>Ga0334892_1001961_pt1 | contig 15853 bp, 17 predicted proteins | sample GraSluR3_MG_4_FD_207213 | JGI IMG/M metagenome (GOLD analysis project Ga0334892, IMG submission 207213) | Sludge microbial communities from methane-producing bioreactor in Wageningen University, Netherlands - Granular Sludge_15_04-R3 | ecosystem: Engineered > Bioreactor > Anaerobic >...
GCAACTTACAAGGATTCTCAACCGTCTCGAGCGTGCCTCCGAAGAAGCCGCCACCATGGAAGAAGAGAATGGCTGGGATGGCTTCAGTATGATGCGGACGATACAGACGAACCGGGATGTCACCGTCCTCACTAGGAATCATGAGATACTCGGTTTTGATATCAGTCGTCGTCTGATCCCGGTTCGGCCACCCCATGCTGGCACGTGCCGCCTCGAGGTCAAATGCTGTATCCGGTTCATCGTGTGAAGAATGATTTGCGGTCAGCCTCGCAAAGACGCGTGGATCAAGGTCGCCGGTACGGTCTGAATCCGGTATGGGTTTGATGATGGTTTCGAGGTGGTTCGCGTGCGTTCGATATTGGCTTTGTTGAAGGTGTTGGACGAGATATTTATAATCGGATTCCATTATGTAAGCCCCTTTCTTTCAATGTTTCTGAACCTATTAAAATATTGTTATTGGGTAAAGTTGTACATCGGCTCATCGCATGATACGTTGTTGGAACAGATCACTAAAGGAGTGTTATTGATGTACAACTGCGTTAGCTGCAACAAACAATTAACAGAACATGAAATCATCCATACAGATGAACTTGGTCACTTTGGTGATCCAATCAAACAGTATTGTGATTCTTGTTTTATTGAGGGAGCAAAAATCGGTTTTCACAAGATGGAGATTGGTTGCTGCACAGCATGCCAACAACCGTTAGTTTTACAATTTGATAAGGAAGAAACCGCTAGCCTGGCTCGCGAAGATAAAACGGTTCATTACATATGCCCTCAATTGCTAGAAGCGTATCAACAACAAAATGAAGAGCTGATTGAACAGTTAGAAGATGTTCATGACCAGTTTATTTTTTATGTGATTCAACCCTACCCGACGTTGCCTGACTTCGGATAATGGATTCTCATTCGCTTTCCTGCCGTCTTTCAGTCTATAATGGACTGTATTGCAAATAGACATTGAAATTTTCTGAAGCAGAAGTTTTCACGAAAGAATGAGGTTACCCATGAACAAACAGCAATTTACTGATTATCGCCTGAGCGACGAGATCACGCGCGCGTTGGGCATTATGAAATACGAATCACCGACTGAAGTACAACAGCAGGTCATCCCGCGTGCGCTCAAGCGTGAAGACTTAATCGTCAAAGCACAGACGGGAAGCGGAAAGACAGCTGCTTTCGGGATTCCGGTCATCGAGCTCATCGACTGGGCCGAAAATAAACCCCAAGTGCTCGTCTTGACACCGACACGTGAACTCGCTGTCCAAGTACGGGAAGACATGACGAACATCGGACGTTTCAAACGAATCAAAGCGACTGCCGTCTACGGGAAAGAACCGTTTTCGAAACAACGTGAAGAGTTGAAACAAAAGACACATATCGTCGTCGGTACGCCAGGTCGCGTCATGGACCATATCGAGCGTGAGACCCTCTCACTCGACCGTGTCGAATATTTGATCATCGATGAAGCGGACGAGATGCTCAATCGCGGATTCCTCGCCGACGTTGAGAAGATTCTTCAACAGTTACCGAAAGACCGCGTCACGATGGTCTTCTCCGCAACATTCCCACAAGATATCGAACGTCTCTGCCAGAAGCATATGAATGCTCCGGCACGTGTCTCGATCGAATCGACCGGCATGACCGCTTCGACAATCGAGCACCGTCTCCTCCCGGTTCACCGGAATGAGAAACTGGCTGTCCTTCAAGACATCACGGTCGTCGAGAACCCGGATAGCTGTATGATATTCTGTCGTACGAAAGAGAACGTCGATACGGTGTACGCCGAGCTCGACAAAGCCGGTTACTCGGCTGAACGCCTTCACGGCGGACTCGAACAAGAGGACCGTTTCGCCGTCATGAACGGATTCAAGATGGGTAACTTCCGCTACCTCGTGGCTACAGACGTCGCAGCACGTGGAATCGATGTCGACAACGTCGAACTCGTCATCAACTATGACGTTCCTGTCGAAAAGGAAAGCTACGTGCATCGGACGGGTCGTACTGGACGTGCCGGGAAACAAGGAACGGCAATCACGCTCATGACCCGTCAGGAAGAACGTCTCATCAACGCGATTGAATCATACGTTCAATTCGAGATTCCGATGATCGATGCGCCGACAGAAGCGGAAGTTGCGGCTAACCAAGATGCTTTTGAGCAGAAGTTAAGTGGCCGACGCGTCGTTCGAAACAACAAGACGGCTCGTATTAACCAGGACATCATGAAGCTTCACTTCAGTGGCGGGAAGAAGAAAAAACTTCGCGCCGTCGACTTCGTCGGAACGATCGCCAAAATTCCTGGCGTATCTGCTGATGACATCGGAATCATAACAATCAATGATCAAATGACTTACGTCGATATCCTGAACGGAAAAGGTTCAATCGTCCTTCAAGCGATGGAGACGACGCCGGTCAAGGGGAAGAAACTCAAAGTCAGTAAAGCCCGTAAATAATGCTTATTTCGCCTCAAAGATGATGTTCGTCTTTGAGGTTTTTTGGTTATCTTACCAAACCGAAAGCGCTTTCGAAAAATGCTAAAAAAATATAGCTTTTAGAAAACGTTTTCACCTGTATCATACCTGTATCAAAGATTGAATTCAACCTTCCTCACTCACATGCCGGAACCGTATTGGTGACCGATCTACTTTGTTGCATCGGCTAGATGGACCTACTCGTTTTAAGAGCGAATGCAGAACTCTGATATGTAAGAACCAATAAAAAAGGAGAGTAATTTCCCCCTTCCTGCTCAGTACGTTGCGAACGACGAATAAAAAAAGCGGTATATTTCGTACCGTTTCCGGAGTTTTGACGATATCACGGAACCCCCAGGCTCTGCCTGAGCTATCACAGAAAGTGATAGCAGTTTCTTCTTATGCTCTTTGAACGCAATAAAAGCATCCGTAGAGAATAAATTCCTTCATAACATACGAGAATATTTTTTCTCACGTTCACTTAAAATGGATAAAAAGTTAATATATTACTGAAAAAAGGTAAAGGGGGATTTACTCTGAAAAAAAGAAAAAATGGTGTTTCGGCTTTATTAGCTACTGCATTATGTTTCTCGTCGATCGTCCCGATTTCAGCAGATACTGGTGCTAAGCAAGGCGTAGAAACTGTGGTTCTAAGTGAAACATCTATGGCTTGGGAATTTGAATATAACAGCATAGATGAAGTTCCAAAAGAATTATTAGAACCTGGTTTTTACTCTGAAGAAGAAATATTTTATATCCCTTCAGAATATTTAGACCCATACCATCCAGACACAATTTACACTACTTATGACCCTTATAACAATTCAGGAAATGGCGAAGTTCGAACTTTCACATTAGGCGCTGCCGCAGGTGTGTACTTCATCCCTGGAATAGGTCAAGTAGCTATCACTGTTACTGGAGCAGTCGTAATCGGCGGGGCGACTATCGCTGCAGGTTCATGGCTGTACAACAAAGTAACTGCATATTTCGGCAAAAAGGACGCTGAAGAAGCAGCCTCGAAGATACCTAAAAGCTTGAAGAAAACTAATATGCAGGTAGACCTGTCGAAATTCAAGGATAAGAACGGACGGACTCCAGCAAACAAATCAAGCGGGACATTCACAAACGGAAAGTGGAGTATTACGAAAGACGATACTGGTCACTTAGGCTACAACGGTAACAAAAAAGCTTGGAAAATCACAAAAAAAGGAGATTCTAAGCGAACAGGATCATTGGACAGCAATGGTTATATCATAGATAAATAAAAAGGAGTTTTATTATGAAAACAAACATATTTTTTGATTGGACTTTGATTTTAGACGAAGGCTTAAATCCTGTAATTGACGAGCAGAACAAAAAAATGGTTATCATCGATCGTTCTATCGAATTAAATGCAGTCATATGGCTGGATGAGAATGATCTCATCCAGTTAAAGCCCACATGGGACTGCGTGATTTCAATTGATGATAAAAATAAAGCAATCACAATTCGTCACGCGGATTTTTTAAGGGAGAATGACTAAGCAAAAGTAAATGTGAAATAGATAAAAACCGACTGAATTCACTTAAAAATTTTGTGAATTCAGTCGTTTTTTTGTTGTTTTCCGGACTGTGGCTTGAGAGCGTCACCAAAATTGCATGGAGTTTTTATTTCACGCAAATTTACAGTTTTTAAGCTGAAATCCATACATATACAACCCACGTACTAATGAACAACAACTTGTTCTCCCGTCGATTCCAGGCGAAAATCTCGAACATCCCCTGTGTATCCCGAAATAGAAATAGGATTCTTCTCATCGACCCGATAGTAGTATTCTGCGTTCGGTTCATTGGTAAATGTGACGTAGATGGTATATAGATTCGTATGTTCAAAACCATCCGTTCGAAATGGGATTGTTCTTATACTGTATGTTTCGTCCGGATACTGCTCAGCGAGATAAGTTTTCTGTCTTCTGCCACCCTCTCTGCGATAAGGACAGGACGTGAAAGATAGAACGTAGCCTACGTCATCATAAACAGCAATGTAATACCAATCATCCCGTTTCCCATGCAATACGATAGCGAGATTACAAGCAAGACAAAAACTACAAAATGTTCAATCAACTCGCGCGGATGTATCAATTTTCCCACAGTTAGTCTAACGACTCTTCCGAGATGAGCTTGAACCCTTCAATCTCCGTCTCCTCTTCCAATTCAATCAATAAGCACGGTTTCCCTTTATAGTTCACCTGCTTCACGTATTTCAAGTCTTGCGGACTGACCGAGATATTTGCGACCTTTGTATTGATCTTGATTGATTTTGACGTATACTTCGGAACGACACTCGTCGCTTTCATCTCATATTTCGTATCGTCGACGACTTGCTTGAACGCCTGCTCGACCTTCTCCGTCGTCACATCTTCCACACCACTCGCCCGTAAGACGACTTCGACGGCACGGGAGTCGAGCATCGCTACCCTCTCTTCTTCCTGTTCGTTCTCTTCTTCGGCGACAATGATTTGATTGATCTCATCATAAACGGTCGCGAGAGTCCGGGAATTGACTTCTTCTCCGATGACCGCTTTGACCACTTCTTCGAAGACCGCCTTCTCTTCCACTGCCGTGACAATCTCCGAACCGTTCAACACGTTCTCAATGAACGTCATATCCGGTTGATGCGCTTTGTGCGCCGAATAGAGGACATGGTTCACATCGGCCGCATTATCCGTGAAGCATGGGAATAAGAATCCGCCGATTGGCGCCTCGAGTTTGATGATTGGATTTACAATCAAGCTGGCTTTGAATTCCCGCTCGACGAAGTCAAAGACGAGTGACTTTTTCGGAAGTTCTGTCGGGCTGATACTGCCGAGGATGAACTTCGTCGTATACACTTCATCGTTCGCGTGAATCTCAGACTCTTCCGAGTATCGGTTCGTCGGCTTATTGTAATTCCCCCGGATGAACGTCACGACCATATCCTTCTCAAAAGGCGTGTCTTTCACCATCTTCAACGCGATACGCTGCATATAGTCCGTCCAGACGTCGGTCTCTTCCGTACGAAGACCTTCATAAAGCAACCCTTGCGTATGGTCGACCTGACCTTCCTCGGGATATTGGAACTTCACTTCGAACAATTTTTCATCGAGTTTTCCACCGAGCACTTTTTTGAAGTTCGTCAAAAACAGTTCTTGCTGTTCTTCTTCGAGGAACGGGAATGGGCGCAACTCTTCGTAATAAATCTCATTCGTTTCCTGCCGGATGTAAATCGTATATAAATCAGCAATCTTTAGCTTTGTCGCATTCACTTTAAACTGTCGGCGAATCGCCGCAATCTCTTTCTTGTTCATTCCATCCACCTCTTCTTTTCTCTCCATCCATGTCACCCATTATACCAGTCCTGATCGCTTACTAGTTCCAAAGAAATAACACGAGGTCGTTCGCTAATGCTAGAGAAGGATTTGTGATAGTCTTTCTAATCATTTTGCAGATTTTCACACTTTTTCAAAATCGTCCTGTGTATGATCAATTTGAATTTATTGCGTGATGTTTGTCTCACTAGTTGTTTGACGAAAGGTTGCCCACTTGCCTCGCAAGTGTTCATTCCAAATACATAGTAGGAGGCTTTTTATGTTGAAAAAACTCATGTCTGTCGCACTTGTCACCTTGCTCGTCTGGATCTCCGCATCGTTTGACGCGACACCGGTCTCTGCATTCCCGCCGAACATCCCATCGAAAGCGGACGCGCTCACGAAACTGAACGCACTCACTGTCAAAAATGAAGGATCGATGACAGGATACAGTCGGGACCTCTTCCCGCACTGGTCGAGTCAAGGAAGTGGTTGTAACACACGTCACATCGTCTTGAAACGAGACGCCGACTCAGTCGTCGACGAATGTCCTGTAACGACCGGCTTATGGTACAGTTACTATGACGGATTGACGTTCACATCAGCCTCTGACATTGATATCGACCACGTCGTCCCGCTCGCTGAAGCGTGGCGCTCTGGGGCAAGCAGCTGGACGACAACCAAACGTCAAAGCTTTGCGAACGACTTGAACGGTCCTCAATTGATCGCGGTGTCCGCTTCATCGAACCGTTCAAAAGGAGACCAAGATCCGTCGACATGGCAACCACCTCGCACGGGTGCGCGTTGTGCGTATGCGAAGATGTGGGTCGAGACGAAGAGTCGTTGGGGCTTGAGCCTTCAATCCGCAGAGAAGTCAGCACTCACGACAGCCATCAACGCTTGCAGTTATTGAGTGAGAAAAGGAGTCTTCGAATGAACGAAATCACTTCAATCTTTAAGGCAACCCACGGTGTCATGACGGAGGAAGTCGGTGTCATCAGTGGCGAGTTGGAACTGACGACGGCGTGTCAGGAAGATGGTTCCTTGACACTCCACATCACGTACGTCGGGGCAAAAGATGTATACACGCTCCCGGGGAGTCCCTATCAGCTGCATGACCCGAACGATCATACTGTCATCCATCAGATGCTCGTGAATGTTCTCGAACGAACGTAAAAAGAAGGAGTCCATCACTCGATTTGAGTGGTAGACTCCTTCTTTTACTTTTTCATCATTTTCATAATGGATCGGACGACAAGATATGTCACGCCGAAGACGAACGCCACTAAAAGAAGACTTGCACCACCAATGATTCCGAATGTGAACATGTTTGTACCTCTGTTTCATTTTCTGAATTAGAACATGATGAAGATAACATATTTTCCCATCCTTATGAACCATGACTAGTTTTGTTGTTGCTTCCGATCGACCTCTCGAATAATCGCGATTGCCTCTTCATAAGACTGTCGCAACTCATCCGGCATGTCTTCGACGTACTCACCAGCACGTACTCGAATCGACTCTTCTCGCATGAGCGCTTCGATGTACGCGTCATATTCGTCAGCCGTCAACACGTCACGTGCAGCAGGCTGGTCATTCAATTGATCGAAGTATGGTTGAAGATCAGAGAGTGCTTGCTTCACTTCCAATCGTTCCGCCTTCGGAATCGCTTCATAATCGACATTTCCGTTCGCATTTCCATAGGCGATTCGCGTATCCGTGAAGACGCTCAAACCTTGCTTGAACTCTTCATATTCTGCCTCACCCAATACCCCTTTTGCTTGATTCAATTTGGCGTCCAATAACAAATATTTCTCTAAAGTGGCGCTGACGATATGTACTTTCATCTCGTCAAACGAACCGTATAACTCATCTGCTAGCAGAGATTGATAGGCGAAGGCACCTGTCGGAATCAGGAGTGCTGCCGCAATTCCGACCGTCATCAACCGTCGACGGATAAATCCTGGTTCCCGGCGCATCTCTTGTTTCGCTCGCTTCACACCTTGTCGGCTGCGTTCATGCAGTTCACTTGGAATTTTGATGTCCGCCAACATCCGTTTCATCTCACGATCCATAGCAATCGGCCTCCTTCCATTCTCGTCTCAATTTATCGACAGCTCGATATAATGTTGTTTTCACCGTCCCAATCGGCCATTCCAATAAATCTGAGATTTGTTGAAACGTGTAGTCCTGATAATATTTCAGCACGACCACGCTTCGCTCATCCTCATGAAGGGAATCCATCATGTCGGCGAGTGTCATCGTTATCGCGTAATCCGTTTCCGTACTTCCGATTGACTCTTCAAACTCCGGCTTTAAATGAATCACATTTTGCCTCTTCTTCATGACATCGAGCGCACAGTTGATGGCAATTTTCATCAGCCACGTCTTCAAAAATTGCGGTTCCCGTAACATCCCGATCTTTTTAAATGCTTGATAAGCGACTTCTTGCACGACGTCGAGCGCATCATCCGGATTTTTGACGTACACATAGGCCATCCGATATAGGTCGGCCTCGTAATGCTGAAAGATCTTTAAGAAAGCTTGATCATTACCTCGTTGCGCTTTCTGAATGAGACGTTTCATCGAACGTCCCCCCTTTTCGTTTTTTCCCTTACACTCATTAGACATGAAACGCATCCATTTAGCTTTACTCATTTGGGAAAAAATGAAAAAAAGCATCTCAGAAGAGACGCTTTGATGATGAAACGGTCTGATATTTCATTAACAAGTCTTTCGGGATGTGACAATAATCGTCCGGGCAACGCGTCAGACGGTCCTGATGTTCGTCCGCACTTCGCACATAGTTCGTGAGCGGCTTGACTTCAACAGCAATCCGCTTCGCATCCGAGCGTCGATCAATGAACGCCTGCGCCTCCATCACATGTCGTGACTCCTCACTGTAGACACCCGTTCGATACTTCTCTCCGACATCGATTCCTTGTTGGTTGATGCTGTATGGGTCGATGATTTCAAATAAATAGCCCATCAAATCCTCGACTGTCACCACGTCCGGATCGAACGTCGTTTTGACGCACTCCGCGTATCCGTCATATTCCCCATCCAACATGTCCGTCGTTCCGTTCGCACGTCCCGCTTCAGTTGAAAGGACGCCAGGTAATGTCCTCACAAATTCTTGAACGCCCCATAGACATCCTCCGGCTAAATAGATTGTTTCGATTGGAATCACTCCCGTTCCATATTATCATCTTCATCTTGAATATACCCCAACCGCTTCAAATCTTCATAAACAAGCGTAGACAATAACTTTCGCCCGTCCCTATTCAAATGGTCCGGATTATGGAAGAAGGATTGTTTGTGAATGAACCGTTCATCCCCCATATAGTTAAGAAATGGGACATCGACATCCAATTTTTCTAAATGCTGAAACACGAGGCGCTCCATGACCGCTTCGTCGAAATACGCATGATACGACGAATGGACCGGCTCTATCGCTAAGACGACGCGATAGCCTTGCTTCTTGCAATAATCGATGATGTCTTGTAAATATGCCATATTCTCTTCAATCTCGTGATTGTTAACAGCATTCTCATATTGGGCGGCGACTTCCTCATACTTACGCTCGGAATAGTTCAGCCCCCCATTCTCCCATGGCTTGTGCGCATCAAAGCGAAAATCTCGGATTTCCCGGGAAATGGCGGCGTAGGCACTCCCACTGTTCAATGCAGGGAAGCGTTCGTGCGTATAATAGTTGAACCAACTGACCGACTCCAAGTCTTCCCGTTCCAACACGCGATAGTAGTTTTCTTTCCGACCGACGTTCGAATTGCTGAAGGTGATTTGTGATAACGACACAATCACGACCCCACCTGGTTTCAGATGTTCATCGTATTCTTTTAACATCTTCAAGTCATATTCGATCGGCTGACTCGGTAACGCCAAATCCAGATGCGACAATCCAAGCGACTTGAATGAATACCCGTACATCGCATGGGACGTCCCGAGATTGATGATGTCGACCGGGTGGGGGTCTTCCTTGAAGGCAAGGACAGCTCGGTTATTATTATACTCCCACGACTCTTTCACGAACTCGTTGACGGGAATGAAGATTGCGATGATGACGAGTAACACGACACCTATTTTGATTCCTAAACGCTTCATGCTAATTCCTTTCCATCCATCTTAGAACCCACCGTATACAAATCCTTGGCTCGAGACGCCAAACAAGAACGCCGAGACAATCAAGAACAAGTTGATGGCCACGCTCGTCACGGCAGACTGACGTGCCATCCAGTCCCAAGCCGATCCTCTCGTCCGCTCGATATGTTGGAACAGATGAACGACGACAAAGACGACGAGGAAGATGATCAAATCGAGCAATGAGAACATTTGAATCGCCTGCATCATGCCTGACGGTGCCCACGAAGACGGTGTCACATATAGTTTAGCGTGCGAGAACGCTTCTGCCATCGAATGTGATTGGAAGAAGACTCGTGAGAAACAGACGAGCTGAAACGTGATGGCGATTTTCCACCACCGATGCAGTGTCGGCGCACGGTCAAATCCGACCCATGACGCCATTTTTTCACGCTGCTGTTTCGTATGGTCACCGAAGACGCGATAGATTCCATGAATGAGTCCCCATAAAACGAAGTTCCATGCAGCTCCGTGCCAAATGCCACTTACTAAAAACGTTGCAAGGATGGCACCATAAATCTGTTCGCGTTTCTTCTTTCCTTTTGCGAGCGGCATGAAGATATAATCCCGTAGCCACATCGAAAGCGTGATATGCCAGCGGTTCCAGAAGTCGGCGATTGATACGGCGAAGTGCGGTTGCTTGAAGTTTTCCGATAAGCGAATCCCGAGTAAGCGTGCACAGCCGATGGCGATGTCGCTGCATGCCGAGAAGTCCGCGAACAATTGAATTGAGAACAACATCGTCGCGAGCACAATCTCCGAACCGGTCGGGTCCGGGCTATTGAACACACTCGCGACAATCGGGGCCAACCGATCGGCAATCAATGTCTTCTTGAAGAAACCCCAAATGATGCGCTGGATGCCGTAGCTGATGTTGTCGTAGTCGAGATGTTGCTCCGTCTTCAACTGTGGCAACAGTTTTTTCGCCCGCTCGATCGGACCCGCCACAAGTTGCGGGAAGAAGGCGAAATAGACCGAGAAATAGCCATAATGACGCTCCGCCTTTTGCTTCCCGCGCGAGACGTCCACGACGTAACTGATAGCCTGGAACGTATAGAACGAGATGGCCAATGGTAAGACGATTTCTTTATACGGGACGTCATAATCAAATCCGCTCCATGTGGCAAATGAACGGAGCGAATCATTGACGAAATTAAAATATTTGAACCAGCCGAGGAAGAAGACGAGCACCGAGACACCGACCCACATTAACCGTTTCTTCTGTTCTTTCCTCTCTTGCTTCTCAATCAAAATCCCGATGACGTACGTGAAGGCCGTACTGATCAGCAGGAGCGGGATGAATTGAATGCTCAACGTGGCGTAAAAGACATAGCTCGCCAACAAAAGGAGCACCCAACGGTATCGATGTGGAACCACATAGTACGTTCCAACGATGAGGGTTAAAAATAAGAGAAATTCAATCGAAATAAAAGTCATATTTACCACCTGATGTTATGAAACTTGACGATGTACCGATTCCTGACAATCAGGTGGTCACAAGTTCTCGCTTCGGCAATGCAGCATAACGAATCTTCCCGAACGCATTCCGCGGAATCTCGTCAATCTGCATCACCCGAACACCTTTCACCTTGATTTGTTCTTTGATGATTTTTTGAATGCGTGCGACGTCATCTTGTAACGTATACACGTATAGCTGGTCGTCTTCCCCGGCACAGACGCAATCATGTCCATGCTCTCGAAGGAGCGCCTCCACTTCGTCTAGGCTGATTCGACTGCCATACAGTTTGATCATGCGTTTGATTCGGCCGACGATGAAGAAATATCCATCCTCGTCGCGATACGCCATGTCACCTGTTCGTAAAACACCGTGATTGTCATCACCTTTTGAAAGGTCCGTTAACGAGGTCGCATACCCAAACGACACGTTGTCGCCTTGATACACCAATTCGCCCGTCACGTTCGCCTCTTTGATGTCATTTCCGGCTTCGTCACGCAACGTGAGCGTTCCACCAGGGATGGCAATTCCGATGCTACCGGCTTTTTTCGCATGCATCCGATCCGGTAAATACGACATCCGGGCCGTCGCCTCCGTCTGACCGTACATGATGAAAAATTGAATCCCTTTCTCTTCACATACTGTTGAGAAGTGCTGCGCAAGCTTCGGATCTAACTTGCCACCGGCTTGCGTCAACTTCTTCAGACTTGGGAGGTCGTACGTCTCAAACTTCAATCGTTTCAACATCTCATAATGAAACGGGACCCCACCAAACGTCGTCGCCTGCTCGGCACGACACAGCTCCCAAAACTCCTTTTGAACGATCGAGCGGTCTGTCAGGATGAGGGTCGCCCCTTTCAACAGATGACTGTTGATGATGGAGAGTCCATACGAATAGTTCATCGGAAGGGTCGTGATTGGTTTATCCGTCTGATCGATGTCGAGATAGTCGATGATCGATGAAGCGTTCGCCATCAGATTTTTGTATGTGAGGCGAACAAGTTTCGGACTTCCAGTACTACCTGATGTCGTCAACAAAAGGGCCAGCTCCTCATGAAGTTGGTGGCGAACCGATGTTTCGGTTTCAAATAAGGCGTAGCCACCATAGCCATAGAAGGCATCCAACGAGTTCGCCAAATCCTCCCTCGTCTCAGGAGCCCAGACGTGCGTCGGTTGATACCGTTCCATCAACTTCTGTAATTGTTCTACTGGAATATCTGCATCGAGCAATACCGGGACGACCCGTCCACGGAGAAAGCCGATATATGCGAAGAGCGACTCGACTCGGTTAGCACATAAGCAGAAGACGAGCGACCGTTCGCCGACCTCCTGACAAATCGAGTTCCCGACTTCCAACATCTCTCTATATGAATAAGAGCGGTCCGCATAGACCGCCTCACGATCCATGTACTGCTCGAGTGTTTGAAAAAGCGTCATGACTGGATGTCCACACCGAGGCGCTGCAGTAACGCGATGCCAGACTGATACGAATGGAACTCTGTCATTTCATCCGAGTCGATATAGACGTCAAACGCATCCTCGATTTCGGCGATGAGGGTCATATGTCCAATCGAATCCCACTCCGTTGATTCCCCAAGCTTCATCTCTTCAAGGACCACATCGTCCTCTAGTTCCAATCCATTTCGAAATGCCATGTTATATGCTTCAAGCGTGCTCATTGTATTCATCCTTTCACATTCCCTGAAACTTATTAGATTCCATCTGTTCTTACCAACTGATAATGATAATCATTTGCCTTGTGATTCTATCACAATTTTTCGAAATCCTCAATTCTTCATAGGAGATAAAGCTTGAAGTTGAGCGATTTTTTGCATGAAAAAGACCACATCGTTATGATGCAGTCTCAGGAGACGGTATGACATATTCGAGTTGTAAATCGAGTGGTTCTTCTTTATAGATTTCTGGCACGATTTCTTCGGCTAACGTACATCCCATAGCTTTGTAGAAATGATACGTATCGACGGCCGGGTTCGCTCCGATGTATAGCTTTTTCGCGCCTCGTTCGACCGCTGCCTTACAGACACGTTCAAATAATCGCTTTCCGATTCCCTGACCTCGGCAAGGACGACTCACATGAATGAAGCCCAAATTCAAATACTGGCCTTCCGTTCCGAGCGGTTGTCCGTTCAGTCCGGCAAAGTCGAGTAACGTTTCACCATTTTGGATTGCGACAACAACTCCGCCACGGTCGATGTAGTAGTTGAGAATCTCAATGACCTGTTGTTTTTTCGCATCGTCCCATTCATCAATGTAGTGCTCATCCTTTTGATAAAGTTCGCCGCTCGAATCCACGGCATAGATGCGATGCGTTTCCTGGAAACGTTCGAAGGTGTTTAGAAAGTTCGGACCCAGTCGGTTTGTTAGGAGGTGAATCATAGCGTTCATCGTAGTCTCCTTGTGATAAAATTTTCAATCCTGTATAGCTTCTGTCAGACGAATCATTTGAAGTTCTGACTTCACCGAATTGATAGAAGAGATCGTTTCATTAGAACGTTTAGCCAAATCCTCCGGTAAATTTTTCAATCGTTCAGACGATTCATCAAGCTCTTTCATAAATTGTTCATGTTTGCTTTGATCAATCTTAGTCACTTGTTTCTTCTCTTTCCAAAATTGCAGAGATTGGATTACTTTTTCACTCGATGATTGAAAAGAATGATAGGTAGAGACAGCTTTGTTTACTTGTAAAAGAACTTTTGAAGAGATTTCTAATGCATCATGTGCCTCCACAGTTGAGTTCCGAATATCTTCAATTTGATAAATTAATTCAGAATCCAGTTCTTTTTCCATCTTAATTAAAACAGCTGAATCTTGCGACGTTTGATACTCACTATATATTTTCTCAATGCGCTCACGGGTGTCATTCATATCTGCTTTTACTTTTGAAAGATGCTCTAATCGAAATAAAACGGCGTCCAGTTCAGTCAAAGTACTATTTGCATTACTTACATAGCCACTAATCCTACTTAACAACGGATGATTAACCACGCTGTTTATACTCGACAAAAAAAGAGTAGCTGAATCAACTTGATCCAGTACCTTTCGAACGGAAAATAGATTTTCATTTACTAGCTCGATTTGAGTGACAACCTCAGATAAATCTTTCTCGTACTCCTTCAAATCGTCTAAAATTTTTGGGGTTTCTTCTTCAATGACGGCGAGTGAATCTTGTTGCATCTGCTCAATTTTCATTTGAGAGGATTGATCTGCAAAGACTTTTTCTGATTCAGACTGATTTAACTTGCTCACTACGTAACTTACTGAACCTGATACGATAAGCGATGAGACAAGCGTAATCGGTAATAAATACCGTTGAAATGTAGAAGTCCGCTTTCTCGTCAATGAATCTTTTTTCGATTCCATATGTAACGAATCTCCTTTAAATATAATGAAAAAATTATTTTTTGATGGTAATTATCTATATTGTAATGGCTGATTCTTACAACAACAATTGTATTTCTATTTTTAAGCAAGAAAAAAACTGTATCTCATATAAGAGACACAGGTTTTGAAGTTATTTATGGTACGGCTCACCGTAGTTATTTAAGAGGCAAAAAAAAAAAGACACTGGGCTATAGTTCCAGTGTCTATTTATTTTAAAGTTTTATTTCAAGTTTTTCCGTTGTACCCATAAGCTCATTCCCTTTTAGTTCAATATTAATCCAAGGTTCTAAATAAACTTTTAATATAGATTCATTTTCAAGAACATCACCTTTAGCGATTTTCTCCTTAATTAGTTTATTTGCTATATTTTCACCTATTTGGATATTAGTCTGATCCTTCTTCTGAAATACAATATGCTTCTGCTTATTTATATAGTTCTCAATTACCAATGCCAAGTTTAAATCTTCACCCCTATCAAAATGAAAGACTGTTTGACTAACATGAGTAAGTAATTTGCAAGTAATTCTGTCTATATTTACAGCACCATGTTTGAGACGGAGTTGACTATACTCATAGTTGCTGAAATCAAATTCAATATCAGTTAGAATCGCTAAATTTGTATCTTTATTCCCGTTCTCAAGTGGTTTATTAATACCCTCGCTAATTTGATGTACTAACTTGTTTTGTTGTTCCGTCAGCAAATCAACTAAATGCCTTCCCTTTGAACCATCTTCTATGGAATACAAATATAATTCTTCATCTGAATTTCCCTCTTTTGTGATTTCAATATTCAGATTAAGGTTCGTTGAATAGTTTTTAACCAAAGGGATTAATTGTGCATTTTTAAAAGATATATCATTAAATTTAGAAGCATATAAGTGAATATAGAAGTGAATAATTCTTCCTGGCAACCCCCACTCTTCACCTGTAAGTTCACGCACTACAAATATATCTATGTTTTTAGATGATGCATATTTCTCTGCACCCGCTTCATAACCACTTGTAGTAAAAATTACTCCTTTTGAAGCATTCAAATCCTCT
>Ga0334892_1001962_pt1 | contig 15853 bp, 16 predicted proteins | sample GraSluR3_MG_4_FD_207213 | JGI IMG/M metagenome (GOLD analysis project Ga0334892, IMG submission 207213) | Sludge microbial communities from methane-producing bioreactor in Wageningen University, Netherlands - Granular Sludge_15_04-R3 | ecosystem: Engineered > Bioreactor > Anaerobic >...
ATCTACCCCGGAAAATTCTATGCTCTTCCACAGAGTCCTCAGCTGCTCAAGCAGATTCTCATGGTGAGCGGATTCGACAAGTATTTCCAGATTGCCCGTTGTTATCGTGACGAGGATGCCAGAGGAGATCGTCAGCTCGAGTTCACCCAGCTCGATATGGAGATGAGCTTCGTGAAGCGAGACGATGTCCTTTCCATCATGGAAAAGTTGTTTGGCTATGTATTCGAACGGGTCATGCAGGTGACCCTTCCCAAGACATTCACTCGGCTGAGCTGGTTCGATGCCATGAACACCTATGGTGTGGATAAACCGGATCTCCGATATGGTCTTCCGCTTGTTGAGATGGATGATATTGCTCAAGAGAGTTCATTCGGTACATTCAAATCGGTGCTGGAATCGGGCGGTTGCGTGAAGGCCATCGTGGCACCCGCAAACGAGCAGGTTGCCTACTCAAGAAAGTATATCGGAGCACTCGAAGATGCCGCGAAGGTATATGGAGCGAAAGGTCTTGCCTGGATAAAAGTCGGAGCGAACGGAGCACTCGAAGGTGGTGTATCGAAGTTCTTCCAAGGCCAGGAAGCCACCCTTGTGGAGAGGACAAAGGCAAACGAGGGAGATATGATCCTCTTTGTCGCCGACACCTGGAAGAAGACGTGCAACTCGCTCGGTGCGGTTCGTACGAAATTGGCGAAAGACCTCGATCTTGCCGACCCCGGTACATTTGCATTCTGCTGGATCATCGACTTCCCTCTCTTCGAGTTCAACGAGGAGCGCGGACACTGGGAGGCTGCCCACCATATGTTCAGCATGCCACAGGCCCAATATCTCGATACCTTGGAATCGGATCCCGGCAGTGTGAAGGGAGACCTCTACGACCTTGTGCTGAATGGCAACGAGGTCGCTTCGGGTTCCATTCGTATCCACGATGTCGAACTGCAGAAGCGGATATTCAGGATCTGTAACATACCCGACGAAGAGGCCGAACAGCGTTTCGGATTCCTGCTTAACGCATTCCGCTACGGTCCGCCTCCCCATGGAGGAATTGCCCCCGGTATAGATCGCATGGTCATGATCATGGCGGGAGAGACCTCAATAAAAGAGGTCATTGCGTTCCCTAAGAACTCTGCTGCGATCTCTCCCATGGACGATGCTCCCTCCTATGTGGATCAGGGACAACTCGATGACCTGCACCTAATCATCAACCCACCCAAGAAGGACGAGTGAGCTATTTCGATTGTGCGATACTAGGCGGAGGGCCTGCCGGGCTCTTCGCTGCTCTCAGTTCCGCCGGGAGGGCACGCGAGCTCGGTAGACCACTGCAGATAGCCGTGTTCGAACGAAACGGTCGAGCGGGAAGGAAGTTGCTAGTCACCGGTGGCGGACAGTGCAACATAACTCAAGACGGCTCGGCGACCGACCTGATCGACCACTTCGGCGATCATGGCAGATTTCTTCGCCATGCCGTTCACACGCTCCCTCCCAAGGTCACTATGCGACAATTCGAGTCGATGGGTCTCTCGTTGATCACCCGCGAGGACGGCAAGGTCTTTCCCGCGTCGCTTCAAGCTTCGGATGTCCTGCAAACACTGCTCGACCAATGTGACTCTTTGGGTATTCAATGTATTTACCATAGCAGGATAACCAAGGTCGATCATAACGATGGCGTCTTCACGCTCTGTTCAGGCAATCAGACGGTTGCAACCGCCCGTACCGTTATCCTCGCAACGGGAGGAGCCTCCTATCCTAACACCGGCTCGACCGGCGATGGATACGAGCTCTCAAGAAGCCTGGGTCACACGGTGATCCCCCCGAGACCGGGATTGAGTAGTGTGGCATTCGTAGAGAACTCACTCGGTGTGTGCAGCGGGATCTCACTCGAATCGGTCTCACTCTCATTCACAGACCAAGAGGGCAAGCGGAGACAATCACATGGTCCGCTCTTGATCACCCATACCGGGTTATCGGGACCAGTGGTGCTCCACGCCTCTCGTTACTTCGCCGTAACGACCGATCTGACCCTCTGTTGGCTTCCTCGTGACGATGGTCGCCCGAGGCAACCTGCTGAGATTGAACGGTCCCTCCGGGAGCTCTGCACTGTACACGGCTCGGCGAACCTCTCTACTATCGTGCATCGACTCGGCATTCCAGCCAGACTCGCTCAGTGGTTTCTGCAGGTGGCAAACGTGGATGGCTCTGTGAAGGCTGCGGAGGTGGGAAAGCGGGTGCTGGGCTCTGTAGCTCGGATACTTGCCGCCCAGCGGCTCACCGTATCCTTGCAGGGAGCTCTGAAACACGCAATGGTCACTGCAGGTGGCATTGCGCTCTCGGAGATCGATCCGAAGCGGATGGAATCTCGTATAGTCCCTGGCCTGTTCGTTGCAGGAGAGGTGCTGGATATCGATGGTGACACGGGTGGATACAACCTCCAATCTGCATGGTCTACCGGCTTTCTGGCCGGTACGTGTGCGGCAGAATCGGTCCTGGGCGACTCAAGTGGCAGCTGAAGTCTTTACTTGCGCTCATACATTGAGTATCTTACCACTACTACAACTGATATATAGGGGGCTCGTATGGGAGCGAAGACACACATAGTGACCCATTTCGATGGGAGTGAAGGGCGTTTGGTCACCGATAGTGGTGCCACAGTAGACATTGGAGCTGCAGAAGATAAGTTGGTCGCATACGAACTGCTTCTCGGTGGTCTCTCTCATTGTCTGTACAGTACGTTCGAATCGATCGGAGAGAAAATGCAGCTCAAGTACGGGAAGGTAGACCTGAACGTAACTGGTGTGAAGCGTGATGAGAAGGTTGCTACGCTGGAGACATGTTCGGTTGAAATCGAGGCTACGGGAGTCGAAGATGAGGCGAAATTCGAAAAGGCTTTCGAGATCGCTACCCGCTATTGCTCAATCTATAATACGATTAGCAAAGTAGCGAGCATGGAGTGGAAAGTCTCGTTCTCCTGACACGATAGAGAAGCGAAACACTTCCATACAACACGAAGCTTTGTATTAGCCGCTCGATATGGTACAATGCGGAGCATGAACGTCACTGAACTTGAACGATACGGCATGATTCGCCTCTTTGAAACCTATATACAGGCGCTATCGGTGCTAGTCGATCAGGATAGCGCTCTTTTTGAGTGGAGAAAGAATCGGATAGCCGTGAGCCACCGCCTTGCACAGCACCTTGAACAGGGGCTGTTCGGGACCCTTGGTCCGCAACACCATACACAGTTCTTCGTTGATCTCTGTGCTCCGCTCGTTGACGATCCGAAAGCGCTCATTCCCGATATCGTGGTCCACGATCGGGGAGAACAGGAACCACACAGGCTCATGGCGATCGTCTGCAGAGAAGGGTATCTCACTGAGCAAGAACTCATAGGATTGCATGAGATGAAAATGAAGAGCTCATGTGAACTGACCCTCGCAATGGCTCTTCTTCCCGAAAAGGAGTACATGCTCATTTATCGGGCAAACGAGGTCACGATAGACTACTACCACTTCTTCCAGACAGAGAAACACTGTCAACTGTTCAAGAGGAGAGAGCTTGCCGATGTTCCACTCGATGCTCACCAACTCAAGCTGGGGATCAAGAGTCGGAAACGATCCGGCCTGAACCGATGAGCTTGTGAACGAGACGCTTGTGAGCGTCTTCGCATCCGTTCCATGGGGCATCCCGGTGTTCTGCCTTGTACTTCTGTGTCATCCACCATACATCGTCTTCGAGCCTCTTGAGGTTTCTCTGCACCAACTCGACGAGTTCAGCGGAGAACTCAGAAATCTGGGCCCCTTTCAATGCCTCTTCAGCCATGGCGAGCAGGCGCCCCATATGGTGCACACAGACCCCTTTTCCGGAGGTGAACTCCTCTCTGAATTCCCGGTCGTCCCGCCAGAGTGAGATGAGGGTGAAATTGTACCGATCGAGTCTGCTCTGCATATCGGAACAGATGAGACACCCCTTCTCATGCTCGGCAATCTGCTTATCGACCGCCTGAACTCCCTGCCGAGTCTTTCGTGGAGACTTCGCATGAGCTATGGTATGAAACGGGGATTCGAGTCCTTTCACGGTGTGTTGCAGATACGTGTGTCCGATCAAAGCTAGAGCCTGCGGCTTTCCGGCTTGGACCAGCGACTCCCAGTGTGTCGGGCAGAAACCTGTCTGGTGTACTCGAACACGAGTCTCGGGGTGCATGACCGAACTACCGAGGTAGTAGGAGACTGCATGGTGCTCCGATTGCTGCATGAGGTCACACAGAAAGCACTCCGAGTTGCTCTTCACTCCGTCCCATACGGGAATCGTTTCAAGTTCTATCTTCATAGGCCATGCTTCATATGCAAAAGCTCTTCACACCGCTGTTCAGTCAATGCACTTTTTTCCCATCCACGGCCGGCAGCCTCCATGGTCTCGGTGATGAAGGTCATTTTGGCACTGTTTTCGAGCACCTCGATCAGATCGAAGGCTTCAAGGAGGGTCTTACCCACTGTGAGCACCCCATGATTCTCCATAAGCACGACGTTCGATTCTGCGAGCGACTGTGATACAGCCTGTGCCAGATCGATCGTTCCCATACGAGCATACGCTGCGAATGCGGGCTCTTCGAGAAGGAACCACGACTCTGCAAGCAGTTTCGTGTTGATCGACTTCTTCATAGCAGTGAATGCCGATGCATAACAGGGGTGAGCGTGCACCACAGCGTCGATATCGGGTCGTGTGATCAAAGCTCTCCGGTGCATCTCCGCCTCTATGCTGAGCGGCAACTCAGGGGTGAGATTCTCACCTTTCATAGTCACCAGTGCTACCAAGTCACCGGTAAGATTCGCCTTATCCAGTTTTGAGGGGGTTATGCAGAAAAGATCGTCGGTGAGTCTCAAACTTATGTTCCCTCCACTGGTCGTGGTGAGTCTGCACTGGTAGAGTCGGCTCATAAAAGCCGCCACCTCCTTTCGCTGCGCTGCAAATTGTTCAGTGTTCATGGGTTCCTCCCTCTCTACTCTACCCATTTTCGGAGGGAAAGAGAAGTAGACACCGTTGAGCACCTACAGGCATTTTGGTACAATGCGGCTTGCGGACCACCGCAAACAAGGAGTTGTTGCATGAGAATGTCGCACGTCTTTTCCCGCACACTGAGGGAAGTCCCCGCGGGAGCTGAGAGCATGGGATACGGATATTTGGTGAGAGCCGGATTCATTCAGCAGTTGGGGGCAGGAATCTTCTCATTGCTTCCGTTCGGTCTCCGATCCATTCGGAAAATCGAACAGATCATCCGAGACGAGATGGACGGAATCGGTGGTCAGGAGATCCAGATGCCGGTGGTGAATCCTGCCGATATCTGGAAGGAAACCGGGCGTTACTACAGTATAGACAGGGAGATGAGCCGATTCCAGGATCGGGTTGGTCGTGACATGGTGCTCGCTATGACCCATGAGGAGTGCGTAACCGATATCGCACGATTCGAGATCGACTCCTACAAGCGCCTGCCACAGATGGTCTATCAGCTGCAGACCAAATGGCGAGATGATCCCAGACCACGGGCAGGCCTGATCCGAGTCCGTGAATTCACCATGAAGGACTCGTATAGCTTCGACAGAGACCATGAGGGGCTGGTGAAACAGTACAGAGCCCACTATAGTGCCTATTTCAGAGTGTTCGACCGGTGTGCCCTCCCGACCATCGCAGTGGGATCCGATTCCGGCATGATGGGTGGCAAAGTGGCACATGAGTACATGTACCTCTCCCCCGTCGGGGAGGATACGATCATCACCTGCTCGGGTTGCGGATACACGGCCAATCGCCAGGTTGCAGTCTTCAGAAAGGACCATGCAACTGAAGAGATGCTGCCACTCGAGGAGAAGTACACGCCTAAGTGCGCCTCGATCGAGGATCTTGCAGCATTCCTCTCGATTCCAAAGGAGAAGACGGCAAAGGCCTTGTTCATGATGGGTACCTTTGTCGATGAAGTCGGAGAGGAGCAGCAGAGGCTGATTGTGGGGGTGATTCGTGGCGACATGGATATCGAAGAGAACAAGTTGCAGAATGCAGCTCATGCAAATGCCATTCGTCCCGCCCATGCAGAGGAGATTCAAGCTGCGGGGATGGAGCCTGGATACGGAAGTCCCATCGGCTGTACTTCCGATGTACTGGTGATTGTCGACGATTCGGTTGCAAACTCGAACAATCTGGTTGCAGGAGCGAACAAGGTCGACCATCACCTACTGCACACAAACTTCGGTCGGGACTACACCGGAGAGGTTGCGGACATCGCCTCTGCCGTGGCAGGGAACCTGTGCGTGGAGTGCGGATCCCCGCTCGAGCAGAGCAAGGGAATCGAAGTGGGGAATATATTCCAACTGGGTACTCGCTACTCCGAGGCAATGGGGTGCATGTATCAGGATGAGGCAGGTGTGAGAAAACCGGTGATCATGGGCTCATACGGCATTGGTGTCGGTAGATTGCTCGCGTGCCTTGCAGAAGAGTACCACGATGAGGCTGGGTTGAAGCTGCCAGTGACTACAGCTCCCTACCAAGTGCATCTGGTATCGTTGGTCAAGGATGCTTCGGTGGCAGAAGGGATCTACACCCAGCTACTCGAAGCCGGTTTTGAGGTGCTCTATGATGATAGAAAAGAGTCTGCAGGGGTCAAGTTCGCCGATGCAGATCTGATCGGTATTCCGGTCCGTCTCACGCTGGGCAACCGGTCGTTGAAAGAGGGAAAGGTCGAAGTGAAACTACGATCCGATCTTGCTTCTACGCTTTCATTCCCAATCGAGACGCTCGTTGATGATGTGAAATCGCTCATAGCCTCACTCGAAGACGATATACGTTCCCGGATGGTTCATAGAGAGCTCGACTGAAGAGAGAACATACAGGCTTGGCGCATCAGATCAGTGTGCGCCGGCCGCCTTCAGGATCTTCACGACATATGGTCTACGGGACATGCGCGCGTAGTCAAGAGCTGATCGGTCCTGATAATCCCGTGCGTTTATGTCGCTGCCAGCCCTGATAAGGGCTGAGATCACACGAGTGTCGTTTCCGCTGTTCACTGCCATGATGAGTGCGGTCTCTCCGAGGTAATTCACATCGTGAATGTCGGATCCGGCCTCCACAAGTGCCTCGATGACCTTCGGGCTTGGATTGTGGTTTGCTGCAAGCTGCAACGCTGTCGACTTGTACTGTGGTTCACGTGTGGTCACATCTGCCCCAGCTGCTACCAGCGCCCGAATCACCTCTGCGCTTGAGTTGAATAGAGCTGCCCGCATGAGGGGGGTGAGACCAAAGGAATCGGTTCCGTGCACGTCGGCTCCCTGATCCAACAACCGGGTAACCGGAGCGGCACTCCTAGCGGTATCTGCCGCCGTCAGTAATGATTCCAATAGTTTTTCTTGATCCATCTCCATACCTCCTCGGCATTTTAGACTCATTGTAAATATCCTCAATTCCGGTAGAAGAGTAAAGAGCAAAGGAGACCACTTGTGCAAATTAGTTGCCCAAGCCACCCTACCATAGTACTATCTGGGTATGGTAACGAAAGAATTAATCAAATTGGCTCCCAAAGTGGAACTGCACGATCATCTCGACGGGGGGTTGCGTCCTTCGACTATCATAGAACTGGCAGATGAGCATGGCGTAGCCATACCGAGCCACGATCCGGAAGCGCTGGCGACATGGTTCGCCAGAGGGTGCGTCCAGAAGAGCCTCCCCCTCTATCTTGAGACATTCGATGTCACTGTAGCGGTGCTCCAGACTCCAGAGGCACTTCGTCGTGTAGCTCGTGAAGCGGTGGAGGATCTTGCCGCAGATCATGTGGTGTATGCCGAAATCAGATTTGCTCCCATCTTGCATACCGTGAAGGGGATGAGAATGGAAGAGGTGGTGGAAGCGGTTCTCGATGGCATGGACGAAGGGAGACGGATCACCGGAATGGCCTTTGGTCTCATTCTCTGTTCACTGAGGAATCAAGACCCCACCCTCTCACGTGAAGTGGCGAAACTTGCCGTAGCCTATCGAACCAGAGGAGTGGTAGGGTTCGATTTGGCAGGAGATGAGAGTGGACACCCCCCGAAACGGCATCTGGATGCGTTCCAGTATATCCGAAATCAGAACTTCAATATCACGATCCACGCTGGAGAGGGCTTCGGACTCGAATCGATCTGGCAGGCGATACAGGTGTGCGGAGCACATAGAATCGGTCACGGAACCCGTCTGATCGACGATATGTCGCTCCATGGAACCAGAATTGAGAAGATGGGGTCGCTTGCACATTTCATTCAGGATCGGAGAATTCCGATTGAGATGTGTCTCAGCAGCAATGTCGGAACCGGGGCTGCTGAGGACTTCGCCACCCACCCGTTCAATATTTTCTTCCATAATAATTTCCGCGTCTTCCTCAGTGTGGATAATCGGCTCATGAGTGATACTACCCTCACCAAGGAGATGGAGATCGCTGCAAGTCACTATGGATTGAACCTGCGGGATTTGGAGAAGATCACGGTGAATGCAATGAAATCGGCATTCATCCATCACAATGAGAAGATTCGGATCATCTTCGACGTCATCAAGAAAGGGTATGCCGATCTACGTAGGGAGTGGGATCTGACCGATTGAGAGACCGCGCTAACGGTGCCGTTTCCACTCCTCGATCGGGTTGATTCTGAGCCGAAGCATGAAGTAGAGGAAAGCGAAGCCGAATCCCGCCAAATGTGTGAGGTGGGCGACTCCACGAGTGCTGCCGAATACTTGGTTGAAGATCTCGATTCCTGTATAGACCATCACGAGAATCGGGGCACGCATGGGGAATATGCCGAATACAAACACGCGTGCATAGGGATAGAAAACCGCAAACGAGAAGAGTACTGCGTAGATGGCACCTGAGGCACCGACGAGGATTACATTGGTGCCGGCAGCTACATAGGAGATGAGTGAGAAGATCCCCGAGAGGGTCCCGGTGAGCAGGTAGAAGAGGAGGAACTCACTACTTCCAATGCGCCGTTCGACCGGCATACCGAACATGAACAGACCCAGCATGTTGAAAAGAATGTGGGTGAAGTCTGCATGGACGAACATGTAGGTGAACACTTGCCAGTACCAGTTCCGGTATACGATATAGGCTGGAACCATGGCTAGGTAGCCGTAGAGTCTGGGCATCATCATGGTGAAGAGGAAGACCACTGCATTGATGATAATCAGCTTCAATGCGACGTTTGTATATGAGTAGCGGAACTTTCTGTTCAGTACGGTATGTTTCATAGCAAAAACATAGCTATCGGAAAAGGTTTCGTCAATTGTGCAACAGTTGCGCGTGCCTGCGAAGGTGTGAGGATTTTTCACACCTAAACGCCTCCGATTTTCTCAAAATTCTCTGTTCACGGCCGCTCAGGAGAGGATGTTATGACAAAATCGTCCTATTTCAATAGGTATACTTTTCTTTTCCGCCTATTTATCCCCTTTTCAAGAGAGTTGGCACGGTCAATGCATGTATATTGGTACAGAGCAACAGTTTTTTCATACCTCCTTTAGTGTGATTTTCCTTGGAGGCCAGCGGAATTCTCTCCCCACCCCAACAACCCTCCCGCTGGCCTCCTACTTTTTCCCCTTTCATGATACACTTATCTCATGGCAAAAAGCAGACGTGATACAGCCGATTTCTATACCCTGAAAGCGAGAAAAGAGGGCTACCCTGCCCGCTCTGTCTATAAATTAGAAGAGATACAGAAGAGCCACCGCATTATCAAGGTGGGAGATACCGTGCTCGATGTCGGTGCAGCACCCGGCAGTTGGACCCTCTATACGCACAGAAAGTTGATAAAAGGTCGGGGAACGATTGTGGCGGTGGACTTGAATCCTCTGGGGCTTCACCCTGTCCCTCCTACGGTAACAAGCTATACTGGCGATGCGTTCAGCAACGATATTCGTGAACAGTTGATCTCCCATGGTCCGTACAATGCTATCATCAGCGATGCTGCTCCCATGACCACCGGACAGAGGACGGTCGATACCAGTAGAAGCGAGTGGTTGGCTGAGAGTGTCCTGCATCTTGCAGAGGAGCACCTCAAGGTACACGGGAACCTGGTTATCAAGATATACCAAGGTGGCGGAGAGGCGGACATTCTCAAACGTATGCGGACTCTTTTCGTTAAGGCAAAGGCTTTCAAACCGAAAGCAAGCCGGTCAGACTCCTTCGAGATATTTCTCATAGGACTGGACCGGCTCGCTGATCGAGATTCATAGCGTGAACCGTACCCCAGGGCAAGCGGTGGAGCTAGGAAGCTATGCTTTCTGTACCGCCTTTGCTGCATCGGGCATGTGGACATCCATCTGCGGGAACGGAATCTCTATCCCTTCATCACGGAACCGCTTGAGGACCTCCTCCTGGAATCGGAAGTAGACGGTCCAATAGTCTCCCGGGAGGGTCCATGGACGAACCACAAGGTCGACCGAGGAGTCGTTCAACTTCGTGACGGCAACCACCGGTTTCGGGTCTGCAAGGATCTCCGAGTAGTTGTTTATGATATCCCAGAGGATCTCCTTCGCCTTGGCGACATCGCTGTCATAGGCGATCGATACCGGCAACTCCACACGTCGTCTGTCGGTGAACGAGTAGTTGGTGATCGCATTTCCCCAGATAAGCTTGTTTGCCATGATCACCCGTTTGTTATCCGGTGTAGCCAAGGTCACGCTCATCATATCCATATCGCGGATGGAGCCACTCATAGATCCGATCTCGACATAGTCTCCAATCCTGAACGGAGAGTTCAGTGCGATCATGACTCCTGCAAGCAGATTCCCCAGTGTCTCTTGGAATGCAAAGCCGAGAATGAATCCGGTGACCCCAAGACCTGCGATGATCGGTGCGAGGTTGACTCCTATCTGCCCCAGTACGATGACCAGCAGAAGCACCCAACCAACGACTCCGATCACTTTGAGAATGAGTCGCTGCATGAGTTCATTGATCTTCTTGCTCTTGGTAAGCGATTTTCCTATCCATTTCTTCATGAGTGAGATGAGTATCTTCCCCACGATGAGAATGATCAGTATACCGATCACCTTGAAGAGCAAGCCTACCGCCTCTTCGTTGAACCAGAGCGCCATCGAGTCCCAGAGAGATCGAATTTCAGTTTGTGTTTCCATAATTCCTCCGAATGGATTTCACTTATGGAGTGAATCCACTTTATTCATAATACGCTGAAGATCGCCCCGATTCAACCAAATGTTATCGAGAGAGGAGCGAATTCAACCGTTTCACGAAATCTGCTGGATTCTTCAGCATGACACCCTCGTTCAGCAGCGCCTGGTCGAGCAGTACTTGAGAGAGGTCGGTGATGAATGTCTCATCCTCCGAATCTGCTATCTTCTTCACCATTGGGCTGTCTACATTGATCTCGAGTATCGGTGTGCTTTCGGGCATGTCCGTCTGTCCCATCGATTTGAGAATCTGCTGCATCTGAACCGACATGTCATCATCGTCCACAACGACGACTGCTGGTGCATCGACCAGACGTGTGGAGACCACGACATCCTTTACTCGATCTCCGAGGGCCTTCTTGACCTTCTTCACGACATCTTTACCCTCTTTCTTTTTCTTCTTGCTCTCATCCTTATCAAGCTCATCCACAGCTCCGGACTTGTTGATCGCCTTGAGCGGTATCTCGGCATAAGTTCCGATCGAGGGCACGACAATGTCATCGATGTCGTCGGTCATGAGGAGAACCTCGATTCCCTTCTTTTTGTAGACTTCGAGCAGAGGTGAACGACGGATGGTATCTTCACTACCCCCTGCGAGGTAGTAGATGGTCTTCTGATCCTCTTTCATTCGCTCCTTGTAGGCTGCGAGGCTCGTGTACCCCTCTACTTCAGTGCTCTTGAATCGAACGAGCTCAAGCAGGCTCTCTCTATTCGCGTAATCGCCGTAGAGCCCCTCTTTGAGTGGTCGGTTGAACTGTTCTACGATCTTCGCATAGAGTTCGGGATTCTGCTCTGCGGTCTTTTTCAGTTCTCCGAGTATCTTCTTTACCGATGCATTGCGAATATTGCTCATGATCCGGTTCTGCTGCAGTATCTCGCGGCTCACGTTGAGTGGCAGATCCTCACTGTCGATGACGCCACGTACGAAGCGGAGATAGGTTGGCAGCAGCTCCTTCTCGTCGTCGGTGATATAGACGCGTTTCACGTAGAGTTTCACGCCCGGCTTATAGTCTGCATGATAGAGGTCGAATGGGGCCTTGGCTGGAATATAGAAGAGTGTGGTGTAGTTGTTCACTCCCTCTGCCTGGGTATGGATATAGAGGAGCGGATCCTCGGTGTCGTATGAGGTGTTCTTGTAGAACTCGTTGTAGTCCTCTGCTGTCAGCTCACTCTTGCTTCTTCGCCAAAGGGCCGCTGCACTGTTTATCTTCTCGACTTTATGGGTACTTCCTGTCTTCTTCCCTTTGTCATCGTAGTCGTCTTGGTCATACTCGAGATAGATGGGGAATGCAATATGGTCAGAATACCGTTTCACCAGTCTCTCGATCGTCCAACGATTCGCATATTCGTGTCCATCTTCATTCAGGTGGAGGGTGATGGTGGTACCCTGTGTTTCACGCTCGGCCTCTTCGAGGGTGAACATGCCTTTCCCTGTCGATGTCCATTTCCATGCTTCGTCGGTTCCGGCTTTTCGACTGATCACTTCGACCTTTTCGGCTACCATGAAACTGCTGTAGAATCCCACGCCGAACTGACCAATGAGGTTCGAGTCTTTCTTCTGATCGTCGGTGAGGTTCTTGAGGAATTTCCGGGTTCCGGATCTGGCTATAGTGCCGAGATCGTCTGCGAGGTCGTCGTGACTCATGCCTATTCCGTTGTCCTTGATCACTAGGACCTTGCTATCATCGCCATCTGTGAAGGCAATGTCGATCCTTGGTTCGAATTCGAGCTCTTTGAGTGCCGGATCCACCAGTGTCTGGTACTTGAGTTTATCCAGTGCATCACTGGCATTGCTGATCAGCTCTCGCAAGAAAATCTCTTTGTGCGAATAGAGCGAGTGAATGATGAGGTGGAGCAGTTCTGCCACCTCCGTTTTGAATTTTTTCTTTTCCATGAGTTCCTCCGAATCGTGTAGATACCAGGGTTAAGATAGTGAAATTTTTGGCAATCGGCAACGTTCCGATTAACATTCAGGCTATTCTGGGCTATGCTGAATCATGCAATTCACACAACCCAGTGCAGCGCGACAACTGAATCGTCTCCGTGTGCTGAATCTCCTTGCGATCAAGGAGGGGCTCAGCCGTTCCGATGTCTCCCGAACCCTTGGATTGAACAAGGTGAGTACGGGTGAGATCGTCGATCTGCTCATAGGTGAAAAGTTAGTCTCCGAGTCGGGAACCCGAACCACCGCGGCCGGTCGTCGCCCGGTCACGCTTGAACTGAACAAGGATCGAAAGATGGTTCTTGCCATCGATATCGGGACACGCAACACTTCGGTAGCTCTGGTGAACTTAGCAGGAGATATGCTCCGGTACGAGAGATTCCCTACTGCGAAGCAGCCCGCTCCTGAGCAGATGGCGGCTACGATCATCCAATCCACGACAAAATTTCTCTCCCGTATGAAAGATCCCTCGGCGGTGAGCGCTCTTGCCGTCTCGATTCCTGGGGTGGTTGACTCTGCCACGGGAACGGTCATCTCGGCTTCACACTGGAATTGGAAGGATGTTCCACTGTCCATCGCCCTTTCCAAACATGTGCCGTTCCCCGTGATCGTGGAGAACAATGTTCGCTCCATGGTATTCGGCGAGCGGTGGTTTGCAGAGATATCAGCGCAGACGAACTACTTCTATGTGAATTGGGGAGAACACCTGGGCGCTGCATGGCTCAGTGGTGGAAAGATCGTCAGCGAAGATTGCCAGTTCGGCCATATCCCGGTAGCCCAGTCGGGCACCTGTACGTGTGGCGCGATCGGATGTCTGGAGACACAGGCAGCCGGCTGGGCTCTCGTGGAAAACTATCCCCAGGTGAATTCGGTGAAGCAGCTGTGTTCCATGGCCGAGTCTGACAGCGCGGTGGATGGCGATCTACTTCATGCTGCAGAGGCTCTTGGACAGGGGCTGATCTTTGCTTCCGCCTTGTTGAGGCCGGATAAGATCATTATCGGAGGTGGAATATCTGCGCTTCCCGACAGGTATTTCACGGCACTGGTCAATGCATTCAATAGAAGGGCGTCTGCAGTGGTGAGTGAGAAGACGAGTGTTGAGAGAACGAGGCTTGGCGATCGTTCGGGAATTCTTGGAACGGCTGCGATTGCCCTCGACGAGTATATATTCAAGCGTTCTCTACTCGATCAGCTCAAACATCAGAGGGGTGTATAAAAAAACCGCCTCCCCGGGAAAAGGGGAAAGCGGCACCTCCTTCAGAGCATAAGGCGCTACCTTATGTCTATGCGTCTCAGAGCAGCTTCCGCACTGCTCGAGAGCAACCACAAGTCAGATTATGGCATGGAATTGCTCGCTTGAAAAGGGGAAATTTCTGTGAAAATCATTCCGAAATGAGCGAGACGGTGATATAGGCAATATAGTCTTCAGAGGCGGCTGCTCTAAGGGCAGATTCTGCCCCTGCTTCGGTGAGTCGAACCGAGAATATTCGGCTATCTGTGTTTAGACCACTGCTTGCAGAAATGGTAACTTCCGAGGAACTACCCGTCTCTTTGACCGTTCTCGATGTCCCATCTTCTGGTCGCTCGAGTACCACATACTCTATGGTATCCTCTATAGCCTCATTCGTATTGGAGATAGGATCGTAGTCGTATGAGATGGTGAAACTCGTCTCCTCTACCGGGGGATTGTCCACCCGAAGTGTCCACAGTCCGATATCGACTCCATCTCCTGCCGGTTGCAACGCTTCGGTTGCCAACAGATCGTAGGAGGTATCGGTGAGCGATGAGACTGAGAAGTAGAGACCTGCCTCAATGAAGCCACGGAAAGTGATGGTCCCCTCTCCCATTGTCACCGGTGCAACCTCGTCTGCAAATAGAAAAAAGGGGAACACCAGCATGAGAACCAGCACACCAGCAAGTATCGATCTTCTCATAGTCTTTCCCCTCTTAATTCCGGTATCACAAGGCACCCCGTAGGGTGCCAAGCGATATGTATAACGAATATCTTAGTCGTTGTTTGTCAAAGTGATAGTGACTGTGCTCTGATACCCACCATCGGGAGCTCCGAGCGCCACGGTTTGACCGGCATTCGTCAATCTGAAACCAATGTTTCTTCCCGTTGAATAGTTACCGTTTGTTGTGGTAAAACCTGTGGTCTGCGTTGTGTTTCTAGGAGCTCCGCTAGTTGAAGCTCCAGCAGCATACTCAAGAAGAACATACGCGATTTCAACGGGGTCTGTTTCAGCTCCATCACTCAATGGACCATAGGTGTATGTTACGGTAAGACTCTCTGCTGACTGATTGGTTGCAACATAACTCCAATTACCAAGCACATGTCCAGCACCGGAGGGACCCACAAGGTCATCAAGCAGATCCACGGAATCAGTGCTCGTCTGCGATACTGTGAACACCTTCGTTCCTGCTGGGATCATACCATATACTGTTAACTCATCGGTACCAAGCGTCTCTGCAAACAGGAATCCTCCACCAATGAAAGCAACTAACAAAATAACTACTATCTTCTTCATATATGTACCCTCTCTTCAGCCTAGGCTGTACATACAATCTAGTACTGGTTGTTACTTATGTCAATAGATGAGTGAAGAAAATTGTAAAAATTTTTGAAAATATTATAAATAGTTTTTATTTTGTTTTTTATTATAACTTTACAACACTCTAAGCACAACTCATCATATGACACCACACCGGTATTTGTTATGCATTTTCTCA
>Ga0334892_1001963_pt1 | contig 15844 bp, 15 predicted proteins | sample GraSluR3_MG_4_FD_207213 | JGI IMG/M metagenome (GOLD analysis project Ga0334892, IMG submission 207213) | Sludge microbial communities from methane-producing bioreactor in Wageningen University, Netherlands - Granular Sludge_15_04-R3 | ecosystem: Engineered > Bioreactor > Anaerobic >...
TCCAGGCCAGTATTTTCTTGTTCCGGTAGCTCTCGCCACCGAGGCATCTTACCGGTACAATTTCGGAAAATCTAGCGTTTGACTTTGCCACATAGGTATCGCCGCCGGCTTCGTACCAGACATGTACCTCAAATATACCGTTTGCCCTGACATTTACCATTTTATCCATAATCTCTTCAAAACTGCATTCTTTGATCTGGACACCCTTCAGCGTACATCCCAAAACTTCGGCGGGTTTCTTGTTGTCCACAGGGCTTATATATATGGTGGTGTTGCATATTTTAGTCGCGCTGCCGTAAACTGCATTGGTAATTATTGTCCTGACTCTTCCCCGTTCCGGCTGAAGATTATTGTTCTCATTCACAGTTTTCACCCCTTTTGTCAAAATAAAATATATTTCTATACTATAGTATTCTGCTTTGGTATTTATGTGATAAAAGGCCATCAAATTTTCCTTTCGGCTTCACGTTTTAAGCCGCTGAAAAATAATATATTTAGGAACGGATATCCGCCAAGGGAAGGAGCATTTATTTTGAAAAAAGCACTGGTAACCGGCTGTGCCGGATTCATTGGGTCACATCTATGCGAAGCACTGGTATCAAAGGGCTGGAAGGTAACTGGCATTGATAATTTCCTGGACAATTACGACAGGCAGATAAAGGAGAGGAATCTGCAGTGGCTGTCGGGTCAGCGTAATTTCGTATTTGTTGACCGGGACATTTTGGAGGCTCCGCTCGAAAAGCTTACCTTCAAAGCTGATTATGTCTTCCATCTTGCAGGTCAGCCGGGGGTAAGGCACAGCTGGGGCGGCCGGTTTGACAGCTATGTCAAAAACAACGTCCTTGCCACCCAGAGGCTGTTGGAAGCGGCTAAAATATGCGACATAAAAAAAATCGTATATGCATCCTCATCTTCGGTTTACGGCAATAATGGAGCCTTGTCCACGAAAGAAACACACCCGACAAGGCCCTATTCCCCCTACGGCGTTACAAAACTTGCGGCCGAAAACCTTTGCTGCCTGTACTATGAAAACTATGGTGTGCCCACCGTATCACTGCGCTATTTCACGGTTTACGGGCCTCGCCAGAGGCCGGATATGGGTATAAGCGGTTTTATAAATTCTATGCTCGGGGAAAAGCCCATACAAGTGTACGGGGACGGGAACCAAAAGCGGGATTACACCTATGTTGAGGATGTCGTAACCGCCACTGTGCTGGCGGCCCAGTCACCGGTGGTGGGCGAAGTGTTCAATGTGGGCAGCGGCCGGCCGGTGGTATTGAAGGAAGTGATAAAGATGCTGGAGAGAATACTTGATAAGAAGACCCGGATAGAGTTTATGCTGAGTCAAAGGGGAGATGTAAGGGACACTTATGCGGATACAAATAAGATAAAAGAAATGCTGGAATTCAGACCGGGCTTTGGGCTCGAGGAGGGACTTAAAAGGCAGGTTGAATACATGAGAAAATTTATCCGGGGAAGATAGGCACATTATAATGCAAAGGAATACTATGGGTACTGGAAAAGTAAGTTTTGAAAAAACCGGAAAGGAGGAGGAGCATGAAATATAAGGAGGATTATATCGGGTCAAAGCAGGAATGTGTTGCATTCCTGGGTGAAGCCTTTTCAAAACTGCTGAAAAATCAGCTGATGGTGGACGGCGAGATGGTGGAAATACCCGACGACAAGGAACTGAATTACAAGGTTAAGTACGAGAACGACGAGTACGAAGGGGAACTATCTCTGAAAGTTACATGGGTAAACGCCGAAATGGAAGAAGAGGAAGAACCGGAGGTAGAAGAATAACAGATAGGGGAGGAATCCCCTATCTGTTATTCTTGGATGGCCAAACAAAAAAACGAGTAAACAGATTAACTGCTCATAAGGAGGAGGAAAAATGCCGGAAGCTTTCCGAGAGAATTTAGAGAGTATACTAGCCGAATATCCTATTAAGACAATCGATATAAAAACGGAATCCTATAAGAATAAAAAGGGTGTATGGTGGATAAAAACCACCGAAGGCTGCAGGATTTTAAAGAAGCATTCAAACTCGGCTAAAACCCTGGACTTTATTATAGCTGCGGTGGAATACCTTCAGAACAACGGCATACGTTTACCCGAAATTATACCGGCGGCTGACGGCGGCAAATATGTCCTAAGGGATGGCAGCTGCTATGTCCTTTACCGGGCTGTTTCCGGGATTAACCCGGGCTACGGCAGCGGTAGTCTTTTGAAAAGGATAGTGCTGGAGCTGGCAAAGTTTCACAGGGCATCAAAGGGTTTTGTACCGCCTAAGGACTGCAAGCCCAGGATACACCTGGGGAAATGGCCGGATACCTACCGCCAGAGAAACGAAAAACTAATAAGTTACCATGCTTATGAAATCGCCGCTTCTGTACACGACGATTTCGGGGAAATGATTATAAAAGATTTTCCGTATTTTATTAAAAGGGCGGAAGACGCTATTGACGGGCTTGAGGATTCATATTACAGGCAGTGGTCAGAGGATTTGTGCAGTATCGGCTGTCTTTGCCACCAGGACTTTGCCGCCGGCAATCTTATCCTGACGGATGCCGGAGAAATGTATGTGCTGGACGTGGATTCCATCACGCTGGATATACCGGTAAAGGATATCAGGAAGCTGCTTCTGAAGGTCATGAAAAAAAGAGGCGGTTGGGATCTGACCTTAACGAGGGATATGCTGGAGTGGTATCATGGCGAAAATCCGCTGGAATACCCGAAGTGGCAGGTTCTGAAATGGGAGCTTTTTTACCCCCACCTGTTTTCGGGTATTATGACCAAGTATTATGAAAAGAGGGAAAAAACCTGGACCCAGGCCAAATATGTAAAGAGGCTGCGGGAAATGATTGACGTGGAGAAAAGCATCCGGCCGGTTATTGAAGGTTTTGACGATTTGATCCCTCAATAACTTTTCGAATGGAGGTTAAACGTATGATGGAGCGGCAGAATACCGACCAGTTGACCCAGTTGGCTCAAAAGGCGCTGAAGTGTTATGGAATAACCCCCGAAGAGATCGGAATAATTCATAGCAAGGGCTTGAAAACGCTGTGGAAGTTTTCCTGTGAAGGCATGGACATGTGCCTGAAAAGGCTGAGGCATTCAAAGGAAAAGGCTTTGTTTTCGGTACACGCCCAGATTCATATAAAGCAAAGCGGCGGCAGTGTCCCCGACGTAATTTTAAGCCAAAGCGGCAGTGCTGTTACAGAACATGATGGGCAGCTGTTTGTCCTTTATGGCTGGATTGACGGCAGGGATTTAAACTTCGACAACCCGGACGATTTGGCGCTGGCGTTGGAAGGCCTGGCGGGGGTGCATAAAGCGTCGGTTGGTTATAAACCGCCGGAGGGAGCGAGGGTATCCTCAAAGCTGGGCAAATGGCCGGCGCAGTACCGGTCCATGCGCACCAGGCTGGCCGAGTGGAAGGAACTGGCCCGGCCCAAACAGCAGCCAAATTACCAATGTTTTGTAAAGCACGCAGACCGTATGATAGATATAGCCGACAGGGCGATGGAAGCTATGAACAGTTCATCCTATGCGGCATTAACCGATGAGGAATACAGCAGTTATCCCCTGTGTCACCAGGACTATGGCAGGGGCAACGTACTCTGGTCGGACGGGAAGGCTTATGTCCTGGACTTTGACGGGGTAACCTACGACCTGGTTGCCAGGGACCTGCGCAAGATTATAGGAAAACAGATGGAAGACGGCGGCGGTTGGAATGGAGCCAGGATAACCGAAATAATTAAATGGTATGAAACCGGGAACAAACTGACAGGCGAAGAAAAGGAAGTACTGACCGTAGACCTGATGTTTCCCCACTGGTTTTTTGCCGAGGTAAAGGACCTTTTCAAAAAAAACAAGCCGGTGCCGGCAGGCAAAATAGAAAGAGCCGCAAGGTTTGAAGGGGCCAAGATACCGGTTCTTAAGGGTTTGCCCGGGGGCGGCAGGCTATGAAGATAGCGCTTGTATGTACCGAGAAGCTTCCTGTTCCACCGGTATTGGGAGGAGCCATTCAGATATATATTGAAGGCATACTGCCTTTTTTGTCCGAAAAGCACGAAATTACCGTTTACAGCCTGGAAAGCGACAGGCTTCCGCAGGAGGAAACGCTGGGCAGTGTGCGCTACAAAAGGCTGACCGGAAGAACCAGGAATGAATATGTCAACAACCTGAGCGCGGAAAAATGGGATGAATACAGTTTGATACATGTATTCAACAGACCCCTTTGGGTGCTGCCGATAAGCGGGGCGGCACCCGGCAGTGCCGTAAGCCTCAGCCTTCACAATGAAATGTTTCTGCCAAACAAGATAGACAAAGACAAGGCGTATAAGTGTATAAACAGGGTAAGCTTTATTACGGCGGTCAGCCGGTTTATAGCCGACGGCGTAAAGGCCTTGTATCCTTCAGCCGGCGATAAACTGCAGGTGGTGTATTCCGGCGTGGATGCAAACCTGTATAAGCCGGTATATATAAAGAAACACGCTTTGGGCAGGAAGGTTTTGCGCATAAAATACGGGCTGGATAAAACCAAGGTGGTTTTGTTCGTGGGACGGCTCAGCAAAAAGAAAGGCCCCCATGTTTTATTGGAAGCCATGAAGAGTGTAATGGATTTGTACCCTAATACGTCGCTGATGATAATAGGAAGCAAGTGGTATGGCGGCAATACTTCGGATTCCTATACACACAGCCTGAAGTCGATGGCACAGCAGCTTAAGGGGCCGGTGGTATTCACCGGCTTTATGTCCCCCGCCGATATACCGAAGCACTTCAGCGCGGCGGATATATTCGTATGCACATCGCAGTGGAAAGAACCGCTGGCAAGGGTGCATTATGAGGCAATGGCGGCGGGCCTGCCCATAATTACCACCAACCGCGGCGGCAATGCGGAAGTGATAGAAACCGGTGTAAACGGATTCGTAATTGACGGGTATAACAGGCCGGAAGCGCTGACAGAGAAAATCATATATCTTCTGGAGCATGAGGATATCTCACTTGACATCGGGAAGAATGCAAGGAAGATGGCGGAAGAAAAATACAGCTGGGAGAGGGTGGCCAATGAGCTGCTGGCCTTATTTGACAGCGTGTGAAAACTGTTAAGCAACCGGTATCGCTGGCGGTACCGGTTGCTTATTTTTGCCCAACATGGGAAGTATTTGGCGGTGAAAGTCCGCATATGCTTTGCCGGGCATCATATCTTGTGTGGAAAATATTTGCACAACAGCATTGCCGGCTGTGGTATTATAAATAAAAAGGCAGGAGGTATGCAAATGACCTTTGATGAACTGGTAGCTTCCAGAAGAAGCATTAGACAATACAATTCAAGAAGAGTTGGCAGAGAAAAGATTGAAGCAATAGTAAATGCAGCGATATGGGCTCCAACTGCAGGGAATCTTCAGTTGTGGCATTTTGTGGTGGTAAACGAGGAGAAAAATCTTGAAAAAATCAAACTATTCTCACCGGGTATGCCAAAAACAGCGCCCTGTGTTATAGCGATCTGTGTTGACCTTGCGGAAGCGAAGTTAAGGGGCGGAGAATTCATGAAAGGAATTGTGCCTATGGACATCGCTTTTGCAGCACAAAATATTCTTCTGAAAGCATACCAATTGGGTCTTGGAACCTGTGTGGTTAAGTCATACAATGAAAAATCAATAGGCCGGGTTTTGAAACTGCCAGATACGGTTACAGCATTGATGCTTATAACTGTAGGATACTATGATAAACTTCCGAAGGCTCCCGAAAGAAAAAAGCTTTCTGAAATAATCCACTACGAAAACTGGGAAAGTGAGGTAAAACTAAATGAAAAAGGATGACCAAACCAGAATGTTTACTTATCTGATTACAAGTGCAAGGGGATGTGTGGAGGAGCCACCTTTATATGGTACCTTAAGGCTATTGGATGCGTACTCTATGCTGCTTTGCATGTTGAAGCGTGAAAAAGCCGATGAGTTTTATTTCCAATTAAATGAGCGAATTGAAGACTTGAAAAACATATGTATGGATGACGAGAAACAGTTTATTGAGGGGCTTGACAGAGTGCTTGAGATATTAACTGATCATATAATCAATCAATAAATAAATATCAAAGTTAACAGCAATGACCAGTGGAGTTTGCATAAGGAATCCTGGTGTAACGATCAGAATGGTTGATGTGGAGGGATAACAATGAGCATTAGTGTTAAAGAAGCTCTCAGTCTGGATTGTTTTAAAGAAGCAAACCTTATTGCTGGACAAACAGGTCTCGACAAAGTCATCAATCGTGTTAGTGTTTTGGAAAGTCCTGATCTGGATGATTTCGGCACCGCCATGGGTAAAGGGGATTTTTATTTATCAAGCCTGTATGCGGTCAAGGATAACGTGGAAGCCCAGTTAAATATATTTAGGATTCTGGTCAATACCAATTCGAGCGGATTATGTCTTATTGACCTTTATATGGATAGTCTAAAGCCCGAGATAAAGGAATTTGCAGACAGGGAGGCCTATCCGGTTATGATAATATCTAGTTTTGTACCTTATGCAGCAGTTATCACGGAAATAATGGATGCCATTATTAAGAATAAGGAAGATACCATTGCCGAGATGACCATCCGTAGTCTTCTTCAGCCAACGATTACAAATCAGGAAGTCTATGACATGGCAATGAGTATCAACAATAAATTTGCCGAAAGCATAGGAGCTCTGTATCTTAAGGTGGGTTCGGATAAGGAAACAGAAATCAGAGTTTTAAGGAACAATTTTAAGAAAAAAGAAAATTGTTCTTGTTTGGAATTCGACGGAGGGCTCCTGATAATAATGAGTTTCGAAAAGGAAACCAAGGGACGTATAAATATGCAGCTAGATCAATTGATTGACAGCATTGATTATTATTTTAGCGATTACAGGTTGGGCATAAGCAGATTTCACAGAAAAATCAGCGATTTGAACGTGTGCATAAAGGAAGCACTTCTTTCGTGTGAAGTAAGTGAAGGAAGAAATGACAAAAAAACCTATTACAACGACCTCGGGGTTTATAGATTATTGATGCTAATTAAAGATGAGCCGGAACTTAAGAGATTTCATGATGAAATAGTCGCTCCTTTGCAAGACTACGACCGGGAAAACGGTACAAGCCTTCTGATTACCGCTATATCATATGTGGATAATGACGGTTCTGTCAGAAAAACAGCAGAACATCTCTACCAACACGAGAATACCATCAGATACAGGATAAATAAGATTAGGGGAATTTTGGACATGACAGAGTTGGGATATAGCTTTTATGAAAGACTGGCTATAGCAGTAAAGATTCACAAGATTTTAGATACATATTTGTAATAATAACAAACCGGAAGCCATATATTTGTGAAATCACTAAAGGAGAACCGGTTTATATATAGAATTATTAATATTTATACAAATAATAGCTGGTGGATGTTGCTTGGATATTAATGCGCTGCGGTTTATCAGAATGACTAATCAGCGGGACAATGACAACGATATTGGGATTCCGGATTGAGGTTTTAAGAAAGCTATTTTAAACAGGGGGTGTATATTTATGAATTTACTGTCAAGAAAGAGAAGTATATTCTTAACTGTAATATTGATAATGCTGGCTATCCTGACCGTATCCGGCTGCGGAGGAAGTAAAACCAGCCAGGATGATGCCGGGGGAGAACTGCCTCAGATTGCTTTTTACGCTTTTAACAGCGAGCCAATACTGGACTGGGATCCCAGTGTGGAGTACTCCAACGGTATCGTGGTACTCAATAATGTTTACGAAACATTGATAAGGTATAATCCAATAAACAACGAAATAATGCCTGTGCTGGCAACCGATTATTCAAAAAGCGAAGACGGTCTGGTCTGGACTTTTAAGATTAGAGAAGGAGTAAAGTTCCATGATGGTACAGAACTTAATGCAGAGGCTGTTAAAGCTTCAATTGACAGAACCATAGCCATGGGGCAGGGAGCGGCTTTTATTTGGGATTCGGTAGAAGAGATAGTGATAAAGGATGATTATACTGTGGACTTCATACTTGAATATCCGGCACCTCTTGACCTTATTGCCAGTTCGGGGTATGCGGCATTTATTATGTCCTCCCAGGCAATCGAATCAAATCCTGAAGATTGGTTCTCGCAGGGTAACGAAGCTGGAACCGGGCCATATATGCTGCAGAACTTTAAAATGGGTGAAGAAGTTGTACTGACCAAGTTTGAAGATTACTGGAGAGGATGGGAAGGAGAGCATTTTGACAAGGTAATTATCAAGAAAATCCCAGAAACCGCATCAAGACGGCAGTTGGTAGAAAAGGGAGAAGCGGATATCACTATGGAACTTCCCTACGAAGACATTGAGGCACTGAAGAACAATACCGGCGTGAATGTTATGAATGAACCCTCGTTTCAAAACCTGCTGGTATTCTTTAATACCGAAAAGGCACCATTGGACAACAAGTTGATAAGACAGGCATTATCCTATGCTTTCCCATATGATGATGTGGTTGCATATGCAATGGGAGGATATGCAACCCAAGGTAAGGGGCCTATTCCCACGGGTCATTGGGGACACGGTGAAAGTCTATTTCAGTATGAACATAATATAGATAAAGCTAAGGAACTATTGATTCAGGCAGGGTATCCGGAAGGTGGATTTGAATTGTTATTTACCTACATGGCAGGTGACGAAGCCGAGAAAAAGACGGCTGAACTGTTTAAGGCAGAGCTTGCAAAGCTTAATATTGACCTTGAGATAAGAGGTATGCCCTGGGAGAGTCAGTGGGAACTGGCAAGGAATCCGGAACCCGAAAAACGACAGGACATATTAACAATGTACTGGTGGCCTGACTATGCCAGTCCATACAGTTGGTTATACAGCTTATACCATAGTGAAGAAGAAATCCTGTTCAATATGTCATATTGGGCAAATGACCGGTTTGATCGGTTAATAGACGAAGGGAATGAAAAAAGCGGTATTGACCGACAGTTGGCTGAAGATTTATACATCCAGGCTCAGGAAATTCTAGTGGATGAGGCAGTTTCTATATTTGCCTACGATAAAAGATACGTATGGGTTGCAAACAGTTCTTTCAAAGATTTTGAAAATAATCCGATATATCCAAACGTAGTATTTTTTTATGACACTTATCGTGAGTAGAAACTCAAGGGGCTATATTTAGCCCCTTTAATATATTCCCCGAAGGGGGTGGTTTAGTGAGGTCATTCATAACTAAAAGGCTTGCTCTTGGAGTCTTGGTTTTGTTTGGAGTAGTATTGATAACATTTGTCCTTACAAGAGTAATACCCTCGAATCCTGCCGCACAGTGGGTGGGACAACGTGCAACAGCCGAGCAGATTCAGGCGGCAAAGGTAGAATTGGGTCTTGACAAGCCTTTGTATGTTCAATTGGGGAAATACCTGGGAAATATACTTAAAGGTGATCTGGGGCGATCATTACGGTCACATCAGCCGGTGGTAGCGGAGCTTAAGGCATACCTTCCCGCTACTATAGAACTTGTACTTGTATCCACTATAGTGGCCATGTTTATCGGCATACCGCTTGGCGTTACATCTGCCAAGAGAAAGGATCACCTGGTGGATCATATTAGCAGGTTCTTTTCAGTAGGTGCGGTATCCCTTCCCACCTTCTGGGTTGGAATGTTTCTGCAGCTAATATTCTACAGATGGCTTGAACTGCTTCCCCTGGGAGACCAGCTCAGTATGGGTATAAAGCTAACCCGCAATATTCCACATATTACAGGCTTTTTACTTTTTGACAGTCTGGTAACCGGTGATTTTGTGGTGTTTAGGGATGCACTGGCACATATTATACTTCCGGGGATCACTATAGCTTTGTATCCGATGGGATTAGTGGCAAGAATGACCCGCTCGGCACTATTGGAAATATTGGATGAGGATTATATAAGAGCAGCCCGGTCATATGGACTACCTGAAAAGATGGTATTGTGGTCCTATGCACTTAAGAATTCGCTGGGGCCGACTGCTACAGTAGTAGCACTGTCCATAGGTTACACCCTTGTGAATACATTTCTGGTTGAGGCTATTTTCAGTTGGCCGGGGATAGGAAACTATATAGCATCCGCTGTTATCAGTCTTGATTATCCAGCAATAATGGGAGTAACAATTTTTTCAGCTTGTGCCTATGTTATGCTGAACCTTGTTGCGGATATTATTATTGCCCTGGATCCGAGAGTCCGGGTATAAGGAGGTATAAGCGTGACAAAAAACATTGGAATACTTAATTCAGTTAAACCCAGAATAAAAGAGATTAGGCTGTCCTTATACCTTTTGAGTAGAAACAGGCTTACCCGCCTGTCACTGGTCGTGGTTATCCTTTTGATACTTGTTGCGATTGTATCACCCTATATAGTCCCATACCCGGAGCATATAGAAACCGAGGCCAACCCCAGGGACAAACTTTTACCTCCTTCGGGAAAATATGTATTCGGAACCGATGAACTGGGCAGGGATATATTCAGCCGTGTCTTATATGGTACAAGGATTTCACTTCAGACTGCCCTTGTAGCGGTTGGTCTGGCCCTTGTTATAGGTATACCTCTAGGAGCTGTTGCGGGGGCTACCGGCGGAATTGTGGATGAAATAATAATGAGAATTACAGATATATTCTTAAGTTTTCCGCCTTTATTACTGGCGATTGCCATAGCTGCATTTTTGGGTCCTAGTCTTGAGAATGCGATGATTGCCATAGCCATATCCTGGTGGCCTTGGTATACAAGAATAATAAGGGGTCAAGCGGTATCTATAAGAGAAAGGCAGTTTGTCAAAGCAGCCAGGGCAATTGGAACGTCTCCGGTCAGGATAATATTCGGACATACAGTTCCTAACTGTATTGCACCGGTAATAGTCCAGGCTTCAATGGATATCGGGGGTGTTATACTAACTATTGCTTCACTCAGTTTTTTGGGACTGGGTGCACAAGCTCCAACCCCGGAGTGGGGATTAATGGTAAGCACCAGCAGAAACTATTTCCTTAATGCATGGTGGTATAGCATTTTTCCCGGTCTTGCTATTTTTGTCACGGTTTTGGTCTTTAATCTTCTGGGTGACGGTATGAGGGAAATACTGGATCCGAAGACCAGAAAGATTTAAGGAGATGGAGACATGGGTGGATATTTTGAGATAAAAAACCTGAAGGTGGATTTCAAAACCTTTGATGGGGGAAAAAATGTAATTAACATTGATAATCTTTCCTTGGATAAAGGAGAAACGTTTGGGATCGTTGGGGAAAGCGGAGCGGGTAAAACCGTTCTGGCCCTGGCAATACTGCGTCTGCTCTTCAGCCCTCCGGCTTTTGTTAGGGACGGAAGCATATTGTTTGAAGGAGAAGAATTACTGAAAAAGACCGAAAGAGATATGCAGAAAATTCGGGGTAGAAGAATTTCCATGATATTTCAGGATCCGATGTCAACATTGAACCCGGTTTTTACGGTGGGCGAACAGATTGTTAGGGTTTTGAGGAGCAAAAATAGGGTTTCCCGGAAAAAAGCAGTGAAAGAAGCTCTGGAGATGATTGATATGGTAAAACTGCCGGATGCCGGACGCATAATGAACAAGTACCCCCATGAACTGAGCGGTGGGCAGAGACAGAGGATAGTAATTGCCATAGCCCTTTCATGTGGAGCCGAGATGTTGATAGCTGACGAGCCTACGCGAAACCTTGATGTTACAATTCAGGCAGGAATACTAAAACTGATAGCCGAGCTTCAGAAGGAACTTGGAGTTACAGTATTGTTTATAGCAAACAACCTGGGTCTTGTTTCCGCCACGTGTGAAAAAATTGCCATTCTGCACAGCGGAAGGATTGTTGAGACCGGAACGGTCAGAGAAGTATTAAAGGATCCAAGGCATCCGTATACCCGTACCCTGATAAACGCAATACCAAAAAACAGGGGCCAAAGGGTTAACGTGGAAAAAGTATCGTTTAAAGAAGACAAAAGCGTATGTGAAGGATGGTGTCGGTATTATTCAAGATGCACGGAAAAACAGGATATATGCCGTATGCAAGGGCCTGTCTTAAGGCCTGTGGGAGGGATGCACATGACGGCATGTCACTTGGCTCTTAAAGGGGGTGGGATTGGTGGCAAAGGAAATATTGAAGGTTAGGGATTTGAAAAAATATTTTCCTATAAGGAGTGGGTTTTTTGCCAAACCGGTGGCTTGGGTCAAAGCCGTTGACGGGGTTACATTCAATATAGAAAAGGGAGATGTCCTTGGAGTGGTTGGGGAATCCGGATGCGGAAAGACTACTTTGGTAAATGTCCTGCTTAAACTTGAAGAGCCTACTGCCGGAGAGGTATCATTCGACGGTCTAGACCTGTTCAATATGGACAAGAAAGAGCTGAGAAAGATAAGAAAATACCTGCAGATTGTATTCCAGGATCCGTTCTGGTCATTAAATCCCAGGCTGTTGATCAGGGATATTGTGGGTGAGCCGATAAAGGTTCATACCAACTGCAGCCGGGAAGAACTGGTGAAAAAAGTGGGCGATCTGCTTGAGGTGGTGGGGCTGTCGGCGGAAGGAGTATATAAATACCCCCATGAGTTCAGTGGAGGAGAGAGGCAGAGGATTGCGATAGCAAGGGCCCTTGCTTTAAGTCCCAAGTTGGTTGTTCTTGATGAACCCACTTCATCCATTGATATACTATCCCAGGCACAAATACTGGAACTTCTGAAGGAGCTTAAGAAAAGCCTCGGCCTGACCTATATTCTCATTTCCCATGACCTAAGCGTAGTGAATTACATGGCCGACAAAATAGCTGTAATGTACCTTGGGAAAATGGTTGAATACGGGCCGGCCGAAACCGTTTTTGACAGTACCGTTCATCCGTATACAAAGGCACTTTTTGCCGCCATTCCCACCCTTGATACAGAGGGGATAGATTCTATAGCAACAATTGAAGGCAGTGTACCAAGTGCAATAAATCCTCCGGCCGGATGCAGGTTTCATACAAGATGTCCTATAGCCAAAGATATTTGTAAAGAAAAGGAGCCGCCGATGCTAGATTTGGGTGGAGGGCATACCGCAGCCTGTCATTTTATTGAATAAAAATACGGAGGTGTATACGGATGCGCAATTCTCAGTACTGGTGGAGGTGGAGCCTCGGATGTATGGAGCACCGAAAGCGGGCTTTCGGTGCTAAGCCTAGGCTTCTTTGGTTTTGATGTCGATTATGTGCCTATAGAAGAAAGTATGAAGTAGAGGGAGGCTTTGTGATGACAAAAATTTACGAATTTGAATTAGGAAAAGCGGCTGATATTCTTATGGAGGATATGTTTGCTGTGAAACCTGGGGAGACAGTAGTAATAACTGCTGACACTGAAGCGGATGAGAGGGTTGTAGATGCAGCGGCAAGGAGCGCTTTTTCAGCAGGGGCCAAGCCTATGGTTGTCTGGTTGGCGGCTGCAAAGGGTGTGGGAAAGGCTGCAGATCAAATGCTGCCGGTTGATGCACTTACTGGTGCTCTCTGTCATGCAGATGCATGGGTGGAGTTTAACAATAAGTGGCTGTTGTATTCTACGCCTTTCGAGACAGCTATGGAGAAAAACCCAAGGTTGAGATACCTTTGTCTTGTCGGAATGGATGCGGATTTAATGGTAAGGGTAATAGGAAGGGTTGATAAGGAACTTTTGGCTGGTTTTTTACACAGAGTTGCGGATATGACAGGCAGCGCAAAAAATGTGAAAATCACTACACCTGCCGGATGCGACCTTGAATTTAAAATCGAGCCCAGACATAAGCTGAGCTGTGACGACGGAAGGGCTGACATGCCCGGGATGCATATGCTGGCAGGACAGATCTGTTTCATTCCGAAGTTGGACAGTATAAACGGTACCCTGGTATTTGACGGTTCTTTGATGCCGCCCTGCGGACTGCTTAATGAACCGGTGTTTATGAAGGTGGAAAAGGGAAGGGTTACAGAAATTGGCGGCGGGAGCCAGGCCGCCGAATTCAAGGCGTGGTTGGAAAGCTTTGATGATCCGAACATGTTCAAGCTGGCCCATGGTTGTTACGGTTTCAACCCCGGAGCAAAGCTGACTGGAAACATACTGGAAGATGAGCGTGTATGGGGTTGTACAGAATGGGGCCTTGGATACCTAAGCCCGATAGATGCGCCTCCTATCGGTATTGACGCTAAATCCCATACCGATGGTATATGCCTGAATTCAAGTGTTTGGTTGGACGATGAAATGATTATGGATGAAGGAGTGGTTGTTCATCCCGAGCTAAAGAAAATGGCCGAAAGAATAGTGAAATGAATGCTGTAATTATCAGTATAAAAGGGGGTACAAGTATATGAAGAAACTCAGCAGACAGGACTTGCAGGATATATTATTAGGTTGTACAATACTGGGCACCGGGGGCGGTGGAAGCCTTGAAAAAGGTCTCCTGCTTGTAGATAAAGCCTTTGATGCCGGCAGGGAATTTGTTCTGGCAGATCTGGATGAAATTCCTGATGATGCATTGGTAGGGACTCCATACATGTGCGGTTCTGTTTCGCCGGATACACCTAAGGTTGAAGCAGGATACCAAGATCTGCAAATGTTGGTGAAAGAACCTGCTCTCAGAGCCTTTGAGGTAATGGAGGAATATCTGGGGAAAAAATTTTTTGGTGTTATATCCACAGAACTGGGAGGCGGGAATACAGCCATAGCCTTTTATGTCGGGGCAATGCTGGGGAAATATATACTTGATGCCGATCCTGCCGGAAGATCGGTACCCGAACTGCAGCATTCTTTATATTATATAAACGGTTTGCCCATACAACCAATTACGGTGGTAAATAAGTTTGGCGATGTTGCAATAGTTAAGGAAGTAGCCAGCGATGCCAGAGCCGAGGCCCTTATCCGGGCTATGGCGGTGGCAAGCGAGAACTCAGTGGGAGTTGTCGACCATCCGGCAAAGGTCGGAGATATCAGGAATGCTGTTATACCCGGAGCTATTTCACATGCGCTGGAAATAGGCAGGGTATTCAGGGAAGCAAAACTTACCTGTAAAGACCTTGCTGCCGAGTTGGTAAAGGCTGGTGGGGGCTGCATGTTATTCAGGGGCAGGGTAAAGGATTACAAATGGGATACAGTGGGGGGGTTCACTGTAGGCGATGTTTGCTTTGAAGGAGAAGGGGAATATGCCGGTTCTACCTATAAAATATGGTACAAAAACGAGCATATAATATCCTGGAAGGATGGCAGAATAGATGTTACAGTTCCCGACCTAATTTGTATTATAAACGAAGAAAGCAGGGAGCCTTTAACCAACCCCAATTATAAAACCAGGCTGAAGGTATCGGTATTCGGGTTACCGGCTCCAAAAGAATGGAGGTCTAAGGAAGGGATTGAAATTTTCGGGCCGGGACACTTTGGACATGATATGGAATATACCCCTATTGAGTATAAGTACAGACTGGGGAGTTAGAAACGGGCTTCATAGTGATATATATATGTAATATTGAAACAAGCTGCATTATCAAGCGAGGGGCAGCCAGATAGCGGAAGCTGCCCTTTAAAGTTCTCTAAACACAAGGTTGGCAAACTCAAACCGGAGAAGATAAGGAAATGTTTATTATGTGAAGAACTGCATTTTTTACGGCAATAAGAAATAAAACAGCAGGGTGGCGGGATATACTAATCCCGAGGTGATTGCTTTGGACAAAGAGTTCACAACTAAACCCCTGCTGTTTTTGCTATTAATCTCTTTAATTATCACGGGTGCGGCAACTGCCTGCCGCAGGGAGCAGCGCCCGGCTCAACAGAAAAAAAAGGAGAGCATACCGGTATCCCTTTCAAGCATAGTAGATAATTCTCAGGCCGTTAT
>Ga0334892_1001965_pt1 | contig 15840 bp, 9 predicted proteins | sample GraSluR3_MG_4_FD_207213 | JGI IMG/M metagenome (GOLD analysis project Ga0334892, IMG submission 207213) | Sludge microbial communities from methane-producing bioreactor in Wageningen University, Netherlands - Granular Sludge_15_04-R3 | ecosystem: Engineered > Bioreactor > Anaerobic > Unclassified...
TTCAACTCGTCGAACAGGCCGTGAAAGGGCTTGTGCGACGAGGGGATCCGCAGATCGACGCCCTCGACGTCGAACGTGGCCTCCGACAGTTCGTCGGGGATGGCCGTCGTCGCGTCGAGCCGGCCGTCGACGAACGTGCGAACCGCTCGGTTCTCGCGGTCGATGACGTAGGCAAGCTGCGTCCAGGCGTTCAACGGCAGGGGCGTTTTCGAGGCGGCGCGTACCTGCCGGCCCGGGCCCGTGCCGCGCCCGAGCACCATTTCGGCGCGCCCGTCGGGCAGGACGTTGACGACCCACCAGTTTTTCGGGAACGCCTCCTTGCCGAGGATGCGGCAGTCGTGCCGCTCGAGGCTCACCCACATGGCCACGGTGAAATCGCCCTTGCCCGGATGGAGATACGCGCCGTCGGGCAAGATGACGGCGCCGGGAGCCCCGCCGGCGCGGATGCAGGTGCCGAAGTCGCCTTGGGCCCAGTTGTCCGTGGCTTTGCCGGTGTGTCCGCCGCCCGAGCTGTCGCGGGCCAGGTTGCCTTCGCCTTCGTCGAATTTCCAGTACCCGGCCAGTCCCGGCTCGTCGACGACTTCGAGCGGAGGCAGGCGCTCCTCGAGCGGCACGATCGGCACGAGCGTCGCGGTCGGCTCTCCGCCGGCGCCAAGGCAGAGAAGCCGGCCGTCGTGCAAGGCGACAAAGATCCTGCCCGCGGCGGCCGCCATCCCGTCGAAAGTCGGCGGGGCGTCGAGCCGGTACTGCTTGAGCCGCGCGCCGTCGGCCGTGGCGACGACGCAGAGCTGTGCCCCCTCGTCGCCGGCCATCGCGCGCGGATCGGTCAACGCGTTCTGCGGCGGCCCGGCGACGAACAGCTTGTCTGGGGTGATCACCATGCTTCGCACGAGCACGGGCACTTGCCGCGACCATCGGTAGGAGATGTTGAACCTGCCGGGACCGCGGGCCGGGTAGTCGCGATTGGCTCGCTGGTAATCGGCCGGCGGCTGCTCGGGCTGGGCCGCGCGGTCCAGCGCGAAGAGCTGATATTCCCGGCCCGTCGAGCCCCGGTAATAACTCGGCGTATAGCCGAAGCCGTAGAGCCGCTCGTCGGTGAAGGCGAGCAGGCGCCCCGCGGGCGTCTCGCGCCCGGCAAAATACCAGCCGATGTAGCCGCTGTAGAAGTGCGTTCCGTCGATCCAGTAGGTCCGGTGCCACCAATCGCCGTTCAGGAATCCGGCCGGGCTCCACACGTGCCTGCGCGGCTCGCGCGACTCGAGATCGACCGGGTCGAACGCCAAGTGGCGCATGTAGATCAGCCCGCCGTCGGTGGCGAGCACGTCGGGCAAGGCGCCGGGCATCTCGAACATGATGGGCTCGTCGGGCTGCTCGCCCGTCTCGGGATCGCGGCAGTAGATCGACCGGCTCGCCAGCGGTTCGCCCGTCTTCAAATCGATCCGATCGAGGACCATGCCGCCGTCGAGATACGACGACCGTCCGGCCACGCAGTAGACCGCGCCGTCGAGAACCAGCACGCTCCCGTGCAGCGGCCAGGCCGACTCCAACTGCCCAAAGGCCATGATGCGGCGCTCGTCGGGCGCGGCCCGAAAACGCCACGCCAGCCGACCGTCGTCGCTGCTCAGGCAGTAGACGTATCCGTCGGCCGAGCCGAAGACCACGCGCCCCTGCGCCACCGTGGGCGGCGAGTCGATGCGACCGCCCGCCGTGAAGGTCCACGCCGGCCTGCCCGTGGCCGCGTCGAGGGCATGGACTCGATGGGCGTCGGTCTCGGCCACGAGGACTTTTCCCTCGGCAATCACGGGACTGCTGATTGCCCCGCCCAGGTCGACCTCCCAGACGGAGCCCAGTTCGGCCGGAATCGCTTGCGGCGCGTGGGCGCTGCGGACCGGGGCGCCGCGGTAGGTCGGCCAATCGGCGCCGCGCGCCCGACCGTCGATCCGGATCGCGTCGAAGGCGGGCCCGCGCTCGGTTGGCCGAGTCGCGCGTGGCGCTTTCGCGCCGTCGCGGTCCGCCGCCCCGCGCGGCGCCAAGGCCAGGAACCCGGTCAGCTTGGCCTCGATGTAACAGGCACACGAGTGCGGCGGTACGTAGAGCAGCCCGTTGGCCGGCAGGGTGCCGAACTGGCAGGTGCCTCGGGTCCAGTGGTGCCGGCGCGACTCGCCCGTCTTCAAGTCGATGAACTCGACGCCCGTCCGGCCGGCAATGATGTAGCGCTCGGTGGCCCGATTGCGGTGGCAGCGGTGATGGGGCATGGTCGTGTCCCACGCCTTCCGGGTGTCGAGCTCGCGCCGGATCTCGCCGGTCTGCGGATCGCGTCCGGCCACGAAGTCGGGCCCGGTTCGCGAGCGGCTCTGGCCGACCCACACGAGCCCGTCGGCAACGAACACGTCGGGCGGCGCATGATACGTCTCGGCGCAGCGGCACTGCCACAACTCGGCCCCCGTTTCGGCCGAGTAGGCGATGAGGTCGCCGGTCCAGCCTTCCTGGGCCAACCAGCGGGCCACGGGCTTGCCGGTGACCTCGTCGGTCGTATCCTTGAACTCGGTCCAGCGGTCGGCCACCAGCACCACGCCGCCGTGCAAAACGACGGTCGGCGCCGACCACCCCGGACGCTCGGGGGCCACTTCGCGAGGGACCGACCAGATCGGCTCTCCGTCGGCGGCATTCAGGCAGGCGACTCCTTTCCACGTCATATAGACGACCCGGCCGTCGGCCATGGCGAGCGACATGGGCAGGGGATCGGCATCGGCTCGCTGCCATACGACGCGCCCCGTTGCCGCGTCGAGGGCCATCAACGCGCGCCGGCCTTGCGCGCCCTCGGAGTGCCGGACCGCCAGGTACAGGATGCCGTCGCGGTGCAGGATTTCCTCGGTCCCGTCGGTTTCGGGATACTCCTGGACCGTGTCGCCGGTGGCCGAATCGAGGGCCGTCACGTGCGCCCGCTGCCCCAGGGTGACGTACACGCGATCGCCCGTGGCAACGAGCGTGCGCGAAAGCTCCGGGGGACCGCTGCGGAACCCGCGCAGGTGATCCTCCCATCGCGGGATGGCACGCTTCCACAGCACGACGCCGCTGAAAGCGTCGCGGGCCACCAGGGCCCATTGGGGTGGAAGCAGGATCGAGGCGGCCGGGGCCTCGTCGATCACGTAGAAAAGACGCCCGGCGGCCGACACCGACACGGTGACCGTGCCCAGGCTCTCGTGGTGGCGGGCGTTCCGGGGCGGCGCCACCCAATGGACGTGATGGGGCGGCCCCACGGCCCGGTCGTTCGACACCGCGTTGTTGCCCGCCTCGAAGAGCACGTGGGTCCAGTCGTCGAGGGTCTCGGGTCGGGGCTTGACGATCCGCGCATACCCGTCGCGGCCGCGCACGAGAGCCACTCCACCCGGCGCCAGCACGCGGTCGAGTTCGTCGCGATTCAGGCCGCCCGGATCGCTCGCCACGATCAGGTTCACCAGCCCGTCGGCATACGGAAGGGAACGGGCCGACCACGCTTCGGCCGTCGCCGTTCCGTAATCGGCCGACTCGCGCAGTGCCGCGCGCACCCGTTCGACGTCGTCGGGGCCCCGGTACAGCCCGTGAACCACGAAGCGTTCGTTGGGCTGGAGTTCGGCGGTCAAGCGGGCGAACGGCCGGGCCGGGCCCGATCCGACGTGTGCGACGAGCCCACCCGCTACGCCCGATGCCCGAATGAGTTGCTCCCCCGACGCTTCGGCCGGCAAGGCCGCCACGCCGGCCTCGCTCTCAGCCCGGCCTACGGAGGCGTGCATCGCAACGAAAACGACCAGGGCCGCTTCGATACGCGGGAAACGCTTCCCGTCGGTTCGCATGGCTTCTTTCTCCGGTCTCTTGCGCGGCCCAGAGTACAACGGGCCGAATCGACGCACCACCCAACGGCCCGATCATTTTAGCCGACGGGCGCCGCGGAAGCACTTCCCACGGGGTGCGTTGCCGGCAAGTCATGCCTCCCACCGTGCTGATGGGGCCACTCGTTCGTGGGGGTACGTTCGTCTCGGGTATGCCGATTTCGACTCATGAATCGTGCGGATCGCACCGATGGCAGCTTGTAACAGGGCACCGCGAGCAGGGTTCCGCTTGATGAAATCGCGTTTCCATCCCCTCGGCCGGGCGCTGGTCTACGCGCTCCTGTCCGTTGCGGCGCTATCGAGCACCGCCCACGGTCAGGGGTTCGGCGTGGGCATCATCGCCGGCAATCCGACCGGCGTCAGTGTGAAGAAGTGGCTTCCCCGCGGCAACGCGATCGACGGCGCCGCGGCCTGGTCGTTCGATGGGCGCGACGCCTTTCAACTACACGCCGATTACCTTTGGCACCACGACTTCCCGTCGCCCCAGGTGCCGTTCTACTGCGGGCTTGGGGGCCGCGTCGGATTCTACGAAGGCAACCGCCGCCACGGCAGCCACACCCGCGCGGGAGTTCGCTTTCCCCTCGGGCTGACTTGGCTTGCCGAACAGGCGCCGGTCGACGTGTTCGTTGAAGTCGTCCCGGTTTTCGATGTCGCGCCCAGGACCGATCTCGAGCTCGACGCGGCCATCGGCATCCGGTACTACTTCCGCTGAGCGAGGGGCGCCGGCGAAAAGCTGGAGCGAAAAGCGGCGACTCGAACGACGGCTACCAGCTCCGATAGAATCCCAGCGCGCCGCCGAAGCCGCCGCGGAGGCCGGCGCCCTCGAACTGGACGTGCCAACCGTTCTCGCCGATGGGCGAGCGCCAGCCGAGAAACCCGCCGCATCCGGCCTTGTCGCGGATGGTCAGGGCGTCGATGCGGTCTTCGACGTCCCAATCGGGCCCGAACTCGTGGGTGCGCACGTCGACGCGATTGTAGCCGAAATGGACGAGGGGTCCGCCGTAGAGCACGCCGCGTCCCAGATCGAACCCGACGGGCACGGCGGCCGTGATTTCCACGGTCGAATCGAAGAAGAGCTCCTGGTAGACGTCGTAGTTCCAGCGGACGTATCTCTTCAGGCCGGAATACCAGGCAGCCTCGATCGAGCCGCCGATCGACCACCGGCCCCGTTGCCACGCCTTGCCGCGGAGACCGCCCGACAAAAACGCCGGGTAGCCGTCGCTCGAGACGTCGCGGGTCATGCCGGGCCGAAAACTCTCGAGGTCGTTGATCACCCAGTCGGAGACGCCGGCGCGCCCGAAGGCTTCGACGCCGTCGGTAAAGGCGTACGAGCCTTCGAGGTAGATGCGGTTCCGCGCCACGTCGAAGTCGTAGGGCATCCAGCGGCTTTGCGCGTTGTGCAGACCGACGCCCAGTGAGAACCCGCGCCCCGCCGCCCGAGGCCGTGGGGGGCCGATCTGGGCCGACACCGGCAAGCCGATCCGCAGCAACAGGAGTGCCGTCGGGAGAACGTAGCGCATGCTGCCATCCCAGACTGGGTGGGGTCGCCTCGCCGCCGCCGGACGACGCGACCGTAGTCCGGCTTGTAGGGAACCTGCTGGTTGTATCGGACGCCCCGATTCGGCGGATCAAGCCGCCTGGCCCGATCGGACGGACTTTGCCGGCCCCGTATCGCGCAAGAGGCGGTATAGCCGGAATAACCGCTACAAATTGAACTCCGCGATCGAAACATCGGGCGTCTTGAGGCGCGCGGGTCGGCGGTGGTAGATTGAGAGGACGCCGTCGACGCGTCGAAACGGTTCGATGCCCGCGACAATTCTCACTCCGCACCGCTGGACCCCTCGGAGGCGCGACACCACCCAATGGACCAAATCGAGCTCGATCGCTGGCACATGCAGCGCGCCCTGGAGTTGGCCGCCCAGGGGGAGGGATACGTCGAGCCGAACCCGATGGTCGGCTGCGTGATCGTGCAAGGGGCCGAGATCATCGGCGAGGGGTGGCACCGCCGGTTCGGCGGACCCCACGCCGAGATCGAGGCGCTCCGCATGGCCGGGCCGAGGGCCGCCGGGGCCACCCTGTACGTCACCCTCGAGCCGTGCTGCCACCAGGGGAAGACGCCGCCTTGCACCCGGGCCGTGGTCGAGGCGGGGGTCGCCCGCGTGGTCGTCGCGCAACGCGACCCGTTTCCCGAGGTGGCCGGCGGCGGCATCGTCGAACTCGAGGCGGCGGGCGTCGAGGTCGTGGTGGGCGTGCGCGAAGCCGAGGCCCGGCAGTTGAACGCCCCGTACCTGAAATTGCTCGAAACGGGCCGCCCTTGGATCATGGCCAAGTGGGCCATGACGCTCGACGGGAAGACCGCCACGCGCACCGGATCGAGCCGATGGATCTCCAACGAGCAGTCGCGCGCGCTGGTGCATCGGCTTCGCGGCCGGGTCGACGCGATCGTCGTCGGCCGGGAGACGGCGCGCCGCGACGACCCGCTGCTGACGGCCCGGCCGCCGGGCCCGCGCACCGCGATTCGGGTGGTCGTCGACAGCCGCGGGACCCTCGCCTCCGGCAACCGGTTAGTCCGCACGGCCAAGGAGGTGCCCGTGCTCGTGGCCGTCGGCCCCGAGGCGACGCGATCGAACCGGCAGCGCCTGGCCAAGGCCGGTTGCGAGGTGTTCGTCTGCCCGGCCGAGAACCGGGAAGCCCGCCTCGGGCAACTCATCGAGGAGTTGGGCCGCCGAAGGTTGACCAACGTGCTCGTCGAAGGCGGCGGCCGGCTCGTCGGCAGCCTGCTCGACGCGAACCAGATCGACGAGGTGCACGTCTTCATCGCCCCGAAGCTGCTCGGCGGAATGTCGGCGGTAAGCCCCATGGCGGGCGAGGGGATCGACGAAGTCTACCAGGCCCTGACCCTCGAATCGGCCGATGTCCTGCAGGTCGGCACCGACATCTACGTTCACGGCCGGCTCGCGCGGGGCTGATTGACCGTCTGCCTCGACACCGAGCAGAACACGTTCGCCCTTTGGGAGATGGACGAGAAGGCCGCGTAGGGCCGCCTTCGCCGGCGTTTCATCCTCGAGGCTGCCGCTGGGCGACTCGAATCGCCTCGAGCGCCCGTTCGACGTCGCGATACGGCTTGCCCCCGGGCACCTCGGCCCCACGTCGAAGCTCGTCGAGCAGATCGCCCAGCAGCTCTCGTTCGAGCCACCTGGCCAGCCAGGCGGCGCGCTGTTTGGCGTAGCGCGACTGGAGGCGGCCGAAGAGCCGTCCGGCGGCCTGGCGCACGCCCTCGCTGGCGGTGCTGACGACGGCCTCGCCGCCGCCGGTGATTCCGCCGGCGATGGCCGCTTCGGTGGCCAACTCGCCGGCCGTGTGCCCGGCTGCCTGCACGGCCGCCTGCCCGACCAGGTCGCCGGCCAGAAGGAACCCGCTGACCGCCAGCGAAATGGTGATCGCCGGCCGGGCCAAGGCCGCCGCGTGGTCGAGCGATCGCAGGAAGCGGACCGCGCGCGGATTGCCCCGCCGCCAGGCGTCCAACTCGTCGCGCAGGAAGCGCCGATAGTCGTCGTCGACGGCCGGCAAGGCCCGGTGGGCCTCGCGCACGCGCCGCAACAGGGACTCGCGGGCGCTGCCGCCGAGCAGCCGCATCAGGCGCGGGCGCAATGTGTCGTTGCCGACCTTGGCCAACCGATCCAGCTCGTCGAGCATCTTCTCGACGGCGGTGACGATCGCCTCGCTCTCGCGACGACGGAACGGCACAAGCGGGTCGGCGTCGGTGCGGGCCATTCGGTTCCAGGCGGCGCGGACCGGCCAGGTCACGCCTTGCCCGACCGTGCGGTAGAAGCCGTGGATGTTCCGCGACCAACGCGCCCGGCCCGCGTCCCACCAGTCGCGGATCTCGTCGACCAGCACGCTCGGGGGCAACGTGGGCCAGGCGACGCGGGCCATCTCGGCGGCCGACAGGACCTGGCTGGCGGCCAGGAATTCGTCCGACGCCGAGCGGATCGCCCCCAGGTACGCCGGGGCGCCCCGCTCGGCGTCGAGCACGCGGCCCAACGCTCCGCGGAACGTGCGGATCTTGATGGCGTCGAAGTGCAGCGCGGCCAACTCGTCGCGCAGGCGCGACGGCCCGTTCGGCAACCGTTGCCCCCGCGGACCCACCTCGTAAAAGGGCAGCCTCAATTCGGCGGCGGCCTGCCGATCGTGGGGAACGACGTAAACCAACTCGGGCTCGGCCCCCGTCTCCGAGCAAAACGTCGTCAGCCATTGGGGCCAGTACGCGCGGTCGCCCTCGATGTCGCACTGGTTGAAGATTACCACGATCGGCTTGTCGGCCTCGACCGCTTCGCGGAAGAACTGCTTGACCGCCGCGTCGTTGTACTTCTGCTGGGTCAGCACGGCCACGAGCACGTCGGCCGACTGCCGGATCGCCCGGGCTCGCTGCCAGTTGACCTTGGCGTCGGAATCGACGTCGGGGGCGTCGATCAGCAAGAGCCGCGGCGGCACGTTCGCTCCCGCCCGCCAAAACAGCAGATTGTCGGGGCTCTCCCGCAACGGATCGTCGGCCGACTGCCAGGAGGCCAGCTCGAAACCCTCGAAAAGGCGGACCAGGGCCTCCCAATCGTCCATGCCCGGCGGCACCAGGCAGACCGGGTGCTTGGTACCGGCCGCCAGCGGGCTGACGCCGCTGGCCGTTTCCCCGGCAAGATGATTGAACAGCACCGATTTGCCGATGTTCGTGCCGCCGACGATCCCAACGACCAGCAGCGGTTCGGCCTCCAACTGAGGAAGAAGCTTGAACCGCAACAACTCGAACCACCCACTCTCGCGGGGAGATGCTACCCCTAATGTAACCGCCACCGGCTCCAACGCCGCCAACGCGGCATCGAGTCTTCTGACCTGGGCAGCCCATGCTCGAAAGTCGGTCGCCATGCGGATGGTCGCGGATGTTCCGGGGTTGCGGGCTTTGGCGCCCGGGGCGGGATTCGCCAGCCCTCTCGGTCCAGTAAACGATCGAGACCCCGGTTGCGTCAAGCGAGCGGCCCGTCGGCTCACTGCTCAACAGTACCCCACGGTTGCGAGCCGAGACTTGCGTCGGACGAGCGGCGACGCGAGAATGGCATGCGTCGAACAAACCGCCGGATTGCACCATCGCACCGAAGTGGGCTCCGGATTCGCCACGGGAGATCGCACATGCAGCGCCTCAGCCGCCGACGTTTTCTCGAACAGAGCATGCTGGCCACGGCGGCCGCCGTGACCGCGGCCACGCCCGGCTCCACGCCGGCCCAGGAGAGGACCACCACCAGCCCCAACGAACGACTCAGCGTGGCGGTGCTCGGCGTACGTGGCCGCGGACAAGGGCACGCCGACGCCTTTGCGGCGAGGGAAGACTGCGCGGTCACCTACGTCTGCGACGCCGACCGCAAAGTCGGCGAGGCCTATGCCGAGAAGTTCGCCGCCAAGTACGACAGCAAACCGGTCTTCGTCGACGACATGCGGCGGATCTTCGACGATCCCTCGGTCGACGTCGTCTCGATCGCCACGCCCAACCACTGGCACTCGCTCGCGGCGATCTGGGCCATGCAGGCGGGCAAGGACGTCTACGTCGAGAAGCCCGTCAGCCACAACGTCAGCGAAGGCCGGCGCATGGTCCAGACCATGCAGAAGCACGGGCGCATCTGCCAGGGCGGCACCCAGTACCGCTCCGGCGGATCGAACCGGGCCGCCGCCGAAGCCATCAAGCAGGGCAAGCTCGGCCGGATCAAGCTGGCCCAGTGCTTCACCTACCGGCTTCGCACGCCCATCGGGCCCCCGGGCGAGTATCCGGTACCCGAGAGCGTCGACTACAACCTCTGGGCCGGCCCGGCTCCCATGCAAATCCCGCTGCGGCGACGCAACTTCCACTACGACTGGCACTGGATCTGGGACTACGGCAACGGCGAACTGGGCAACAACAGCGTTCACGCCGTCGATACCATGCGTCTGCTTCTCGACCTCAACGGGCTCGGACGCGGCGTGATGAGCTACGGCGGACGCCAGTTCGACGACGCCGGCGAAACGCCCAACACCCAGATCACCGTGCACGACTTCGGCGAGGTCACCGTGGTCCAGGAGGTCCGCAACCTGAAGACCGACCGGCCGCCCCGCGGCGCGACGATCCTCGTCGAAGGCACGGAGGGCTTCCTGGTCGGCACCCTGGGAGGCAACACGATTTTCGACCTCGACGGCAACCTCGTCGAGAAGGTCGAGGGCCCGGGCGACAATCACTTCGGCAATTTCGTCAAGGCCGTCTACAGCCGCAAGGTCGAAGACCTCAACGCCCCGATCGTCGAGGGGCACCTTTCGACGGCCCTGGTGCACGTGGGCAACGTCTCTCACGTGCTGGGCCGCAAGGCCGCGCCGGCCGACATCGCCGCCCAACTCGAAGCCCACCAGGGCAACTACGAAGCACTCGAAGCGTTCGAGCGGATCCGCAGCCACCTCGCCGAGCACAAGGTCGACATTGCCTCGCCGGATCAGCAGTTGGAGCTTGGTCCGTGGCTGGCCATTGATTCCGACTCGGAGACGTTCGGCGACAATGCCGAAGCCAATGCCCTGCTCACCCGCGAGTATCGCAAGCCCTTCGTCGTGCCCACGGCCGACGAGGTCTGACGCGGCAATCCGCCGGCTTGCTCCGGCGGGCCCGCCGAACCGACAAGAATCGAACCGATCTTAAGAGAACAAGAGGGGAATCTTCATGCCACGATCGACCCGCCGCCGTTTCCTCCATGAGACCGCCTCGCTGGCCGGCGCCGCCCTGGCGGCCGGTCCGCTGGGCCATGCCCTGGCCTGGGGCGCCGACAAGCCCGGCGCGAACATGGACTTGGGCCTGGTCACCTACCTCTGGGCCAAGGACTGGGACCTGCCCACGCTGATCGCCCATTGCGAGAAGTCGGGCGTGCTGGGCGTCGAGCTGCGAACCACCCACGCCCACGGGGTCGAGCCCTCGCTGAACCTCAAGGAGCGGATCGAGGTCAGGAAACGATTCGCCGACAGCCCGGTCGAGTTCGTCGGGCCGGGCAGCAACGAGCGCTTCGATCACCCCGACCCCCAGGCGCTCGAAAACGCGATCGAGGCGACCAAGGCGTTCATCAAGCTCAGCCACGACTGCGGCGGCAGCGGCGTGAAAGTCAAGCCCGACAGCTTCCACAAGAACGTGCCCCGCGAAAAGACGATCGAGCAGATCGGCAAATCGCTCAACGTGGTGGGCGCCTTTGGAGCCGACTACGGCCAGCAGATCCGCCTCGAGGTGCACGGGCAGTGCTCGCCGCTGCCCATCATGCGCGAAATCATGGACGTCGCCGACCATCCGAACGTGGCGGTCTGCTGGAACTCGAACGCCCAGGACCTCAAAGACGAGGGCCTGGCGCACAACTTCCATCTGGTCAAAGACCGCCTCGGCGCGACGGTCCACGTGCGCGAGCTGAACTCGACCGACTATCCCTACGCGGAGCTGCTCGACCTGTTCGTCGGCGTCGACTACGCCGGCTGGATCATGCTCGAATGCCACACCGATCCCGCCGACAAGCTGGCCGCCCTGACCGAGCAGCGCAAGGTTTTCGACGAGATGCTGGCCAAGGCCCGGGCGAAGCGATGACCGGCGAGTACCGCAGTTTCAGCGTCGGAGCGTAGGTGATCTATTATCGCCCGATGCCTGATGGTATCTGGCTCGCTCGCGTCCTCCACGGCGCCCGCGATCATAGGCGTCTGCTTTGAGCCGGCCTCAACATCATCCAGAGCCTTACGCCGCGCACTTCTCCCGCCTCGCGGACCTCGAAACCTCGCCTCTGGTAGAAGACGACGTTCTGTTCGGTCTCCGTCTCGAGGTAACACGCGACGCCTTCGGCGTCGGCGCGGGCGAGCACGGGCTCGATGAGCCGGCTTCCGATGCCTTGGCCTTGCGAGGCGGGCTCGACGCCCAAGGCCCACAAGTACCAGTGGCGGCCGGGGGCCAGACGCTTGTGGATCGGTTCCATGTACGCGAGAATCTCGAAGAACCGGCGTCGCGGCCCGCGACGCAACCGGAAGGGAAGCATCCACATGCCCGTGCGCAGCATGCGCCAGAAGGTGAACTCGGTGCGCCCCGGCGAGAGCCAGCACGCGACGCCGTCGATCGACGGCGTCGTGTAGACTTCGCCGTACACGAGTGCGTGCGACAGCGAGCCCCGGAACATCCGCCGCAGCGATCGGTCTCGCTCGTCGCGCTCGGGAAAGACGTGCGTCATGATCGGGTCGTCGCAAAACGCCTTGGCAAGCACTTCGGCGGCGCGATCCTTCTGGTGTGGGGGCAGCCGAATCGGCCGCGCGGTGTGGGTCACGCAGGCGTCTCCTCGCTCACGTTTCGCGCACCACGACGCGGTTGCCGCTGAGCTTGACGATCTTGACGCGGGAGCCTTCCTCGATGAACGCGCCTTCGGAGACGACGTCGACGTAGTCGTCGCCGAACCGCACCACGCCGGCGGGCCGCAGCGGCGTCTTGGCCACGCCCGTCTCGCCCAGGGCAAGCCCGGCGCGGCCGGCGGCGTGGGGTTCGGCCTCGGCGGGCGCGGGCGGCTCGAGGGCCAGACCGCTGAGGATCGGGATCCTGCCGAAGTACTTGCTCATGCCAAAGGCCGCGAGGGACGCGGCCACGAAAGACCCGACGAGCACGAACAGGCTCGTGGTCAGCGTCGCCAGGTCGCGGCTCGTCGAGGGTAGATTGTGGTGCTGGCTGGCCATGAGCAGGCTCACGATCAGAAGCAGAATGCCCGACACGCCCGCCACGCCGAAGCCGGGGATGACGAAAAGCTCGAAGGCGAGGAACACCAACCCGGCCAGAAACAGCACGACTTCCAGCCAGCCGGCGGTGCCCCCCAGGAACCGGCTCCAGAAAAACACGGCGAAGCACAGCCCGGCGAGCAGGCCGCCGACGCCGATCCCCGGCGCCATCAGCTCGACGTAAAGGGCGATCAGCCCGATCACCAGGATCAAGCCGGTCACGACGGGGATGTTGAGGATCCACACGGCCGTGTCGAGGCCCGTGGGCTCGAGCACGAGAAAATCGCCCGGCAGTGCGTAGCGGAGCCCCACGTCGCCTCGGCTGTTCGCCGTGGCCTGGGCCAGCCCCAGCTCGACCGCCCGCTGGCCGCTGGCCTGCAAGAAGTGCCCCTCGCGCGACTCGAACACGGGCTCGCCCTTTTGCCAACGGTCGGGGTCGGCGTCGGAGGCGATCTCCTGTTCCGACATGTAGGTCACGTCGCCCGTCTGCTTGTCCTCGACGCGGTAGACGACCACGTGGCGGTCGACCATGGCCTCGGCCAGGGCGGGCGGGCGACCCTTGGCTTGGGCCAGGTTGCGAACCTGCTCGGCCAGGTACGAGACGAACTTCTCGTCGGCATGGCGGAACATGAAGTTCTCGTCGGCGAAGATCGGCCCCGCGTCGCCCAGCATCGCCCGGGGATGCATGACGACGTCGTCGCACCCCAAGGCCGCAATCGCCGCCCCGCTGAGCGCCTCGCGCGGCACGTAGGCCACCGTGTGGGCGAAGTCGAGGTCGCGCAGCCGGGCGGCCATGTTGAGGCTCGAGTCGACCAGGCCGCCGGGGCTGTCGATCTCGACCACGACGAGGTCGGCCCCCTCGTCGCGGGCGACGTCGAGCTTGCGATACAAGTACTGTTCGAGCCTGGGGCCAATGAACCCTTCGAGGCGGATGAGCACGCCCCGCGAGCACCTGGGCGGCTCGGCCGCATGCGCCGGCCCGCACCCAAGGGCGAGCAGCCCCGCGCCCAGGAGCACCGTCCACCGTGCCCGCCTTCGCGAACGCGAGGGGCACGCATCGTCGGAGAAGCGAGCCATGACCTGGGAGTGTCCTTCGCAGATGGGGGACGAGAATCCTCTCTGATCGTAGGACGACCGGCCCGGGGTGTCAACTCGCCCTTTGCTCGCCGCCGCCGAAGAGGGAGACGGGAAAGGAACCACCAAGGACACGAAGGGCACGAAGACAAGAGCGACGGCGAATCGTCATGGGGGTGTTTGGGAACGACCCGGCGATGCCGGCCGCCGGGGTGTTGCGGTTTTCTCCGCCTCCCACTGCTGCTTCATTTGCTCGAGTTGCCGCATCTGACGATCGATATGGAGTTTGGCACTCGATGGGTGAATCGACACCCAACGCCACCCGGGCGATCCCGACCGCGAGTAGCCGAAGACGTGCACGATGCCCGTCGCGTCGTCCTTGATGGTTCCTTGATACCCATATTGATGCGACGAAACAACCACACGTCCGCGGTCATGGATCGTACGGCTCACGGCCTGCTCCTTTCCGGAACCGCCCGGGACCCGGAGAACCTCGACACCGACGAGTTCGCGTTCGGTCCACGACTTGTCCCGAAGTTCGAGGGGCAGATCGACGCTCCCCGAGCGAAGAACCCGAATGAAGTCGCCGCGCATACGAGAACCCTCGAACGACCAGATCGCCACGGGGACGAGCAACGCCAGCCCGAGAACGACGAGGACAAGCACTTTCCGACCACGTGTTGCGAAAGGCCGACCCGACATGCGCGCGACCCCCGGCTAGAAGGGCGACAACGGGAGGGTTTCGTCGACTCCGAGCGCGAACCCCACTCGAATCCGCGCGATCTTACCGCGGTGGCCACCGGGCCGCAACGTTGCTTTCGCGGCACACCTCCCGCACCGCCGTCCACAAGGGCGGCGAAACGTCGTGAGGATGCCCCGATACGACCTGCCGAAGCCGGTGGTCGGGGTCTCCGCCGTGTGCCAGCGACCAAGCCGCCGCGACGACCGAGGGCGAGCGGCTCATTCCTGCTCCACAGAATACCAGGGTCGGCACCTCGCGGCTCAACAACGATGCCACGGTCTCGACGGCCAATCGGAGACATCGCCGGTCGCTCTGCCGGCCGTCGACGATCGGAAACCGGCAGTAGACGACCGTCCGAGGAAGCACCGGCGGCATCGCCTCCAGGGCCAAATCGACGACGGCACAAATGCCGGCGTCGGAGAGATTTTCGATGCAGGCATCGCCGACGTTGCCCAGCCACAATCTGCCGGGAATGACTTCTCGCATGGGGTCCTGCCTCACTTCTCGAATCCGCACGATCTTACCGCGGTGGCCACCGGGCCGCAACCTTCCCGCGACCCGGTGACACGACGCCATGAGCCGGTTGGGTTGTCGTCCGCCGCGGGAGCGCGGGCGCTCGAGGGGCCCTGCGCGGACGGCCGCGCCGGGGCCGGTCAACCGGCAAACGGCAGCCGAGCCTGACGTTCTTTGCGCACCCGCCGCCGCCGGCGCGGGGCAGGTGGTTGGGCCTTGATCTTGCCGTGCAGGGCTTCCGCGATGGGGCTCAGTCGGGTTTGGCCCAACGTTCCTTCGCGACGCGGCGCCATCGCCAGCAGCGTGGCGAAGGCCGCGTGCACCACCAGGATCCCCCCCAACAAGGCGAAGAAACGTCGTGACCCGCTCAAGTTGCCATCGTCGGCTCCCCAAAAGATCTTCAGGCGCGCGTTCACCCGCTCGACGGCGGTGCGGCCCTTGTAGAGCCGCTCGAACTTCTTGGTTGCCCGAGGCAACGACGGAAACCGCCGCAGATCGATCTGCCGAGGCACACGCACCGTCATGCCGTACGACTCGCCCGCATTGCAGATCTTGGCCATCGGGCAATCCCAGCCTTCGTGCATGGCAGGGCAGCGATACTTCAGCGTCTCGCGCTGCGGTTCGTAACCGATGCAAGCCATCCGATGCCGCACCATGGGTTCGCTCACGCGATCATAGCAATAGACCGTGCCTGCCTCGTCGTAGACGACGTTCGAGTTCCCGTCGTGGCCCGGAACCGCGAGAGATTCCACTTCCGCGGCACGTGCTCTTCGGAAGGGATGTCCAGCCGCCGCCGCAGCGACTCCTTCCGTCGCAGTTCGGCCAAGCAGGACTCGATGTTCGGATGCCGCAAGGCGA
>Ga0334892_1001967_pt1 | contig 15835 bp, 13 predicted proteins | sample GraSluR3_MG_4_FD_207213 | JGI IMG/M metagenome (GOLD analysis project Ga0334892, IMG submission 207213) | Sludge microbial communities from methane-producing bioreactor in Wageningen University, Netherlands - Granular Sludge_15_04-R3 | ecosystem: Engineered > Bioreactor > Anaerobic >...
GTCCGTTCGCCGCTCCATGAACCCGAACAGATCGACCAGCCACTTGTTCCGCGCTTCCAACTGGTACTTCATCAGTTCCATCTCGAACGTGTGCGTTTCGCGCAACTGCTTCATCCGCTCGATGGCGACCTGCATCTTCATCGTGCAGAGCCGGTAGCGGGAGTCCGTCAAGAACTGGGCGTTCTGCTGCGTCAACTGCGAGTACCGCTCCCGCCCCGCCAGGACGCCCTTCACCGCGTCCTGAATGTGCGCGTACAGCCGGTCCCGCTGGGTCGCCACGTTCTGGTTGGCGTCCACGGTGGCCGCGTACTGCCGGGTCGCCCCCTCGATGAACGCCTGCCGGACCGTCGCCAACTCGCCCCACAGTTGGTGCTCGTTGCCCACGTCCCACTGCTTGAACGCGCTGCGCAACTGGAACACTCGCTCCTGCCCCTCGCGCACGATCCGGCGCACCTCCTGGCCCTTCGCGTACAAGTCGCTCTCGACCTGCGCGAAGTACCGGTCCATGTCCTGCTCGATCGCGTGGAGCGCCTGCCGGGCCGTCAGGGTGCGGTTCCGAACGTCCTGTAACTGGCCGTAGAGCCGAACCAGGGATTCCGCGTGGTAGCGCAACGCCTCCTGGCGCGTCGCGTGCAGCCGGTCCCGGCCGGCAATCACCCGGTCCCGCATCCCGGTCCGCTGCCCGTACAACTGGTGGGCGTTCTCCAGCTTCTCCCGGGCCAGCCGGTCGTTCAGCGCGGCAATCGCCTCGTCCCGCTCCCGCTCCACCCGGGCGTCGGTCTGCGCGACCAGGGCGGACGAGTAGAACCCGCGGTTCGTCAACTCCTGCCGCGTCTTGGCCAGCAGGTTGTCGAAGTGCTCGTTGATCCGGGCAAGCTCCGTCGCGCCCAGGTCGATCAGATATTGCCGCGCCTCGACGTCGTGGCTCGAAAAATCGCTCAACAGCAGCGCCAGCAGGGCCTCGTAGTTCGTCGCGTGCGTCCCCAGCAGGCCGTCCGCCGTGGTCAGCAACGCCCGGATTTCGTTGTCCTGGGCCTCCCAATCGGTGAGCAAGCTGGAAATGAGCCCCGACGCAACCGTCTTGAACGACGCCAGGGTGGCGGCGGACCGGTTCGTGATCGTCTCGATCGCCGTCTCGTGGTCCGACAAATCGCCCGCCAGCTTGTCCAGCAGCGCCAAGTAACTAGTCGCGTGCGAATCCAGGTAGCCCGAAAGTGTCGTGACCTTCGCGTCCACGACGGATTCGTGCGTGTCGAACAGCCCCTTGAGCGTGTCCAACTCGGCATCGTAGGCCGCCAGGTGCGTGGTCAACTCGTCGTCCATGTCGTCCAGGACCGACTCGATTTTCGACAGATGGGCCGCGTAGTTGACCTCCAGGTCGGCCAGCTTGGCGAGGAAGGCCGCCAGTTGCGTGCGGATCGTCTCGCTGTCCGCCACCACGGTGCTCTCGACGGACGCGATGTCGTCGTCAATCTCGTCCATCAGCGTGCTGAACGAGTTGATGTAGAGCGTGTGCGCCGCGTTCGTGTCGCTGGCCATTTCGTCGAGGTGATCCGTCGTCTTGACGATCATCTCGTTCCAGATTCGCACGATGTCGTTGTAGCGCGTCGCGTTGAGACGCCGGCCCTCGTTGTACGCGATCGTGAACTGGTTCATCAAGTGTTGCAGGATGATCCAGTTGTTCATACCCTCCTTGCCCATCGTGTAGTAGGGCGTCGGGGGCGTCGTGCTTTCGTCCTGCCGGATCGCAACGATTTTCCAGCCCTGGGCCAGCAGCCAAGGCAACGCGCTTTCCGGCACGTCGGTGATCAGGGCCCACTTCCACCAGAGCGTCGTGTACGGGGACCCGATCCGCACCGGGTCCAGATTGTTCATCGAGTCGATCGGCACGATGGGGGCCATGTTCTCGACAGCCATTACTCAACTCCTTCGCCCGTTCACTCGAAGACGAACACCAAGGACACGGTTAAGTCCTCGGCGTCCGCGTTGCTGCCCGTAGACGTGCATCGGATTTCCACGGCATCGCCCCGGCTGATCTTGTAGTTCGACGCGCTGATCGCCACGGCGCTGCCATCCACCCAGGTTCCCGCCGTGCTCAACTGAAGGCCCGCGTTCGAGTCCTCGGTCGACACCAGGTCCCCAGCCACTTTGACGTTCAGCTTGGGCTGGGCCGCCCCCGTGTCCGCCGTGGCGTGAACCGCGGAAATCGCCACGAGGTAGGCGTCTTGGCGCTGCCACTTGAAGTACGTCTTGGCAACGGCGGCCAGCACGTCCTGGACCGACGCCGCCCACGCGCCGGAAACCTTGAACTCGACCTGCTCGACCGTCTCCGGCTGGCCAACCCGCAGCTCGGTCACCTGCGCCCCCGTGTCCAGCGGAGCCCCGGCGATCGTGATGCTCGCGTTGGCGGAAAGGGCCGTCACGATCGCGTAGTAGTTCGTCGCGCTCTGGGTGAACCGGATCGGCTTCCCGATCGCCATGTCGCTCGTGTCCGACATGGTGAGCGTCGACGTGGTGGGGGGCGTCGCCGTGTACTTGGACGAGCCCACCAGCGTCCAAGGCAGTTCTCCCGCCTGGGCAACCACGTAATCCGCCAGGTCGCCCAAATCGACCCGCATCAACGCCCCGCCCTGAACCAGGCAGAAATCGTCCTCGGCCGTCAAGGCGGTCACAGCGTCCCGGGCCGCAACGTAGTCGGCAAACTCGCCGTGAACCTCCGCGGTCAGGTCCTCCACCGTGGCCCGCTTCGGCGTGCTGCCCTGGCAGACCAGCACGTGATCCGAGGCCGCGATCGTGGCAGCGTCCAGGCCCGAGATATTCAGGATCGTCGACTGGGCCCCGGACAGGGCGTAGGTCACGAGCGTGTCCACGTTCATGTCGTAGATCGTCCCGCTCCGGTTGACCAGCAGCAGGTCGCCGGTCACCGCGGGCGACACCGTGCTCGCGTCCGCGTACGCCTCCTTGATCACGTACTCGGCAATCGCGTCCGCCGTGGTGTACTTGGGCGTCCCCGCGTCGATCGCGTAGAACTTGTGCGCGTCGGCCACCGTGGTAATCTCGGTCAACCCGGCCACGTAGGTCGCGTAGTCCGTCCAGAGCTTGGTTTCCAGGTCCGCGAGCGTCGTCTTCTTGGCCGTCCCCGTCTGGCACACCAGGAACTCGTCGGTGGCCGTCAAGGTCGCGGCGGACAGGCCGGAAATGTCGAGGGTCGACGCCTGCAACCCGGACAGAACCCCCGACTTGAAGTTCGCGTAGGTGATCGTCTTGCCGGTGCCCGACCGGCCAAACACCAGTTCGTCCGCGTCCACCATCGAGGTCTCGGTGGTCCAATTGAACACCAGCGGCAGAAAGTACGCAGCCATGACCGAGGTGTCGGCCAGCTTCGCCGCCCCGCCGCGGTACAGCAGGAAGTCGTCCCCGCTCGCCACCGGGTCCACGGCCGCGCTGCCGGACAGGCCCGACAGGGCGTAAGTCGCCAGGTAGGACGCGGCCACAGTCTTGCGAACGTCGGCCCGTTCCAGGAGAAACACGTCCGCCGCCTGAACATCCGTCACAGCCGCCGCGTCGTCCCACGCCGAGTCGACCACGGCACCTTTGATCTCGGCCGTCATGTACGTCGCCAGCACCGAGCCGGTCATGTACTTTGGGGTCGCCCCCTGGATCGTGTAGAACACGTCCCCGTCCGCGGCCGTCTCCACCGCCGTCAACCCGGACACGTAAGTCGCGTAGTCCGTCCAGAGCTTGGTTTCCAGGTCCGCGAGCGTCGTCTTCTTGGCCGTGCTGCCCTGCACGACGAGGTACTGGTCCGTCCCCGCCAGGGTCGCGGCCGTCAGCCCGGAAATATCGAGCGTCGACGCCTGCACGCCCGTCAGGGCGTAGGTGACCAACGTGTCCACGTCCACCTTGTAGACCGTCCCGCCCCGATCGACCAGCACCATGTCCCCGGTCACCACCGGGTCCGCTGCCGACGCCCCGCTCCAGCCGGACGCGACGCAGTACGACGCCAGGTCCGCCAGGGTGTAGAGCTTTTCCGTTCCCGCCCGCTCCGCCACCACCTTGTCACCCGCCGTCGGGGTTGCCGCGTCAGCGGCCAGGAGAGTGTCCACCGCGTGCGCCGCCGCCTGGTCCGCCGTGACCCGCTTCGTCGTGGACTCCTGAACGCAAACCCAGTATTCGGTGCCGGCCAGGCTGGTCACGTCCGTGATCGAAACGTCATCCCATTTTACGCCCATCACCGCCACCTCCCTGCCTTGGTGAGCCCGATCGTCAGATTCTCGTAGGCCCACTTTCCCGTCGACTGCAACCAGAACACCATCCAGGGGGCCCGTACACGCGGATGGGATACCCTGGTTCTCCCCGCCACCAGCGTCCCTCGGTAGGACGCAATCGCCTCGGCCGTCGCAGTGTCGCCGCTCTGGTAGGTCTCGATGGCCGTCTTCGCCGCCGTCACGGCCTTTTCCGCCGTGTCCCCCGTCACCACGCGCCAAGTCACGCCGTCGCTCGCCTGGTCCAGAACGCCCTGAATCTCGGTCAGCACGGACGTGGCGATCGACGACGCCGCCTGAATCGGCCCGATCAGCACGTGGCTCTCGATCGGCTCCCCATCGTCGTCGTCCCCCCCCACCACGCGCAGATACCCGTCCGCGCAGGCCAGCACCACGTCATCCCCGGACCGGCACGCCGCAACCGGCTCGTGATTATCCTGGAACCGCATGGCCCAGAAACTCTTCGTGGGGAAGTGGAAGAACCAGTGCGTGCCGCCCGATGCCGCCGGGGTCAGAAACAGGCACACCCCATCCCGGCGATGGTCGTGAACGAGACTGACCGCCACCTCGCTTGCGTCGATGTCCAGCAGCTCCTCGGGTATCCGGTCGCCCGAAAGCGACTGGAGCCCGCTACCGTCCGCGCCGACCAGGTAGAGGCCGTCCGTCGCCAGGAACGCCACCGCGCCATCCACCTTGCACCAGGCCGACGGCCCCACGATGCCGACGTTGCGCGACACGTTCCGCATTGCGCCGCCCGCGGCCGGATCGCCCTGCACCACCCAGAGCGTGTGCAGCGACGCCGCCAACAGATAGGAGTCCTCGTGGGGCACCAGTGCGGTCGGCAACGGCCCGAGTTCCCCCCCGCCGGAAAGCTGAAAAGCCAGGGCGCGGCCCGCGTCCTCCACGTCGGCCCCGTAATCCCAGTCCGTCGCGTCCCCCTGCCGGCTCGCGTAGATCGCGTTGTCCTCGCCGGCCAGGAACAGGCGGTCCCTGTAGACGCACCCGAACGTGCAGCCCGTGGGCACCGTGCCCTTGGTCGCCTCCAGGTCGCTCGCCTCCCCGGTGGCCGCGTTGATCGACACGACTCCGGTCGACGTGATCGCGTAAACCCGCTCGTTGCGCACCGCCAGGAACCCGGACGCGGGCACGGCCCCCGTGCCCAGCAGCATCTCGTCCTCCGCCTGAGTCAGCATCTCGTCCCCGGCCTGAGTCAGCATGACCGCGGCTGGAAACGACACCGCCCCGCCCTCGTGAACCCCCAGGGTCTCGTCCACGATCATGGCAAGCTGCGGCGCGGTCCCTGCCGCGGTCACCTGGTCCAGGGCCACGATCCCGCCGATCGACGTGCCTACCGCGTCCGCCACGAACTTGGTCAGGCCCGGCCGGCTCCCCCCCCGGAGCCGGCCGCTGATCGGGTCCTCGGCGCGCACGTTGACCGCCCAGGGCGTCGGGTAGGGCTTCTGCTCGCCCCGATCCTGATGGGCCATGCGCCGGACCACGCCGGCGATGGGAAACCGGAGGTCACGAAACCGATCGGTCATTTTTTTTCACGAACACCAAGGTGTTTCTCTGGAACCAGGGGAGCGTCGCCGCCTTGCGCAATCGGGCGGACAAATCCGGCGCCTCTTTCCATCCACGCGCCGCCATCTGCGCCACCACCCACTCCGGCTCGCGGCAGTTCACGTGCCCAACCCCCGGCTGGCCAGGCTGCGCCCACGAGATCACGACGCCCTTACGTGCCATCGTGGAGACATTATTGAGCAGCATGTCCTGGTGCCGCTCGGGAACGTGCTCCCCAACCTCAAGGCACAGCACCCAGTCGCTCACGAACCGGCTGGACAGCCTCTCCGTCAGGTCGTGGCAGAAGCAGAAGTCCAGGTCCTTCGTCTTTGGGTTGCCGTCGACTCCAGCGACCGAGCAGTGCCCGTTGTCGTGCATGTACCGTACATACTCCCCACGGCCGCACCCCATGTCCAAGACCGTGGCGCCGTCTCCCATCAGCATCATCAGGTCGTCGGCGAACTCCTGATCGAACGTCGCCCCTTCCTCGAAATCGCGTTGCCAGGCCCCCGTCGGCCCGATGAAGTTACCGATACTCGCCGGGTCGAACTCCGCCCCCCAAACCGCCTCGCTCTTCCAGCGGCCTCCGCCGCAATGGCGCAGCTTGACCGCCTTGGTGGCGTACAGTTTCCGACAGCCGGCCAACCAAAGGTCGCGAGAGAAATTCCAGTCCTCGCTCGCAGTCTGGACCTGGAACTGCCCGTTGTCGTCGACAGCGATCCGGTGGTTCATGTAGAACGAATGCGCCAAACACTTGCGCCCGTCCTCGGAGTCCACCCGCGTCTGGCGCACCCACGGCCTGTGCAGATCGGCCACCCAGCAGCCCGTGTTCAGCAGCAACGGGTGATCCGGGTAGCCCAGGTCACCCGCGCAGAACGTGTCCGGCAACTCGGCAAGCTGCTTGGCCGTGATCCGGAACAGGGGACCCCACCGAGAGTCCGGCTTCCCGATCCCGCACGAATAGACCCCCTCGCCGCTCTTGATGGGCGACATGACAGACACCATGTCAGCATCAAAATCCCTCTGAAGTTCGATCAGCTTCCAGGCGAACCCCGCTTCCGGCACGATGTCCGCGTGCACCATGACGAAATAGTCGAACCCACCGTTCAGGGCCATGACCAACAACTGGTCGAACCCGTAGCACAGGTTGGTCGACAGGTAGGGCTCGCAGGCAAACGGCAGTTTGCCCACGAGCCCATTTTCGAGCATGGCCCTCTTTAGTCCGAACGGGTTCGACGCCTGGTCGCCAGCGACCGGCAATGCGACGAATACCTTCTGCATGGCAAAAGCCTCCGTTGCGCCGTGCGTGTTAGGAAATGTCTCCCAGGTTCAGCCAGTGAACCGTGATCGTGCCGTTGGACCGCAGGGCCGCGCCGTTCCCGCCGTCAATGTTCTGGTCGGAGTCGTCGATCAGGTAGTTCAGGTACATATCCGCGGCCGTCGCCACGCCGTTCAGCGTGGTGGCAATCACCGAAGACCCCTGCCCCTTGACCTGGGCCACCGCGGCAACCGCCTGGTTCGTGGCAAAGCTCGCCAGGATGTTCGCCTCGGTGCCGGTCAAGGTGTTATTGTTGCTGGCAACGGCCGTCCCCAGGGCGCAGTCCCCGTTCCAGTTGTGGTTGACCTCGGTGTTCACACCGTCGACGCAATCCGCGGTTACGGTCAGGTCGACCACGGCTCCAAGAATCAGGATCGCCCCCTCGGGGAAGTCGTAGATCTTCTCTCCACCGTGAGCGACAACACCCGCCTCGTCGGTCATGTCGATCGAGTGGTCCGTCAACGTCAGCACGGTCTTGTGGATCAGGCCACTGCCGCCGTACTCCGTCGCCACAACCCCCGTGCCCGCCGCTGCTCCCGCACCGGCGGCCACCCGGCCAATCTCGACCCCCTCGCTCCCGAGAACCCGCCAATACTGGCTCGTTCCAACCTCGACCGAGTAGAACACCACCCAGTCGCCCGCGTCGCCAAACGTGATCGACGTGTCGGCAGCCTGGTTGTAGCCGCCCGTGACCGTCAGGGTCAGGTCCCCTCCGTCCACGTCCATGGCCACGGCACAAATCAGCCCCGGCTTGGTCGGCTGGGCCAGGGTCCTGGTCTCCGCCGCAGCCGTGGTAATCTTGAAGATCGCCAGTTGCCGGTCCGGCTCCAGGGTTCCCGCATCCCCGGGGTCCATCATGACGTAGGGGCAGTGTTCCTCAAACAATTCAAACAGCGTGTTGTGCGAACTCATTTCGCAAACTCCTTCTTTCGTCTCGCATCATACCCGTAATTCTCACCCCACCTGGGGTTCATCGACGTAAAACGTGAATTTCCCCGACGTGGCGTTCCCGCCCTGGGCCAGGACGACCTTGATCCGCTCGTCGAAGACCCAGATGTCCACCGCCGCGTCCGTGAACGCGGCGCCGTCCGTCACCTTGACCGGGATCGCACGCGGATAGAACCATGCGTTCGCCTGGGCCAGGTCCTCTTTGGTCATAATGGGCACGCCGGTCGTCTCCCCCGTGATCGTGGCGTTCACCGTGGCCTCCAGACTCCCGTACTCGTACTTGATCGCGACCACCTTGCCACGAATCCGCGAACCGGCGTATCCGATCCCGTCCCCCGAGGCGTCCACCGTGATCGTCACCGGATATTCCACCAGCATGGTCTTTCTCCTATTGTGACAACTTGTCACTACCCCGTTCTCAGTAGGTCACGCCGTTGTACGTGACCACCGTGTCCGCAAAATACCGGGAGTCCGGGGGCGCGCCCCCGTCGCTCCGGTCCCCATTATACCCGAGACGCGGCGGGGCGGCAAGCCTCCGATCGTGACTCACCGACATGGCGAGACATTCCCGGAACCGGTTCTCGTGGACCCCCTCCCCGTCGTTCAGTTTTGCCTCGGCCGCGGCCAGGCACGCCTCGATGATCGTCTCGCCGTGCTCCTGCCCGCCGTAGGGATACTTGTTCGTGGCGGTCAGCGGCGCCGGGTTGACCCGGTAACGGTAGTGGATCGTGTACGCGCCGTCGGGAACCGGGTACAGGATCATCTCGTACCGCGTGCCCGCGGTCGCATCCAGGGCCTTGGGCCTGGTGGCCGCCATCGTAGGCTTCCCCGTGTACTTGGTCACTAGGGCGCTGCGCACCCGCTCCTCCGAAGTGAGCTCGAGCGTGTAGTAGAAGAGCACGCTGTCCGGATCGTAGGACAACGTGGCCGAGACCATGCCGGCGAAATCCGCGGGCAGGTCGTAATCCGCGTCGTCCTCCGTCGTGGTGAGTTCCGCGACCGGTCCCAGGAACGACCACTCGTGGCTGTACCTCTCGCCTGGCAGGGGGGGCGGGTAGTAGAACCGGCGCAGCCCCGCCTTCCGGATGTCCTCGATGTCCGTCACCTTGTCCGTATCGTCCGCCCAGTCCGCCGTTTCCCTGCCGTACCCCAGAAACCGCCCGATCTCGCGGTCCAGGATCGAGTAGGTCACCGCCAGGGAGTCGTCGTCCTCGGTCCCCAGCGCGGGCAGGTCGTGCTCGATGTGGTAGGTCGCCCCGCCGTAAACGAACTCGACGTAAGCCGTGTACGCCAGCCCTTCGGCGGGTTCTGTAAAGCTGTACTCGTAGGTGCCCGTCGACACCTTGGTCATGGCCGTGCCCGCCGCCACGACCACGGCGCCCGTGTCGTCCCGCTTGACCCCGTAGGTTCCCGTCGGGTCGGACAGCTTGGCCGTGGTAACGTCCGTCAGGACCCCCTCGACCTTCCACGTTCTCCGGATCGTTCGCGTGCCCATCTAGCTTGACGAGATATTCGTCCCCTCCGTGTGGATGTTCACCGCCTCGCCCGACGCCACGTTCACCAAGCTGTTCGTGTCCTTGACGAATCCCGTGCCCTTGATGTCCGTCAAGTGCGTGATGATCGTCGTCTGGTTGTCCGCCGTCGCGTCGCCGCCGCCGCCCCCGCCTGGAGCCATCTCCAGGGCGTTCTCCGTGAACCGGCGAACCCCGCCATCGTCCTCGGTGGTCTCCCACAGGTGGTCCAGCTTCGACCCGTCCGCCTCCAGGGCCGTCTTGATCTCGCCCGTGGTCGGAACCGTCACCCAGCTTGCGGGCAGGCAATCCACGTACCCGAGGATTCCGGAAAGCTGGGTGTCCAAGTTCGCACTGGCCAATCCGATCGCGTTCCGCACCCCGGCCGCGTCCAGGAAGCCGGTCGCGGTAATCCAGGCCACGTCGCCCCGGTTGCGCAGGGCCACCAGGTTATGCGTCCCCGGGCTGAACGTCGACGTGTCGCCGCCCGCGATAACCCGGCTTAGGATGGTGTAGTCGGCGCACTCGTTCGTCATGTCGGTGCTGCCCGTGGGGATCTTCAGCAGGTGGTCCAGGTTGTTGGCCTCCAGGGCGTCCTGCACCTCGCTCTGAACCTCCGCGTCCCACGAGGCGTTCCACGGGATCGCCGTCAACGTGGTCCCCGTGCCGATCGCCGACACCACGTCCGCCGCGCTGTGCGTCGAGAAGTTCAGATTCGTCCCGGCCGTCAACACGCGGGTTCCGTAGGTCCACACGTCCTCAGCCGACAGCCCCGACCCGGCCACGCCCACGTCGTTCATGGTCTTGGCGGGCGTCTCGACGTTGAAGAAGTGCTCGAACCCGTCCGCAATCTGCGTCCCCGTGCCGGCCAGCGCGTGGCCCTCGATCTGGGTCACGTTGGCCGCCGCCGTGAACCCGAACGCCGTCAACGTGCGAGCCTCAACGCTCCACACGTCGGCCGCGCTGTGCGTCGAGAACCCGGTGGCATGAAAGTCCGAGTAATCCGACAGCGTGAGCGAGGCCCCCGCCCCGCCGTGCGCCCCGTTGGCCAGGGTGACGTGGCCGCTGGCGTCGACCGCCAGGGCCGCCGTCGCCTGCCCCACGTAAGCCCCGACCGTAACCGCGGCGCCGGCCGTGACCGTCTGCGTCTTGATCGTGTTCAGGTCCACCTTTTGGGTGTCGGGCACGGCAACCTTGCCGCTCGCGTCCACGGCGAGCGCGTTGCCGGGCGTCGTGCTGCGGACCAGCTTCGCGTTGCCGTAGTCGGCGTGGTTGACGACGGCGTAGGAGTCGCCCGTCTGAGGCGTGTGCCCGGTGAGCGTATTCACGGTCCCGATCGTCACGCCCGACTGGTTCGTCCCCAGCGACACTTTGCCGGCCGTGCTCTCGGCCGTCGTCACGATCCCGACCGACGCCGGGATGCAGCCCGCCTTGTAGGCAATCAGCATGAACGAGGTATAATTGGTCTCGGCCTGCGTCGGCACGTAATGCACGATGCCCTCTTCGTAGCCAATCGTGCCCTCCGCCGCGGCGGCCGCGCCTCCTTGCGGCATGACCTTGACCGAAACCCCGGAGGTCTGCACCGCCCCGTCGCTGATCTGAACGACCGCTCCGATCGGGATTCGTTCGGGAGAAGCTGCGTTTCGCGGGTACATTTCAGATCATTCCTCCGCCGATGATTCGTACTTGCCGCCGTGCGTAGAGCCAAGGCGTTGGACCCTCTTCCGCCACCGCCACGGGCCACCAGCGTCGCGCGGGCGGGAGGATTGCCGGGATGCCGCCGACGCGGAGATCGACGTTGGAGGGATCGGCGAGGGCAGAGATTTCGGCGGGTGAAAAGGCGCGGTTGGCACAAAGAAAATCGCCGAGTTTACCTAACCAGTCCCGAGAGAGATTATCGCTTTGCCGGCCAATCAGAGGTAATTCATCGGCAGTTTCAACAGAATTGGGAATTGTACCGCTAAATGTCAATGGCAGAGAAACACCATCTACATATATCTTAAGCCGCGACTCATTGTTAGCCCCTGCACCGTCAAACACGACAGCGACGTGATGCCACACATCCTTCGTTATAGCATTCGCATTAGTACGGCCATACGGGTAGCCGCCGCTCGTGCCGGCATAGTAGGTAATGTCATAATCGACATGCCTACTTGCGAGCCAAGCCCAACTACGGAGATCATTACTCCCGCCCCAATGCCCGCCAATAGCTCTGGTAATGGTGCTTTCGTACCGCACCCACGAGGCACGAGTGATTTGCGTTGCGCCGATCATCGTGATCGCGGCCGGGACTTTGATGTAATCGCCACTCCCATCGTAATCTATCACCCACCGCCCCAGCTCCGGCGACCACACCCAATCACTCGGCGGGTCCATGTCCGTGAGCGTGCCGTGGTTGCCGAAGTCGCTGGCATCCGGGAACCGATCGGTGAATTCGAATCCCAAGCCGCCCAGCCCCGCGAACACCAGCCCGCGAAACAGCGGCGAACGCCGATTCAAGCGGAACCGCTCCGGCCGCTGCGTCATCTGTTCTCGGTGCAGAGGCAGGTACATGCTATGTGGCCGGCTTGATCGTCTTCGGGGTCGCCTTGAGAACCCAACCGGCGCTCATCGTCTGCGCCGTCTTGTTCTCCAGGTAGAACTGGCACTCCTTCGTCAGCGGCACGTCCGCGAGCGGATACACGGATGAAGCCGACTGGCCGGTCGGCAGCGCAAACGCTCCGACGAACGTGTGCTTATACGTCGCGGCCGGGACCGGGGCGTCGGCGGCTCCGTCGATATTCAGGTCCCGCCGGTACAGGCCGATGTAGGTGCCCGGCCCCACGGCCGCCCCGAAGTCGCACGTCAACACGAAGTCCGCCTCGGGGTAGTTCAGGTGGTTCGCCGAGGCGAGATTCGCGTCATCGGCCGCGACAAACGCTCCGCTTCCGCAGGAGGCCCCGCTCGCCTCTAGCGTCACCTGGCTCGCGTAAACCTGGATCGCTTCGTTGGCCATGCGTCACCTCGTCATGGATAGAGCTTATCTACTGCGGCATCCACCGTCGCCTGAACACTGGCGTCGCTGGCGGCAAGAATCTGCGATTTGGTGGCCGTACTATTGGCCGCCAACACGTAGCGCAGGAGCTCTGCCGCTTCCGGCGCTCCGGAGCCGAGCGCCCCCTTGGCCCATTCCAATCGGCTGGGGGACGGCGACGCCTCCTGCATGATGGCGTGCGCTTTCATTGTGACCGCGACCTGCACCACGTTGCGCAGATCGCTGTTAGACCCCAACTCGTACAACTCTCGATAGGTTGCCATTACCGCTATCCTCTTTCTCTGGTTGATCCCGGAAGGCGTCCTCCCAGGTATATCGTTTCGGGCCGACATGCTCGACCCGCTTGCTGGCGTCGTGATCGACAAAGAGGCTGAAACCGGCCTTGCGCGCAAGCTGTGAAAACACGTAATCCTGCGTCACGTACTTCTCGGATTTCGTCGAATACCCGTTCAGGAACCAGGGCCGGGGAACCGCCTCGAACACTTCCCGAGCGATAAGGGTGAATCCCTGCGGGATCAGGCCCGCCTCCTCCAGGCCCGTCGAATCCGGGCCCGTGACGATTTGATCTCGCATACACGTTTTGACCGCCGTGAATCGCAACGGCGCGCCCTTGTTGACCGAGTAATTGCATCCAACGATGGGCAGCCGATGCCGGATCAGCCTATGCAGGCAATCCGGCGCGAACAGCATGTCGTCCTCGATCGAAAGGAAGTGCGTCCAGTGGTGCTCTTCCGCGGCCAGATAGCGGAGCACCATTCGCTCGTAGTTCTCACCGATTCCCGAACCGATAACCGCGTCGGTGGTGATCGTCTGAGGCCTGCCGTCATCGAACACGGACACCTGGGCAAAATACGCTACGAGCCGCGAAAGCGACTGCGCGTATTCCATCCGGCAGATGCCAGTGCTCGGCGTCAGTACAGCCACGGCCACGGGATCGGGATTGTCCATGGGGTTCCTTTCGTGGCTTACACCGTCAAAAACACGTCATCCGCCTGGACCCGCCGCACCGTGCCGTCCACGTCGACCGACACCACGTCGTCCTCGTAGCCGACCAGTTTGCCCTCAGCCGTCTCGCCGTTCAGGTCCAGATACACCACGGTTCCCACGGGAACCGCCTCCCAGTCGGGAGTCTCCCCGGCGTCCGGGACCGGCTTTTCCTCGTCTTGCTCCGCCACGGGCACCGCGTCGTCCGCGGGTTCCGGAAACGGAGGGCCGCCCAGCCGCAGCATCCCGGGCCGGCACTCCCGCACTAGGTCGTCCCCGTCGAGGCGGACCGCCACGGTCCCGCCCTCGACGAACCCCAGGAACACGCCGGGCACCCACTCGCCGAAAAACTGCGCCTCGACCCGCGCCGTCCCATCGGCGGGCACCTTGCGCCAGTCCGCGACCGCCGCCTGCTCCGGATCGGGCTCCGGGGCCAGGCCCAGGTGCCGCGCCAGGTCGACCAGGGCCATGACGCCCAGCGGACCGCTCGCGCCGCCCCGGTGGAACATGGACTGCCGGATTTCGTACTCCGCCGCGACCGCCTCCGGAATCGCCTCCACGCGGAGGATTCGCAGCAGGGTCTCGTGGTCGTGCTCGTGAATCACGTTACGCCTCCCCCTCCTCGCGTCACACCCGTTCGTTAGAAAAACGGGCCGCCGGTGTTCTGCCGGCGGCCCGTGACACCGCATCACCACTCCCGCTTGCCGCACAAAATCGGCGGCGCCCGGCCATGGAGAAAACCGGGCGCCGCCTGGCGCAACGGAATCCTCCTAGTCTCAAATCACCTGCCCGAACGCCCACCAGTCCAGGTTGAGCGAGTGGGCGCCCGTCGCACCGCCCTGGTGCGTCAGCGCCGAGAACGTCAACTCCTCCCCGTCCGGGAACGTGGACGCGGCGATGTCCGCCGCGGTCACGTAAGTCGACTGCTCCACGTTGTCCAGGTAGACCGTGATCCGCCTGGCCGCCGGCGCGAACGGGTTGTAGACGAACCCAACCTTGTACCAGGTGTTCGCCACCATCGTCTGCAAGGTCGCGATGGGCGTCTGCGCGGTCGCGCCCTCCTTCTTGTACTGGAACTTCAGGATCGCGTTCGTCCCGGCGGTCCCGCCGTTCTTGTGCACCGAGCAGAACCCGATGTAGTCCTTGTCGGCCATGACGCCCGTGTCGTCCGTCATGCTGGCCGCGGCGGCAAGGCCCTCCTCGGTCAGGCCGACGAAGATCGCCCCCGCGTCGTCCGTTACGGTCGAGACCGAGAACCGGCACTCGAACGCGGTCACGTGATCGTCCCCTGCCGTGTCCGAGATCGCGCCGAGAACGCCCGTCGCGCCGCCGGCCGCCAGGGCCATGTCGTCGTTGTCCGTCCCGTCCGAGGTGATTGCGATCACGCCGCCCTTCTGGTTCGCGAGCTGCGTAATCGTGCCGCCCGTTTCCTCGTAGGACTTGTAGCCGCCCGAGTAGTCGCCCACCTTCGAGGTGACCGTGCCGTAAAACGACGTGAAGTCGTCGCCGGCCAGGATGAGCCGTTTGCTCCCGTCCGACTGCATCAGGGTGCCCGTCACCTTCGACCAGAGACGCGGCGACAGGCCGGTCGTGTTCTGGCCGATGTGCTGCACGAACAGATTGTGGGGAAGAAACCCAAACATCGCAGAATCCTTTCCGCAAGTGCCATCCGTGAAAACCGCCCGCTATCCAAACCCGTTGCGGGCCACGGGTTACGCCTTGCTGCCCACCCAGTTCAGCCGGAGGTTGTAGCAGACGTAGTTCATCCAGTTGTCGATGTGGACCTCGCGCACCGTGTGCTGGCGCGCCGACCGGAACGGGCCGGTCCGCCGCATGTTCGCGCCCTTCTTGACGAACGGGCGGAACGTCTTCCAGTTCACGCCGTAGAGCGGGTCGCTCGTGTCGTTCGCCTCCAGGTAGGGCACCATCGTCATGGGCACGCCCCCGATGGTCACCTGGTTCAGATACCGGGCCAGGTCCTTGCCCAGGTTGTCGTTCCGGCTCTCCGCCAGGCGCTCCGCCGGCTCGGTGACCCGGTAGGTCGTGTAGATTTGGTAGTCGCCCGACCCGAACCCCAGTTCGGGGTGCGGCACCGGCGCCCGGAACCGGGTGAAGACCAGGGCCTTCTTGACCTTGACCACCAGGTCGTCCGTGGTGACCGCCGAGTAGCCGAACGCCCAGTTCCGCCAACGCGGATAGATCGTGCTCGAAACGC
>Ga0334892_1001969_pt1 | contig 15826 bp, 14 predicted proteins | sample GraSluR3_MG_4_FD_207213 | JGI IMG/M metagenome (GOLD analysis project Ga0334892, IMG submission 207213) | Sludge microbial communities from methane-producing bioreactor in Wageningen University, Netherlands - Granular Sludge_15_04-R3 | ecosystem: Engineered > Bioreactor > Anaerobic >...
GACTGTCCGTAGCGGTTTTAAACTTTTTAAAGGGATGAAGGCAATTATTATTGAAGATATTGTCACTACCGGTGGTAGCGTCAATGAGGTAATCGAGCTACTGCACTCCCTCGGAATAAAAGTTCTGGCTGTTGGACTGCTTGTCGATAGAAGCGGGGGAGAGGTCGATTTTGGTGTTCGAACTGAATCACTGCTAAAGCTGAATATCAGAAGCTATAAACCGGAAGAATGCCCCCTCTGCAATAAAGAGGTTCCTCTATCGGTACCCGGTTCATCTGACAAGAAAACTTGAAGTCGATCTGAGACAAGATTGAATTGTTGTATAAGTATGATATCATTGATTCCCTAATCAGAGAGAGTAAGGTAATGTACAAGGAATCTCCAGGATTTAGAGCTTTCTGAATTATTTGTTTGTAAGGAGGATGTTCAGAATGAAAAAAATAGCAATTACAACCGGTGATCCTGCTGGTATCGGTCCGGAAGTAGTGAAAAAGTGTTTTAGCCAGTATTATTTACAGGACAATGTGGCTTATATCATCTATGGAGATGACTTTCTGCCTCCTGGTTTTTCCTTTATCAGGCACAACAAAGCTCCCGGCTCCAGGCAGGCAGGGAAGAAGGAGATAATGATCATAGATAATCCGGGTCAGATTGACGGCTCCTGTCAGCTCTATGCAGTTATGTTCAAAGCTCAGGACGTTACTCCGGGCAAACCGAATAGGAATTCCGGTAAGATATCTTATGATATCCTGAAAAGAGTCGTTGCTGACATTAAAAAATATGATATAGATGCCCTGGTTACCTCTCCGGTATCCAAGACTGCAATACGAGAATTTGAACCGGATTTTATCGGGCATACGGAATTCCTGGCACGGGAATTCGGTTATGAGAGATTTGTTATGAACTTTGTCTCTCACGAGATAGATATTGCTCTCTTAACAACCCATACAGCCCTGAAAAAAGTGACTGAACAGATCAGAGAAGAGTTAATAATACCCAAAATGAGACTCATCTATGAGTTTGCGCTCAGAAGAAGGAATAATCCCAAAATAGCACTGCTGGGACTCAATCCTCACTGTGGAGAAGATGCAGCTTTCGGTGAAGAGGAGAATATACTACAGAACGCGCTTGATAAGTTAAGAGAAGAGGGAATTCTGATAGACGGGCCATTCCCCGCTGATTCCTTTTTCCGCTATAGATTAAGGGACTATCATCAGGTCATTGCCTGTTATCACGATCAGGGGTTGATACCCTTCAAACTAATAGCAGGAGAAAGAGGGGTTAATGTCACTATCGGTTTACCCTTCCTGAGAACATCGGTGGACCATGGTACAGCATACGATATTGCAGGGAAGTTTATCGCCTCTCCCTATAGTATGCTTAGTGCTCTGAAACTGGCCGATGATTACATCGTGAAAGGAGATTAAAGAGTATGTCCCTTCTCTATCAGCATGAACTTAATGATTTTCCCAACTTTCGCTTCGTAGCGGGAGTCGACGAAGCTGGACGTGGTCCTCTGGCCGGGCCCCTGGTGACTGCCTCCTGTATCCTCGATAAGAATAGAATTCTTGCTATTATTAATGATTCCAAGAAACTGACCGAGAAAGTAAGGGAGGAGTTATATGAAGAGATCCTGGAGAATGCTATCGCCTGCCAGGTTGCTGTCGTGCCCGTTTCTGATATTGACAATCTGAATATTCTGAGAGCAACAATGCAAGGGATGGAGCAAGTAGTGAAGAATCTATCTGTGAAACCGGACCTGGTCTTGATAGATGGAAACTCTAAACCTGCTGGAGTACCGGAAGCTCTGACGGTAGTGAAGGGCGATTCTCTTTATGTTTCGATAGCAGCAGCGTCCATTCTGGCAAAAGTTACTCGAGATCGAATTATGAGAGAAATTCATAAAGACTATCCGGAGTATAATTTCCTGAAGAATAAGGGATATCCAACCAGAGAACATATGAAAGCTCTTGCAGAATATGGTATAACAGAACACCACAGAAGATCATATCATCCGGTTAAATCTCTTCTGATGCAAGAGAAAGCGATAATATATACAAAGTTACCTTTCCAGAACAGGGGATAGATTCTCAGTAATCTTAACTTGACTGTCAGCAGTTATAGTGATTTAGAAGTGGAAATTCATACATAAGGGAATCATTGAAGGAGTATATCGATGGAGAAGAAGTTATTGGCAAAACCCTTAATCAAAGTTATATATGCTGAATTGAAAGAGAAGATTGCCGCATTGGATGCTGAACCTCAACTAACTGTATTATTACTGGGTCAGGATCCTGCAGCCGAGTTCTACGTGGCAAACATCGAGAAGCGTGGGATTAAGATCGGTATCAGAACTGATGTAAGAAGATTATCTGCTACGATCAAAGAAGAGGAGTTAGTCACTACGATAAGAGAACTCAATAATGAATCTGAAGTTAATGCTATTATGGTGCAAAAACCATTGCCAGACCATATCGATGATAATTTGATAGCAGAGATCATCATACCCGAAAAGGATGTAGATGGTTTCAATCCGGTTAATCTGGGAAAGATGTTGCTGGAAACGGAATGCCTTCTTCCTTCAACTCCAGCTGCTGTTATGGAGATGATCAAGTATTATGGAATAGAACTATCCGGTAAGCATACAGTGCTCTGTGGCCGAAGTCATATTGTTGGTAAACCACTGATGAATCTACTGATCAATAAACAGAAACCGGGAAATGCTACTGTTACAGTTTGCCATAGTAGAACGTCCAATCTCTCAGATTATACCCGACAGGCAGATATCCTTATTACTGCGCTCGGAAAGGCTCGATTTATAAAGGAAGATATGATCAGAGAGGGGGTTATTATACTTGATGTAGGGACAAACGAAATTGTAGAAGGGGAGAAGAAAACCTATGTCGGTGATGTTGATTTTGATAGCTGTTATCATAAGGCTGCTGCTATAACCCCGGTACCTGGCGGGGTTGGTAGTGTTACCACTGCCATGCTTCTGATGAATGTCTGGAAAGCCTGCTCTATGCAAAAACGAGATCTATAATCAGCAAAAGAGTTTCTACTATGTAATACCTTCAACTGATATCGTTATCTATACTCTAAAATTCAAGCTCCTCAAGTTCATAGTCCAGCGATCCAAGCCCGATCCTGTCACTGTGAACCAACTGATGAAGAGGATCGACATCTTTAAAGAGATTACCGAAGGGGTCCCCTTCTTTTCCCTCTATGACAGAGTTCTGAGTCTTGCGTGCTCTACTGACTAAATCGAAACTTGCTTTATCTATGGCAACTGGATCTATTGATGCAAGTATGCCAATGTCTTCAGCAATAGCGTTATCTGATATACTAAAGCAATCACAATGAGGGGTGATATTGATCAGAAAGTTGAAGTAGAAGAGTTTTTTGTCCAGGAAATTAACCGCTCCAAGTGCGGTTTCAGCAAGTTTTTCAGACATATTATCTGGTGTCTCGTTCCAGAGTATCTTCAATGCACCTGTGGGGCAGGAAGTGATGCATTCAGCACACCCGATACAGAGGTCCAGGTCTATTTCAAAAACTGAGTTTTCCCAGCTGATAGCATTGACGGGACAGACCTTCTGGCATATACGGCAGCTGATACACTTATCTTCCCTGTATTGAGGTTTTACATCAGCGTGCATTAATTGTTTCTGTTTACGGGTTGCAAGCCCCATGGCCAGATTCTTGATGGCTCCACCAAAGCCTACTGCCGGGTGTCCTTTAAAATGGGAAGTTACGATCATACCGTCGAGTTCTCCCATTGTACCTGCGAGTGAAATCTCTCTGAAATGCCGACCATTAATATCGATAGATCTGCGGTAATTACTCTTTAAGCCGTCCAGGATACATAAGGGAGCCTGAACGACAGAGTAAACAAAACCGTGCTCGATGGCGAGTTGCAGATGAGTAGCTCCCTGTTGTCTCCTACCGGAATAGAGTGTGTTTGTATCTCCGATGACTGGATAGGTATTTTTCTCACGGAGAAAATCTACTACCTTTCTGATGTATAGGGGTGAGATAAAAGTTGTATTGCCATCCTCTCCGAAATGAGTCTTGATACAGATTGTCTGATTCTCTGCCAGCCAATCAATGTTGCAGTGGTGTATGAGTTTGATGAATTTATACATCAACCCTTTATTATCTTTAGCTCTTGATGATATATAGTATACTTTACTCATTTTAAATCCATCCAATCTCAATCTCAACAGTTCTGGTTTAATATGGGTTACAGTTTCTTTCTGAGCCTTTTAATCTCTGTAGCTCGGCCTGTATGCTCGTCGAGTGTTATGAAAACACCATTGAATTGCTTTCCATCTTCTGCTACCTCGTATTTGGAGGGCATTCCAGTCAGGGTTTTCTCAAAGATAATCTCTTTTCTTATCCCGATAACTGAGTCGTGAGGACCAGTCATTCCAGCATCCGTAATATATGCAGTTCCGCCCGGTAGTATCTCTTCATCCGCAGTCTGTATATGAGTATGTGTACCAATTACAGCATTTACCTTACCATCGAAATAGAGACCAAAAGCCCTTTTCTCGGCTGTTGCTTCGGCATGGAAATCGACGAAGATATAATCTGACAGCTGGCTCAACTCCGGTAACATCTCTTCCAATACCAGGAAGGGGGAGTTGGCAGGTCCCATAAATGCCTGGCCACAGAGAGTAAGTATGGCTAATTTTTGTCTATTGGGTAGAGTTTTAACAAAATAATGGTTACCTAGTGCTCTGGGAGGATAGTTTGCCGGTTTCAGGATTCTCTTTTCTATCGTTAGGTATTGTAGAACCTCTTTCTTGTCCCAGAGATGGTTACCACCGGTCAAAACATCAACACCAGCATTGAATAGTTCGTCAGCTGTTTTCTCTGTAACACCTAAACCGGCTGCACTGTTTTCACAATTGGCAATACATACATCTACAGCAAGCTCTGATAACAAGCCCGGTAGAATACTCTTAACTATCTGTCTCCCTGGCCTGCCGAATATGTCTGCGATAAAGAGAATATTCATCTATTTAGCAATTTCCTGGAACCTGGTTTCTCTGATCACTGTAACTTTTATCTGGCCGGGATACTGCATCTCCTGCTCAATTTTTCGGGCTATGTCGGTTGCAATATAGACTGATTTACTATCATCCACAGACACCGGATCTACTATTATACGGAGCTCTCTTCCCGCTTGAATTGCATAGCATTTGTTAACACCTTCAAGTGAGTTGGCAATCTCTTCGAGTTTTTCCAGACGTTGCATATAGGATTCCAGCACCTCTCTTCTTGCACCCGGTCTGGCTCCTGAAATAGCATCTGCAGCCTGAACAAGAGGTGCATAACAAGATTCTGCCTGTACCTCCTCGTGATGTGCTTCGATTGCATTGATAATCAGAGGAGTTTCTCCGTTCTTACGGGCAAAACTGGCACCCAGATGAGCATGTGAGCCGTCAAACTCGTGATCGATTGCCTTACCTATATCGTGCAGAAAACCTGCCCTTCTGGCTATCTCCTGGTTCAAGCCCAATTCGGCTGCTAATATACCACAGATCCAGGCTGCCTCCTTACTGTGTTGTAAGACATTCTGTCCGTAGCTGGTCCGGTAGTTCAATCTACCAATGAGTTTTATTATATTGTTGGATACATTATGTATATTCAGGTCTAAACAGGCCTTCTCGCCTATCTCAACCAGCTGTTTATCCATTTCCTTACGAGTTTTTTCTATTACATCCTCTATTCGGCCCGGGTGAATACGTCCGTCCATAATGAGTCTTTCCAGTGAAATACGGGCAATCTCACGTCTTACAGGATCGAAACAGGAAAGGACTACAGCTTCCGGAGTATCGTCAATAATCAGATCAACCCCTGATGCCTTTTCAAATGTGCGGATATTACGTCCTTCTCTACCAATTATTCGTCCTTTCATCTCCTCAGAAGGTATTGATACTACTGAAACAGTACTCTCTGCTACGAAATCTACAGACATTCTCTGGATTGCAGTTGCAAGATAATCTGAAGAGATCTTATTGGCGTCGAGTTTTATCTTCTCGATTGTCTGTTTAACATCTTTGGCAGCAAAATCTCGGGCTTCCTGGATTAGCTGGCTTTTTAGCATTTGCAGTGCTTCTTCCCGGCTTAACTGAGCTATACTGCTCAATTTTTCCTGTTGCTTGTTTATCAGGTTGTTCAGCTCATTCTTCCTGGTTTCCAGTTCAGCTTCCCGAACTTTGTTACGATTTTCCAGTTCATTCAACCGGTTCTCTTTCTTGTCCAGCCCTTCAAAACGCTTGTCAAGACCAGCCAGCCGTTCATTAAATTTCTTCTCGAGCGAACGGAGTTCTTTCTTTCTTTGATTGATCTCCTCTTCGTGACTACGTTTGGTTTTATACCATTCATCTTTAACTTCAATCAGTGCTGCTTTCTTTTCTAACAGAGCCTTCTGCCTGTTTTCTTCTATCAGGCGGGATGCTTCCTTCTTCGCATCTGATATGATCGAGAAAGCCCGTCGCTTCAAGAAAAACATGACAACTGCAACCACGATTAAGGATATAACTATCCCAATTAAGATATATATGATTTTTTCCATTAATTACCTCACTTTTAGAAATTTATATTATACCTGCGGTACCGTGTAGTTTGTAAATCTTGAACCTGAATTCAAGATGGGCATCTACCAGAGTTGCTTTTTACGTCCCGGTCACTATGCCGGGCATGTAAGCCACAACAGGATCGATTCCCTCGATATATATTGGCTCAAATACAAATCTATATCACGAATACCGCAGGAGTTTTACTTCTTAACGTTATCCTGGATAAAGGAAGAAATTTTGCTATGTAATTTGTCAATTTCTTTTTTCAGTTGTGTGCTATCTTCACTCAGGTGGAATAACTGCTCTGTAAGAATCATACCAGCTAAAGTGAGGGTATCCTTCGCATCAACAAGGCCGTATTTGGCAGCTATATCATCGAGAGTGGAATTAAGGTAACTGGCGTATTCCCGAAGCTTATCAGGATTATCAGTACGTAAGCGGTAAGTTTTACCCAGTATACAGACTTCGACAGTTTGCATTTCTTTCCGCCATGATTACGTTATCATAACTGATTGAGTTGCATTAGAAGATCATCTATTTTTGAAGAAGCAGTCTTGGTTACATCCTCATATTTAGTGAGTTTATCTTCGAGTATGGCATTTTTTTTCTCTGCAGTTTCCAGGGCAGAAGTTTTTGCTGCCAGTTCTTTCTCCAGTTCCAGTAGCTTTTTCTGCAGAGTCTCTATCGTTTCTGCATTGTTATTGTTCTGTTTCTTTAGCCTGGCATGTTCATCGGACAGTTCGGTGTACTTCTTTTTCAGTGACTGATAGTTATCAATAAGTAATTGAATCTTATCGTCAAGTTGAGTTAATGTCTGTTTATCCATAACTTACCTCATCTCTATTCTGAATTGATCTTTCAGTCTATCTTTGATTCTATTCAGAAGATTACTGATTGTCTCATCAGTCAATGTCCCTTCTGAAGAACTGATGTGGAGATTATATGTCAGGCTTTTTTGATCTTCGGGAACATTCTTTCCTCTATATTCATCAATCAACTGAACATTTCTGATCATTGATCTTTCTGTCTCACGTATTACTTTTACTATCTCCTGATGCCTGTATGATTCAGGAATCAAGAAAGAGATGTCTCTTGTTACAGTGGGATACTTACTTATCTCTCGATACTCCTTACTTCTAACTTTACCGAGCTTAATAAGGGTTGAAACATCAATATCAAAAACAAATATCTCCTCTTCGATCTCCAGGCTGCGTGCCAACATTGGATCGATCTTGCCAAGATTGCCGATAGGTTGTTCTGCAATGAGAATTTCTATCCCGGAACCTTTCTGTAAGAAACCAATATTATAGGGTTTAAACTCGATAGGATTATCGACCAGTTTAGCTAACAATCCCTCTATATAACCTTTAACGGTAAATATACTCGAATCTTCAGTCTTGTACTTCCAGTGTAACTGACGAATGGTTCCGCAGACAATTCCCGTTAAGTAGTAGCGCTCTTCAGGCTGGTCATTCACTTTCAAAAAAACCTTACCGAGTTCGAATAGCTTGATATCATTCTGACCGTTATGTAAATTGAACTGAACATTTTTTAACAGTCCTGGAATCAAGGTAGTACGCATCATAGAGAAGCTTGCACCCAGGGGATTAATCAATTGGAAATAGTCAGACCTGAAATCATCCTCTGAAAGTTCGAAATGTTTAAGAATTCCCGGTTCAGAAAATGAGGAGTTGATAGCTTCATAAAAACCCTGATGAACAAGATAGTCGGCGATATAACGTTTCATATCTAACCAGTATAGGTCAGTAATTGATTCCCGTTCTTCGACCTCTGCAATGTTGTTATATCCGTGTATACGTATTACTTCCTCTATCAGATCGATCTCTCGGGTTAAATCTTTTCTATATGGTGGGATCGCAAAAGTTAACTCATCTCTCTCTTCGAGCTCTTTGCTAGTATCTTTATTTACTGGAACCAGGCCCAGAGGCTTTAAATAGCGGGAGATATCATCAGATGACAGGTCAGTAGTCAGGAGTTTATTTGTCCGGGATACTCTCAGATTAATTGTAAGCCTGTCATGCGGTTCGGGGAATGAATCAATCAGATTTATCTCTTCACCACCACAAATGTCACAAATCAGATCTGTTGCTCTCTTGCTTATAAGCTCGGCAGTTTCATCGGAGAGATTACGTTCGAATCGATACGAAGAATCGGTCCCTATCTTCAACCTGTTTGCAGTTCTTCTGATTGAGAGATTATTAAAATTAGCTGCTTCGAGCACAATGGTTTTTGTTACTTGAGTTATAGAGGTATCCATTCCACCTATAATTCCAGCTAAAGCGACAGGTTTACTGCCATCAGCAATGACCAGATCAGTTTCGATCAGACTGTATTCCCTGTGGTCCAGAGCTACGATCTTTTCGCCTTTCTGTGCTCTTCTTATTACGATTTCGTGATTGCCTAACAGATCATAGTCAAAAGCATGCAGAGGATGGCCAAACTCCATCATAACGAAATTGGTAATATCGACCAGATTATTGATCGGTGTGATTCCAATTGTCAGCAATCTTTGCTTCAACCACGCTGGTGATTCTTTGACAGTGACTCCTTTGATTACACGGGCTACATAGCGGGGACAGAGATCCGTGGCTCTGTTAGTCAAATCGAATGGTAAATTTGAAGATGATCGCTGGTCTACAGCATTAAGAGGGTAGTTGAAGCCATCTGTCGGGAAATCTTCAGGTAGCTCAAGACTCTTTTCGGTTAAAGCAGCAACGTCACGGACTATACCTAAAATGCCAAGTAAATCAGGACGATTTGGAGTAATCTCGACTTCATAGACGGTATCTGAAAGCTTAAGATAACTTTCCAGATCTGAGCCGACAGGTGCATCTTCAGGTAGTGACATAATCCCACTATGGTCGTCCGAGATCCCCAAATCCTTTTCAGAGCAGAGCATACCTTCTGATTCGACTCCCCTGATGCTGATTCTTTTTATCTCATTTCCTGCTAAGTTAACTCCTGCAGGTGCATAAGAAGTTATCAAACCAGCACGGCAGTTAGGTGCACCACATACAACCTGTTTGGTTGAGTTTTTCGTATCTATCAAGCAGACAGAGAGCCTGTCAGCATCTGGATGTCTCTTGACTTCTTTTATCTCTACGATCTGTATCTTAGACAAATTCTCGCCATATTGGCTGATTTGCTCAACTTCGATACCACCGAATGTCATAATTTCGGCTAACTTTTCCGGTTCAGGGAGTTCAATATATTCGTTGAGCCAGTTATAACTGAAAATCATTAGTTTCCCTCAAGTCTTATACTTTAACAGATTTGCGATTAGATTTTTGTTTATCTGAATTGCTGCAACATTCGCAGATCATTTTCGAATAAAAGGCGAATATCAGGCAGACGGTACTTCAGGAGAGTAATCCTGTCTATACCAAGTCCGAAAGCATATCCGCTATACCTCTCCGAATCGATTCCGAGCATAGAGAAGACGTTGGGATCTACCATCCCGGCTCCCCCAATTTCCAACCAGCCACTCTGCTTACAGATGTTACAACCTGTGCCATGACAATTGAAACATATCAGGTCAAATTCAGCACTAGGTTCAGTAAAGGGAAAGAAATGTGGCCGGAATCTCGACTTAATACCCTCACCGAACATTTTTTTGGCGAAACTGTTCAATATATTTCTTAAGTCGGCAAAGGTAATACCTCTATCTATAGCTAATCCTTCCATCTGGTGAAAGAAAGGTGAATGTGAGGCGTCTGGTTTATCATTACGATAACACCTGCCGATAGAGACAATTTTCAGTGGGGGTTTATGCTTCTCCATCGTGCGAACCTGGACGGTAGAGGTCTGGCTCCTTAACAGAAGCCTGTTATCTGTTCTGATCCCCTCTCTCTGTTTCAGATAAAAAGTGTCCATCTCATTTCTTGCCGGATGGTCTGCTGGGGTATTCAGGGCATCAAAATTATGGAACTCGTCGTCTATATCAGGTCCTTCAACAATATCAAACCCTAAACTTATAAATATGTCTTCCAATTGTCTACCAATTTGAGTCAATGGATGAAGGCTTCCAGTTTCAGGGATAAGCCCCGGCATGGTCAAATCATAAGCCTCTTTTCGTATCGTCTGCTGATACTGTTGTTGTAATATCTCTTCCGCTCTAGCTGCCAGCAATCTCTCGATCTCTTTTTTGAAATCATTGATCACCTTGCCGTAAACTGGCTTCTCTTCGCGTGGCAGAGAAGCCAGTCTTTTCATCATTTCTGTGACCAGGCTCTTCTTACCTAAAGTGCGCGATTTGAGAATGTTCAAATCGTATTCATTCTGAGCTCTAGTCAGGTCTTCTTTAAACTTCTGTAGTATTTTGGTTAGTTCTCTTTCCAAGATAACACCTTCAATTTGTAGCTTTGCTTGCTTGTCACTATTATGGATAGTAGATAGGGCTATGTTAGATTAATTCATGTTCTCCTTGGCCAGGTCACAGAGTTTACCAAAAGCTTCCGGATCATTCATCGCCAGATGGGCAAGTGCTTTTCGGTCTACATCAACATTAGCCTTTGTCAGCCCATTTATGAATCCACTGTAGGTCAAACCCTGCATTCGAGCTGCTGCATTGATTCTGATGATCCATAGTTTACGAAATTCTCGCTTCTTCGCCTTTCTGTCACGATAAGCATATAACCAACCCTTTTCTACTGCCTGTCTGGCAGCTCTATATTGGCGGCTTCTGGCACCAAAGTATCCTTTTGCCGCTTTCAAATACTTCTTTCTTCGATTTTTTGCTGCTACATTGTTAGTCGCTCTTGACATAATTATCTCCTTTTTTAATACCTGATTATGAACTTATCATCTTGCGGACTCTCGGCACGTCTGCTGGTGCTACATATCCGGCCTGTCGTAATTGTCGTTTTCTTTTCCGTGTCTTCTTAGTTAAAATATGCCCTAAATAAGCATGCTTGCGCTTTATCTTTCCGGTTGCAGACAGCTTGAAACGCTTCGCTGCTCCTTTTCTCGTTTTCATTTTAGGCATTCCAATTCCTCCTTATTCATATCTCTGATTTATAGCCCTGTTATTCGGAAGATTTTTCTATATCAGGTTTGAGATCCTTTCTAGCCACCATAATCATTGATATGGTCCTAGCCTCTTCAGTTGGTTTCTGATCTATCTCTGCATAATCTTCCAGGTCCTTTTCTAATCGCTCCAACAGTTTGTAACCGATATCTTTATGAGCAAGTTGCCGTCCTTTGAAACGGATGGTAAATTTCACCTTATTGTGCTGTTTCAAGAACTTTATTGCATTTCGTTTCTTAAACTCATAATCGTGTTCTTCTGTATTGGGGCCCATCTTGATTTCTTTCAGCTGAACTGTATGTTGGCGCTTCTTTGCCTCTCGGGCTGACTTCTCTTTGTTGTAATAGTATTTGTCAAAGCGCATGATCTTGCACACTGGCGGGTCTGCTGCCGGTGCAATCTCTACTAAGTCAAGTTCGGCATCATCGGCAATTTGCAAAGCTCTATCAATATCAACAATACCAACCTGCTTTCCTTCAGCGTCTATCAGTCTGACATTCCGAGCTGTTATCTGTTGATTAATCCTTTCCTTTGGCACTTCAAGCTTTGTCTTTGCCTTTCCTCTTCTTATCCGTATTATAAATACCTCCTTTTGTGCTTATTCCCATGAAAAAAAGCGGGTGAACAAGGTCCACCCGCTTTTCTGATAAATAAGCACTATTCATATTTTTTCTTTCTGCAACCTTAGCGAATATATCACTTCGTAAGGTAGAAGCGGGTAGCTTCATTTCTTCAACATACTTATCTACTACAGGTTTCAGAAACAGAGGTTATTTAGTCAAGAACTATTTTTGTTTGGAGTATATCTCGGGACTATATTGATGAATCTACCACTCGTTCAGTATAATTATTGGAACCCTGAATTTCAAGAAGAGGGATTCTTCAACTCCAGAAACGAAATTGCTAATAAGAAAAACCTTATTATATTAATAACAACCTAAAATGATGACGGAGTTGTTATGAGTAGTAAGATAAATAGTGTTATAAGGATTGAAGGGATGTCCTGTGTTAGTTGTGCTGCCACGATAGAAAAGAAGATACAGCAGATGCCTGGAGTTGAGAAGATCTCTGTGAATTTTGCTACAGGTAAGGGTTATATCACTTACTGGTCAGGGGAGATTACAAAAGAAGAGATTATAACTCAGATTTCCAGGTTGGGATATAAAGTTGTTATAACTGACAATGAGGATAGCGATAAGGTTACTCTACATTTAACAGGCATGAATTGTGCAGGATGTGCAGCCACAATTGAGAAGCAGTTAAAGCAGACCCACGGCATAATCGATGCTCAGATCAATTATGCAAATGAAAAAGCAGTAGTGACATACAGCAGGCCTGCTATCAGGTTATCAGAGATTATAGATAAAATATCGAGTCTGGGCTATAACGCAGAATTACAAGATGACAGACAGTTAACTGAGGGGAATGATACTACCGGAATTGCCTACAGGAAGATGTTGTACTCTTCAATTATTGCTGGATTAGTAATGGCTTTGATGATTCTGAAGATGACCGGGTTAGAAATACCGGCGTATCATTTCATTACAAGCCTTTTGGGATTTCCGGTTGTCTTTGTCCTGGGTAGCAGTGTCCATCGTTCCAGCTGGTTGTCCTTAAAAAATAGAACAGCTAATATGGATGTTCTCGTAAGTCTCGGTTCATTACCACCATATATTATCGGACTTGGAGGATTCTTCTGGGATGTACAGACCTTTATAGAAATGGCAACTGCTATTATGACCTTTCATCTTGTAGGAAAATTTCTGGAAACTAAGGCTAAGGGAAAGACATCAGAAGCTATAAAAAGGCTTATCAAGCTCGGAGCTAAAACTGCCAGAGTCGAAAGGAATGAAAGAGAGATCGAAGTGTCGGTTCAGGAACTTGAAATTGGTGACTTAATCGTAATAAAGCCCGGAGAAAAAATTCCTATTGATGCAGTGATAATTGAAGGCAGCAGTAGTATTGACGAATCAATGGTAACGGGAGAGTCAATGCCAGTTTACCGTGAAGTTGGTGATGAGGTTATCGGAGCTACGATAAACAGACAGGGTTATTTCAAAGCTAGAGTCAGTAAAACCGGCAAGGATACATTTCTAGCTCAGGTTATCAGTCTGGTTGAACAATGTCAAGGTTCGAAAGTTCCAATTCAAGATTTTGCCGATAAGGTGACTGGTTATTTTGTACCGATCATCATACTACTGACATTTTTTACCTTCCTTTCCTACAATATCTTTCCAGAATTCCACCGTCAAATCATTAGCTGGGGTGCTACTTTTCTCCCCTGGGTTAATCCAGACCTATCTAACCTTACTCTGGCTTTCATTACAGCAACTGCCGTTCTGGTTATAGCCTGTCCCTGTGCTCTCGGTCTGGGCACGCCAACCGCTTTGATGGTTGGCAGTGGCCTGGGTGCCGAAAATGGTATCCTTATCAGGAACGGAGAAGCGGTTCAGACATTGAGAGAAGTGAAGGCAATTGCTTTCGATAAAACCGGAACCATAACAATCGGTAAACCGGAAGTAACAGATGTTGTTACCTACAACAATACTACTCAACCCGAATTATTACTATACGCTGCTTCCCTGGAGGATAAATCAGAACACCCGCTGGCTCAGGCTATAGTAGAAAAGGGAGAAAGAATGAATCTGACTCCGAATAAAGTCAGAAATTTTATAGCTGTTACAGGTAAAGGTATTAGAGGAAGCATTGATGATGTCGAGGTACTAGCAGGTAATAGAAAATTAATGAACGATATGAACATCGATTACACTCTAGCCGAAACAGATATGACAAGGTTAGAGAGTGAAGCAAAAACCCTGTTGATTGTTGCAATAGACGGAGTTTTAGCCGGTCTAATAGCCGTAGCAGATAAAATCAAGGAAGATTCCCGAAAGGCGATCAGAATGCTGAATGATATGGGTATAGCTACCATTATGATTACCGGAGATAATGCAAAAACAGCTGAGGCAATCGCTCACAAGGCTGGTATTAGTAAAATTGCTGCAGAAATACTTCCTGAAGGTAAAGTGAACGAGATCATCAAACTTCAGAATGAGTATGGTATAGTTGCTATGGTAGGTGATGGTATTAATGATGCACCAGCTTTGAAACAGGCAAATATTGGCATAGCGTTAGGAAGCGGAACCGATATTGCCATTGAAGCAGCAGATGTTACTCTTGTCAGGGGAGAACTTCTGAATGTAGTCCGTGCGATAAAGTTATCTAAAGCCATTTTTCGGAAAATTAAGGAAAATTTCTTCTGGGCCTGGTTTTATAACCTGGTGGCAATTCCTGTTGCTATGATGGGATTATTACACCCGATGATAGGTGCTGCTGCAATGTCATTCAGTTCTTTGAATGTAGTCTACAATTCCTTGAGATTGAAGAGAGTCAATCTACACAAAGATAATTATAAAATTACTTGACTGCTTATAGAACAATAAGCATAATTATTGATATATAGAGCTGATTCGTATGTAATAAGAGAACTGATGGAATAGATATTGCTTTAATAAAAAGAGCATAGATGCGAGAATTTCTATGTTAAGACAAAAAATACAATGAATATATAAAGAGAGGTTAACGATGTTATACTGGAAGAAGATGTCTATTTTGATGTGTGTGCTATTTGCACTTTTGACGACCAGCTATGCTTTACATGACAGCATAGAACTGGGTAATAACGAAACTATGATAGAGGTTGTATCCGGATCCAGGTCGGATCTCACCCTCTATTATCAATTTGACCGATTGAATTATTTCACGGTAAATACTGAAGAGGGAGATTTCACAGAAATCTATATTAATACACTTGCTCATACCAATGTAGTAGGCGAGCCTAAACTTCCTATGAGCAGGAGATTTATTGAGGTTCCCCTGGGAGCAGAAGTATCTGTCCAGGCAGTAAATTACCGGTCGAACGATTATAGTTTATCAGAGCTGGGGATTGAATTTCCGATAATACCTCAACAGTATTCAGTAGCGAAGTGTCCCGATGCCGAGATTCCCCCCTTTGAATACGATACCAGGTCCTACAGCAGAGAGAGCTTTGATGACAGCTATCCACTTATTAAGGGCGAAGAGATTGGAATTATGCGTGGAGTAAGGCTCTTTGCTGTCGAGCTTTATCCGGTAAAGTATAATCCGGTAGAGGGTTCATTGCGAATATATAACAACATAGAGGTTGAGA
>Ga0334892_1001970_pt1 | contig 15808 bp, 23 predicted proteins | sample GraSluR3_MG_4_FD_207213 | JGI IMG/M metagenome (GOLD analysis project Ga0334892, IMG submission 207213) | Sludge microbial communities from methane-producing bioreactor in Wageningen University, Netherlands - Granular Sludge_15_04-R3 | ecosystem: Engineered > Bioreactor > Anaerobic >...
ATGCTCACTGGCAACCCGGGAGACCATTTCCATGTCTGTAATATTTAAAAGGGGGTTGGATGGTGTTTCTATCCATATCATCTTTTGTGTTGGGTTTTATGGCATCCCGTAGTAATTCTTTATCATCCAGCTTCATGAAGGTAAATTCAATTCCAAATTTACTTATTATATCTGCAAACAGCCTGTGTTCCTCCATATAAATCATCACAGGATATAACATGATCACCAACTTTAAGTAGATGAATCACCGTGGTTACTGCAGCCATACCACTGGAAAATATGAATCCATGGTGGCCTCCATCTAAGTCGGCTATAGCTTTGCCCAGGGCTATTCTGTTTGGGTTGTTGGTCCGGGAATAATCACATTCCCGTGGTTTGTCGAAATCTTCAAATAGGAAGGTAGAAGTTTGATATATTGGTGTGATGATTGCTCCAGTATCCGGGTCTGGTTTTCTTCCACTATGTACCGATTTTGTATCGAATTTCATTTTTAAAGCTCCAAAATTTTTTTAAAAAAGGATTTAGCGAATAGGATATTGATGGTATTATATAAAATTAGAATATTAACCTTATAAATTATAACAATTGTGATATATTATTTAGATTGTGGTTGCTATCAATATTTAATATAGCAATATATTCCGAAATTGGTCATCGAATGCTTAAAAAAATCAAAGAATAGAAATTTAGGTATATATAAGATTATCGCCTTGCTCTATAGACGAAAATTTTTTATATAAAGAAATAGATTAGATTATTGTTGTTTCAACTTTAAGAATATTTTTAATTTTTCTAAATTTAAGAATATTTTTAATGAATAACAATTAAAAAGAACAGAATTTAAATAATAGAAAAAATAAACAATCTAGGCTCCAAGGTATAATGTTTGAAAGTTATATTCTAATAATAATCATCGTCTCAATATTAGGATTATTATTGAAACGCCCAATCCTACCAGGAAACCCCATAAGAAGATCCTGGAAAATAAGCGTTGTATTCCCAATGACTATAATAGCCATATATGCAATCTTCGATTATTTTAAATTTCATCACAAAATCTACACAGGGACGATCATTGAGATCCATCATGATTATTCATGATAATCAACATTTATCTATCGTGTTGAATCTATCTGAAACGTGTTGAATCTATCTGAAACGTGTTGAATCTATCTGAAACGTGTTGAATCTATCTGAAACGTGTTGAATCTATCTGAAACGTGTTGAATCTATCTGAAATTGTCAAGGGAATGGTGTGCAAATGATGAGTTATATATTTTATATCATAGCTATCGTGTCTGCAGCGATGGTGGGGTTCCTACTCAGACTTCCACTACTCCCTGAAAGACCTATGCGTCAATCCTGGACCATAAGCATTGTATTTCCAACGATTATAATAGCCGTTAGTTTATATGCAATGTTTGACTATTTTAAAATTTATAACGGCATATACACCGCCATAATTATTGGTGTTTTTGCTGCTGTCTTTTGTAGATACCTTTTAGAAAAACTGGTTCCAATACCAGACCGGGGGGATTCACAGTGAATGAAATATTAGCCATTGTTTTAGGCGCAGTTTTATCTTGGTTGAACTTCGTTCTCATTGACATATGGATGGGTCTTCCTGAAGCTCCTGGTGTTAGAGGAGCCAAGGCAATAGGAAAGTCCATAGAAAAGAGAGATGGAGACTTAGGTGGAGGATATTTTAGTGGTAACATAGTATGTTCTCCAGATGCTTCTGCAGGCACTTTACTAGCATCATGCTGTTATTTTGCCTTTCATTCCCCTGCGGGTGGTCTGATCGCTGCCTTATTTGTCTATTTTGGAAACAGAATCTGTGCAGATCCAGGATACGCTGGAACAACCGGCGCATTAACCATCACCATACTGATCTGGGCAACATCATATATAGGATTGAGCCCTCAGAACTTCATAGTAGGAATAGTAATAGCTATATTAACTATTCAGGGTCTTTATCATCCTTTAGTATCTAAACTCATTGGAAAAATGGCTAGAAAGATGAATAGGAAGGTAATTGAACCAGAATGATAAATAAGTTTTGAAATGATTAATGACAGTTTGAATATCAATGACAAGAATTATAATCGTGATAAGATGTATGAAGAAACAATTATCTCTGCTATAATTATATTCATAGTTTTAAGGCTACTTGTAACTCAGAACAGGCTGGAGAGAATGCCTTATCTTAACGTTATAAACTTTGGAGTGGCCGGGGTTATAACTCTAATGAATCCATCCCCTCTGGGGGCGGTAACCTCCATGATTTATTTTATAATGGCAACGGTGGCCGCCAATGCCATTGCATTCAGCATCGACAAAATAAGGGAGATAGAACATGATACTGATTGATTTCCCCTATGCGGTGGTTGTGCTGGTGATCGTCGGTACTATAGGGGGTTTGCTTCAAACTCGCCCCATCGATAAGATTCTGATGTTAGCAGTCTTAGGGGATGGTTTAGTTGGTATGATAGCTACCTATCAATATTTAGATGTGGCTATGGCTTCATCTTTCATGACCTTTGTGGGGATAATTATAATGATGATCGGACTTATCCGCACCATGGAGATCAAAAAAGCAAAAGGTGAGTTGCATTGATGTTATCTCCCACAGAAACCTTGCCCTGGATAACCTTCTATCTGGGAATCACACTACTGATTATCGGATCACTTGGGGTTGTTTTTGGACCAAAAGCCTCGAAGGAACCTATAATTAGAATAATAAATTTAACCGCCGCTAACAATGGGATCGCGCTGATATTTCTAAGTTACAATTATACACTGGCGGTGTTAACCATTTTAAGTGTTAATGCAATGTTTGACATCCTGGTATTTAGAGTTATCATACGATTAGAAGAGATGGAGGCTTTATATTGATAGGAAGAATTTTAAATTCATTAGCAGAGCCGAAAAATGTTCCAAAGGTCTTTTCAGTTGCTATAAGTATTATATTACTCTTCAGTTTAACCATGGTGTTCGAACTCAATCCCAATCAGCTTTATCCCAAACCAGCACCCCAGGTCCAGGTGGAGCTAGCCAAACAAAACATAGATATAAGTTACAATCTGGCACCATACAACCGGGGAGGACTGCCTTTAGAACCCGATAATAGAGGAATCGTTAGATCACAATATCAAACACCATACGAAGGCTGGATAACTGCCTATTTAACCCCGTTCTCGCAGTTTCTTCGAGATATTACCTATCACTTCGGTACCACCATACTGGGGCACCCTGGGGGAATTTTAGATGAAGTGTTGTATTATACCAGGGGATACGACACCATACTGGAATCCACCATATTATTTACCGCATTTACCATAGCATCATGGGTTATACTGAACATAACAGCAAAAGAAAGGGATAAAAAGGAGAAATAATTCAAGGAGATCAAAATGGCCCTTAACGATACCGTAGTCCCTGCACTAGTGCCTCAAATATTCATAAACTTCTATCCCATAGCCATCGTGGTTGCTATAGTAGTGGCTGTCATTGGATTTACTGGACTCGTCCTGGAGAAAAATGACTTTCAAAAGATCCTGATAGTTCAGATACCCATACTGGCCATGTACATGATAGTCTCGGCAGTGGGAACCGATCTTGCAGAAGCCCTGATATTACCGGGGATGGTGGTTTCCCTGGCAGAACTGCTTGCAGTTTCAGAGATTTTAATATCCAGGGAAATTACTAGAAGAGAAAAAGAAGGCGAACCCCTTCGAGTGTTAAACTTCGAATATGAACCCATCAACATGGAAGTTTTGAAAACAGCCATACCAGTTACCTGTATTGTCAGCGTCATCTATGGAGTGATATTGACAGGTTTTACTGGTGGAGCAGTTGCCGGAGCTGGTATACTTATTTATCTTTTCGCTGGCAGAACCAAAGGATTTTCAAATGAATTCTGGGAGGAAATGGCAGGCATATCAGGAGTAGCCTGGGTCTTCTGGCTTTTAGGCTTCTTAATATATTTCATAGCTCCACAATACTGGCTTGTAGCCCTCTTTATGTCGGGTGGAGGAATAATAATAAAAGTGGCATTGAAACTGGGTCTTTTAGGAATATTAGGAAGGGAAGAATACAATCGATAATCTGGTGTTAAAATGAATGATATATTGGATTTAAATAGTTACATAATTGGGCATGTACTCTTCGGGGATATAGTTCCCTATTTAACACCCTTTTCATTGGCTTTGGTGATCACCATAGTGGTGTTCACCATATTTTTAGCATTGAGCAAACCAGAGCTCAGATCGGTGACCAGATTCGGGGAGGATGTGGTAAGAACCACCACCGTCGGGAAAAAAGAGGCCAAATTCAGAAGATTTATGACTATACTTTGTGGTGTGGCGTTAATAGGTGTAGTAACCACCGGAGATATTTTTAATTTTACTCTATTTGTATCTTTGGTAGGTATCACTAACGTGGGGATATTTGCAGTTGTAAAAGATACACACGTGTTGGATGCTGCCTTCCAATATGGTCTGGTGATGATGATCTGTTCCCTGCCTCTTTTTGGAGGTGTTGCTTTGATACTGGCTAAAACTGGTACATTGAGTTTGGGAGTGTTGGCCGGAATCCCAGGAAATCCAGTACTAAATGTGGGGAGAATGCTTCTACTTGTAGGAGCAGTGGGTGAAGGTGCCCTGGCACCGTTCTTCGCCACAAAAGTGGAGATGATCAGGGCAAAGGGAGCACCGTACATAAATATGATGCACTTAAGCTCTCTAATGGTCTTTACACGGTTGATAGAAATTTTATTTATCGTGGGATGATTATAGGAGGATAAATTTATGAAAATTCAAAAACAAACGAAAAACAGGATATTGGCAGTATTAACCACCCTTCCCATATTAATTGGAATTATTTTAAACACTCCTTTAGTTATATCCGTTGCCATTTTAACATTTTTCGTACCACCGTCCACCTATTACTTGGGACTGGTGTTAATGGCCCTACCTAAATCTAAAAAAGAGGAAGATGAACGGGAAAAAATTACATTTACAGGCTATTAAAATGTTATATGTTCAATACAGTTGTAACCATAAGGTGATGCGATGATATACCCCACCGCCGGCAGTATGCTTTACATGTTATTAGAATTAATCACTGCATTCCTATTCGGAGGCCTGCTTTTAGGACTTCACAGGAAGATAATAGCAAGAATACAGGGAAGACCGGGACCTCCCATAGTCCAGCACCTTATACATACCTTCAAGTTCTATATAAAGGAACTTACAATTCCGGAAACTTCCAGCATGCCTCTGTACGTTGCCATAGTGCTGGCATTAAGTGCAGTGTGGGTGCTGGCATTTTTGGTAGGGCCTGTATTACTGGGGCCTTTCAGTATCATAATAATGTGTTATGCTGTACATAAGGTTTCAGAGCACGGGATAGGTCTTGCATCTGGATCTCCCTACACCAAGATGGGCAGTACTCGAGCGGTTCTTTCTGCTACAGCGGAGATGCCTCTTATAGTAGCACCTGCACTGGTTTTCTTTAAAACTCACACTTTAGTGTTAAGTGATATAATCAATTATCAAATTTTACATGGTTCTTTATTTATGGATTTACCCCTGGCTGCCATCGCCACCTTTATATTACTGCTATCAAAAACTCCTTTCAACCCCTTTGGCATCGTCTGGGGTAAAGACATTGTTTCTGGCTATAAAACAGAGCACTTTGGTGTGATAAGAGGTGTTATGATGTTCGGTGAAATTCTGGGATTCTTTGTACTGTTATGGTGCTTTTTGACCATCTTCTTTGGGGGAATATTCAACACTCCACTTACCATCATGTTGACCATGATTGGTGTTACAATTATTCTGGGATTCATATGTGCTCTCACACCTATGATAGCACCATACCACTCGGTGATGATACAGTGGATATTTGCGCTATTGGCTTTGATAAATGTTCTGTTCATATGAGGTGTTAAAATAATGGAAAAATCATATTTGTACTTATCATTGATGATGACGGTGGCTTTGATGAGCGTATTTGTTATAACCACCGCTTTACAAACCAAAGTCGCTATATTGGCATTTATAATCTTTTCATTTCTACTGTTATTATTCTATATCAGGGATAGATCCGAAAAAGTTGAAGTGATAGCCATGTGGTTTACCTTGATAATGTTTTTCGTTACCGCAGCCTTGATATTCAAACCAGGAGGATTTTAATACATGCCATACTTTGATTATCTGCCTCACATAGTGCTTTTTACTGTTGGAACACTGATAGGATTGGAGGTAAGCTATAAATGGCATTCTGAACCCTTTGTAAATAAAAAAATAGAACCCATACCACTGATCATTGCATTGATTGGAGGAGGACTTATCGTCATCTATGCCCCCCTTGGATTATTGTTCCTGGGTTTTGTGGTTGGGATGAGGCCGGGCTATGGTGTTTATGAAACCGTTCTGGGAATACTTTTTGCTTTGATACTGTGGGTGATCTTGGTGATCATATGACCGATGAAACCATCAAAAAATTAAAGTTATGGAAACTGGAAAGTTATTCCTACAAATATAATGTATTGCAACCCATATCCCACTTTTTAGATATATCGATAGAAGAGGTTGAGGAATTACTGGCAGAAAAATTGGACATGGCCAGAATTGAATCTTCCCATTCATCTGCTGAGCAGGCAAAGCTTTTTAGAATTGAAAAAATGATTGAAATTGATTTAGGGTTGGACTATTTCCTTCATCTGGAACTTCTTTCCCAGAATCAAATAAATTCTATAAGAGAAGAGGTTATGAATGAACTGGAAAAATCAGGAAAATTAGATTTTGACTTAAATTCCAATGAATACAATGAACTGATAAATGAATCCAGAAAAAAGATACTGAAAATTCTAAAGGAGAATTAGTTGATGATCAGAGATTTCATAAGGAGAAGATCCATTAACTTGGGTCTGGTTATGACCGGAGGTTGTAATGGCTGTGACATAGAAATTGTAGCACTCCTCTCCCAGAGATATGACTTGGAGCAGTACGGTATTTTTTACCATAACAACCCACGTGAATGTGACGCTCTTCTGGTTACAGGAACAGTGGCGAAACAATGGCAGGAGAAGCTGGTGGAGTTATATAATAAAGTACCTGAACCAAAGGCTGTGGTTGCTATTGGTGCCTGTGCCTTGAGTGGGGGAATATTCCAACAGGAAACAGGAAAGGTAGCTGCTCCAGTAAGAGAAATCATTCCTGTGGATGCTGAGGTCCCCGGATGTCCACCCCGACCGGCTGAAATAGCCATAGCGGTATTGAAGCATGTACCACCAGCTTTAGCCAGTTACAGGAGGAAAAGTTAATGTCCTATTTACCATTCGGCCCTATTCATCCAGCGTTGAAAGAACCCCTCCGAATAAAGCTTAAGACCGAAGGAGAACGGGTGGTCGATGCTGAGGTCGACCTGGGTTTTATTTATCGTGGTGCTGAACAGATAGCCCGTGGTAAACCATGGCAGAAAGTAGCATATCTTACAGAGAGAATTTGTGGGATATGTTCTGATGCCCATCCCCATACCTTTATTGAAGGTCTGGAAGCAATCTCAGATTGTGTCCCACCTGTAAGAGCGCAATATTCACGGGTAATAATGGGTGAACTGAACCGTATTCACAGTCATTTGATTGCTAATGCCATATGGTTCCTCGCGGTAGAACATGAAACCCTGGGAATATACAATTTGAATATTAGAGAAAAAGTAATGGATCTTTTGGAGATGATTTCTGGTAACCGGGTTCTTTATTCCTGGAATCTGGTTGGTGGAGTTCGAATGGACTTTAAAGAATCCCACCTAAAGAAGATCCTGGAAAACTTAAAGGAAGTTGAATCTGAGGTCTATCGTTACCGGAAAATGTTTAAATCCGATGCATTATTAGGTCTAAGATCCCATGATGTAGGAAAGATGAGCAAAGAAGACGCTATAGATGTGAGAGCCGTAGGTCCTGTAGCAAGAGGATCAGGCGTTAAATTTGATTGGAGAACAAAACATCCTACATATGTTGATTATTTTGACTTCCAGCCGGTGTGGAGGGATGAATGTGACAACTATGCCCGGGTGATGATGCGCTTCGATGAAGTTTTAGATTCTATTAAAATTATTAGAAGAGCGGTTGAAGAATTGCCAGATGGTCCTATTAGAAAAGAATGTGAAATTCCCAGAGGATCAATAGACTACCGCTATGAGGCACCCAGAGGAGAACTGGCATACATATTCGAAACAGCACAACACGGAATAATAAATGATATAACCATAAGAACACCCACTATACCGAATTTGGAGGCTTGTGTTAAGCACATGTTCAGGGATTCACCTACCATAGCCGATGCAGTTGCAATATACCAGACTATTGACCCCTGTATAGCCTGTACAGAAAGAGTGGTGATAGTGGACGAAAAAGGTAATGAAAATGATTTCAGGGGTATGCAGAACGTTCTAAAGGAATTAAAGGCTTTAAAAAATAAAAAGAAATAGAGAAAATTCTTAATTAGTTTATAAGACTTGATAAAGATCTTGAAATTAAAGGTGTAATCAAATGTCCTCCGCAATATGGTACCTCTATGAATTCGCCAGGAAAAAATGGTTAGAGAGATTTTTAGATGCTACAACAGACCCTGAAATAGCTGAAACTCCCTCAAGATTTAGAGATTTCCCTGAAGTTGAAAAGGAACTTTGCATATCTTGTGGTGCTTGTGTTTTTTCATGTCCGTCTCCTGGAGCCATAAAACTGGTTAGAGGTGAAGAGGAAGATACGATCTTTCCAGTTATAGATGAGGGAAGCTGTATAAGATGTGGTTTCTGCGTGGAGGTATGTCCAACAGAACCTAAAACATTGAAATCAGGTGAAAATTCCCTCATAATGGAAGAGTATCGTATATTACCCCATGAAAAGGTATACATCGCCGATGAATATCTGTGTATACGTTGCAAAAAGTGTTTAGATGCTTGTAAAGTGGGTGCTATAAGTTATCAAGATAATCTAATTTCTATTGACCAGTCCAAGTGTGTAGCATGTGGAGATTGTATTGAAGCCTGCCCAGTAAAAGGCGCTATAAAAGAAACTTATATAATCAATCTTGATGAGCAAAAACAAATTACTAACACCTTAATTGAGAGTCTGGAGAACACCATTAATACGGAAATGGAGAAAATAAGGAAACTGCCTGATTTTGATCCATCTGGTATCGTGAAGTTGGAGTTCCCTTTAAAAGAAATCATAGAAAAAGCCCATGAAATAATCATTAATGAAGAAATGATACTGAAACTCATGGAAAAGGTGACCGATAGATTGAAGATGAACGTGATAGTCTGGAATGAGGAGCTGTGCAACGGCTGCAGATTATGTGTTGATGAATGTCCTGTGGGTGCTTTATCCTACGATGAAAACACAGGCAAGGTGCAAAGAGATGAAAAAACATGTCTTCGATGTTCTATCTGCCATCAAACCTGTCCATTCGGTGTCCCGGAGCTTTACGTGGCCAGATTCCTCCTAAAGGATGACGTGATTCTTATCACTCTAAAACCATCAAAGATATCCATTAGGAGCTGATAACATCTCTGTAACTGCAAAAAAAGCTTATAAACCATTAAGACACATAGAAGTTCAGCATAAAATAAATGAAAAGAAATGCGAGGAATGTGTAGAGAGACCCTGCTTAATTTCCTGTCCAGTGGACGCCCTGCACGAGACTCCAGATGGTAAGATAAAAATAGATGAAAAATGTGTCGGATGTGTACTTTGTAGAGAAGCATGCCCTTATGATGCTATAAGGATTAGAACCACTTTATCTGAACCTATAAGAGAACCTGTACCTATTATAAACCCGAAATTATGTTTAAACTGTGGAGCATGCGTGTCCGCGTGTAGAACCGGTGCGATTCAACTGGTATCCTCAGGCGGAGAAGAGGTTCATAGTGAAATCGACGAGGAAAAATGTATAAGATGCGGATACTGTGCCCGGGTATGCCCTGCAGAGGCTATAAAATACGGAGAAATTTTGCCCAGGTCTGTTGTTGGAGGAAAAGCACTTGTAGTGGATCAAAACACGTGTATCGGGTGTATGACTTGCACCAGAGTCTGCCCATCCAAAGCAGCTATAAATGTGGGTGAAGTAAGTAAATTACCATACATCGATCCTGCTTACTGTGCAAGATGTGAGGAATGTATGAATGTATGTCCATCGTCTTCCATTAAATATTTACCAAGAGATGTGGCCTATAAAAAGTTCGGTAAAATAAAAACAGCAGAGATAGTGTCAGAACTTCTTGAAAAAGAGTCTGAAAAACTCGCAGGTGAAGTTGCTAAGGTAAACAGTATCCTTAATGGAATCGCTACTGATATCAGTCTGAGCCATGATGAAGATCAATTTGAAATTGATGTAACAGATTTACTAAAGGATGAAATAAACAAAATCATCGATACAGACTTCGAAATCGAGGATATGGAGGAAATAATCCAAAAAATAACTCCAAAAAGAGAGATAACAGTGTCAGATGAGAAATGTATAGGTTGCAACGTCTGCGTCGAGGAATGCCCGGTCAACTGCATTGAAATGGAGACTCCCTCTCCAGTACGTATCAGTGGAGAATGCGTATACTGTGGAAAATGCGTTGAAATGTGTCCTGTTGAGGCTATATCACTCAAAGAAGAATTATTTGAAGTAATAAATGGCAGAATACTGTTTATAAGAAGGAGCATCCGGGAACCCCGAACTGGACTGGTGGTTCCTGATATTGCCCTCTGTCAGGCATGTGGTGTTTGTGTAAATAAATGTCCAGTGAATGCTTTAAGACTTGAAAATGATGAAATAGTGGTAGACTCCGATAAATGTATACTATGTGGTGCATGTGAGATTATATGTCCTTTAAATGCCATTAAACTGGAATTAAACCAGGATTACAACAAAAATGAAGATTTAAAATAATTGAAGATTCTATTTGTGGATTCGTTGATTCCTAAAGATGATGGATTAAGATTAAACAATCATATTTTTTACAGTGACATACTGAAGATGTGACCATTATGAGTATCACAAAATCTATTTAAAAGAGTTGTTTGGATGAATGGATTGGATGTGGTAGGTTTTGGGGCTTTAAATGTTGACCAGCTTTACATGGTAAATAAAATAGCCCATGAAGATGAGGAAAGCCATATAATTGGTTTTAAGAAGTCATGTGGTGGTTCTGCTTCAAACACCATCGTTGGTCTATCTAGATTAGGCCTTAAAACTGGTTTCATCGGTAAGATATCAAAGGATCATGAAGGCAAACTCTTACTGGGAACTTTGCAAAAAGAAGGTGTTGATACCAATGGATTGATAGTTACAGATGAAGGAAAAAGCGGGAAAGTCGTGGGATTCGTGGATAAGAAAGGTCAAAGAGCCCTATATGTAGATCCGGGTGTTAATGACCTGATAAAAATCCATGAAATCAATAAGGATTACTTATTAGATTTAAAGGTTCTTCATCTTTCATCCTTCGTTGGCAGCTCTATTGAAGCTCAGAAAAGTCTTTTAAACCAGATTCCAAAAGATTTGATCGTCAGTCTGGATCCAGGGAGGATTTACGCCGAGAGAGGTATTGATTACCTTAATATCATTTTAAAGCATACCAACATCATCCTCTTAAACCAAAAAGAATTAAAACATTTAACAAAAAAAGAAGAATCAGAAAATTTAACCGAAAAGAAATACAAGACATTAGAGGAAATAAAGAATAAAAGATTGGAGGAGCAAACCAAAGTTCTACTTGACCGGGTGGACATTGTGGTGGTTAAACTTGGAGATAAGGGATGTTACGTTTCAGATGGCAGGGAAAGCCATTACATAAAATCATTTAAAACAAAATGTGTTGATACCACCGGTGCTGGTGATGCTTTTAACGCCGGATTCCTGTACGGATTTATTAAAGGTAGGAATTTAGAAGAATCCTGTAAAATCGGAAATTTAGTGGCAACATGCTGTATCGGGGGATTTGGTGCGTTAGCAGGACTTCCAGATATTTCAGATTTGGAGGTACGGTTAAATTCTCTTTAATACAGAAATTTGTAGGGTCATGATACAAATAAGGTGTGATTATGGAAATAAAGTTCAAAGAGAAAAAAGATTCCCTGGAACAGTGTGTTATTGGGAAATCAATGGATTTAGAGGACAATATAGAAGATTTTAAACCTCAAATTGGGAAATGTGCCGTTGAGAGGGAATTTATAACTATTTCTCCAGAATGTGTTAGATGTAATCTATGTGTTGAAGAATGCCCGGTTGAAGCCATAACCAAGACAAGACCAAAGAGACCGGCTAAAATACTTGATAACTGTGTAAAATGCGAAATATGCGCCCAAACATGCCCCGTGGGATGTATAAATATGGTGGAAAGCACCGCTACAGTAGATGAAGATGTTGAATATTATCTTAAGGACTTGAAAATACCCCACAGAATCCTGAGGATGAAAAACATAGAATTAGATAAGGATAAGTGTAAACCCTGCGGGATATGCGAACAATTCTGTCCTACCGGTGCTATAACTGAAGAAGAAGATGAAGTAGAAATAGACCGGGATTTATGTGTGGGTTGTGGTGCTTGTGTTAATGTCTGTCCTAGAAAAGCCATAGTTCTGGAGCGGGAATTAGGTCCGGTTATTAAAACGAAGGAGCTCCTGGTGGATCAGGAAGCTTGTGTACAGTGCCAGGTTTGCGAGGAAAACTGTCCTGTGGAAGCTATTAAGCTTGAAGACGATGAAGTTGTGCTTTTTGAAGATAAATGTATATTGTGCGATGTCTGCTCTACAAAATGTCCGGTAGGGGCATTGAAACTGGAGAGTGTAGCCGATGAAAGTTAAAGAAATAATGGACAAAGAATTTGTAGTTGTCTCTGGGGATCAAACCGTTGAAGAGGTTTCCATAATTATGGAAAACCGCAAAAGATTGGTCACCCCTGTAGTGGATGAGAATAAGCGGCTTATAGGATGGATAACCTCCCTTGACGTGACAAAAGGACTAAGAGAGGGTAATAATAAAGTTTCACAGATCATGCATTTTAAAGATGACATCGTTCATGTTCATGAAAATGATCCTGCCCGATTGGCAGTTTTAGAAGCGTCACGCCACAAAGTAGTTAGCATACCCGTATTGAATGATGACGATGTGGTATTAGGAGTGATTCGAACCTTTGATATCGTAGAAACACTCTCAAAACTTTATGAAATCAAGGTCTACAAGATCTTTGAGGCCATGGAGCAGGAGCTTAAGGGGATAACCTGGGATGAGCTAATGGAGGCCTCAGCTATTGTTACCCGGAGGACTACCGGTGAAAGAATTACCCCTGAAGAATATGAGCAGAGAATAAAAGACTCCACATTTGGAGAGGCCATATGGGCAACTGGTGGGCTTGAGAAGTTCTTTGTAGGCTTAATAGCCATTGGGGAGTTAGTAATTGCCAGGAAAGTTGCCCGGGCAAGAGAATAGATTAAATCCGGCTGTCTGTAAATAGACTTAAACCAGCTGTTCATTTAATTTTGGGTCGTGGCAGATTCGTAGATTATAAAAATGTGTAGAGATACACCTTCAGTTGATTTAAAGCTTGAGGTGAATTCCCGATCAGATATGAATGGGGAGGATGTAATTTTTGGAGAGAAGATTCTTTGTTTCTGATTGCGAAGGGCCTATATCTATAAATGACAATGCATTTGAGTTATCAGGTAATTTTATAGAAGACGGGGAAAAATTCTTTGAAATAATCAGTAAATATGACGATATTTTAGTCGATGAGGTAAAAAGACCGGGTTACAATGCAGGTACTACATTAAAATTGATTTTACCATTTTTAAAGGCGTATGGTGCAAATAATAGGAACATAAAGGAATTTAACCAGGAGAACATCCTTTTAGTGCCTGGTGCCAGGGATACTCTCCAGTTTGTATTCTGTACAATGCCCTCATTCATCATCAGCACCAGCTACCAGCAGTATATCCAAGCTTTATGCGATTTAACAGGGTTTCCCTATGAAAATACTTATTCTACCCAGTTAAACCTGGCAAAGTATCCTTTAACGGCTTTAGAAAGAGATAAACTGATAGAGCTCAGGGAAAAAATAATAGACAACCCTGAATTTGAAAATGTGGACAATATATTCACAAAAATCATTCCTTACATGAAAATCGGTGGGATGATTGAAGATGTGGAAACCATCGGTGGAGATGGAAAAAAAGATGCTATAATTGATATCATAAATAGATTCCAATTTAAAGCAGGGGATTTAATGTATGTCGGCGACAGTATAACCGATGTGCAGGCTTTAGAATTTGCACATGAAGAAGGAGGGCTGGCAGTTTCCTTTAACGGCAATGAATATGCAGTCAAAGAATCTGAGATCGTTATAATGGCTGATAACACTCTGCTAATTTCTATCCTGGCTGACCTGTTTAATAAATCAGGTAAAGAAGGAGTTTTGGAATTTGTATCCGCGTTTTGCGATGATCCTCAAGCTGCACTTTACGATTATCCTGTGGATCCTCAGCTGGCTCTTAAATTTCCTTCCATGTCCAATTCAAAGGTGGGAATTGTAGAGGACAGTGATCTTGAAGAACTCGAAAGAGAGAGTCTTAAATACCGGAAAAGTGTTAGAGGAGAAGCAGTAGGGGGATTGGGTTAACGATGCTTGCCAGTTTAATAGAAAAAATGGTGGAAGATACTTATTCGGAAGCTTTTGCTGGTATCTGTTCCCGGGTTATGGTCACTGCAGATGATGACGAAATAATCACCAGAACAGCCTTCGATGCCACATCAACCCCTGGAACGGTTATTGGAAGAGTGGAAGGAGGTATAGAATCCTGGTTAGAGGAAGATGAAACTCCGGACGGACGTAAAGGTGCTGTATTACAGTTTTGGTATGATAAAGAAGATATTGAAAAATTTGAGGTGGAATTATCCTACCGCATCCGACAGGACATACTGGTAAAACCCTTTACCAGGGTATTTGATGCTTCAATCAATCCCAAGGGAAAGATAGATACTATGAAGAACGTGGGACATTGTGGCGACGGATATGAATGGAAGGAACATCTATACGGACGAGACATGATAGTGGTGCCCATTGCAATACCCGATTTCATGATAGAACGTGAATTAGGTTATACTCAGGGGATTATGGGGGCTAACTTCTGGTATATGTGCCGAACTAAGCAGGCGGTGATGGAAGCGGGTAGAAAAGCCCTGGAAGCCATAGAAGAAGTGGAAGGAGTTATAACACCCTTCGATATATGCTCTGCAGCATCCAAACCAGAGACCAATTATCCATGGATAGGACCCACCACCAACCATCCATACTGTCCATCACTCAAAGCTGTGCTTGATAAACAGTCGTTGGTCCCGGAAGGTGTAGAATACATCCCTGAAATTGTGATAAACGGTTTAAATCGTGCTGTTGTGAAAGAAGCCATGAGAGTTGGAATTAAGGCAGTTTTAGAGGTTAGAGATGTTTTAAAAGTTTCTGCAGGGAATTATAGTGGTACATTAGGGGATTATAAGATTTATCTAAGAGAATTATTTGAATGAGACATAAGATTTGTTTATGAGATACCTAAGAGATTTGTTTGAATAGGCGCCTGGAGTGGTAGCTTTCGAATCTCAAATTATTTTTAATACTCAATATTTTTTTCATCCAATTTCTTAGTAACCAGTCTAATAGAAATATAACCAGTCTAATAGAAATAACTTAATAAAATAAAAAGAATAAATTATTTTCCATCTCCAGCTTATAAATCATTTTAATTGGTGCTTAAATGAAAATT
>Ga0334892_1001974_pt1 | contig 15792 bp, 19 predicted proteins | sample GraSluR3_MG_4_FD_207213 | JGI IMG/M metagenome (GOLD analysis project Ga0334892, IMG submission 207213) | Sludge microbial communities from methane-producing bioreactor in Wageningen University, Netherlands - Granular Sludge_15_04-R3 | ecosystem: Engineered > Bioreactor > Anaerobic >...
GCGTTGAAGCGGTCGTCCGGTCGGATGTCCAGGTCTTTACCGCCCACCACCACGACGCGCCCTCGGCTCTCCCGCATCTCACCGCTGCTGAGCTGGCGCCCATGAGCGTTGCCCGCCCGTGCGATCCGCACACTCTGAGCCTCCAGCGTCGTGGAACCGCGCCGAATACTGATGCTCGTCGCGTTCTCTGCCACGACCGCGGCCAGATCCGTGGCCGCCTGCGCGAAATCAAAGAGCGCCATCAGTACGTCGCCACCAGTCCCACCGGCCCGATCGCCCGCACCAACGCCATCTCATAGTCAGCTTCCGCCATCTTGGCCGCAGTCGTCAGGGCACTCGCGGCGCTCTCACGCTTCACACGCTCATCCCCGATCTGATACTCCACCATCTGCCCGACAATCGCTGCCGCACGCGCCTGAGCCCTCAGCACCAGGCTCTGCGCCTTCAGCATCAGGATCGAAACGTCATCGTCCGTCAGATCAGGATACTCGCCCTCGGTCAGTATGTGGCCCGCCGCATACCGCACCTGCCGTGTCACGCTGTACTGCGGTGTGGGGTGCAGCGTCAGGATTGCCCCGGCGATCGTCCAGTATTCACGCGGGTTCTGCGCCAGGGGCACCAACCCGGAGGGTGTGTGGATCACGCCCTCCGTCTCAGGCAGACCCACCAACGCGATCAGCCTCACGAAATCGGCGGGCAGTGCGTAATCGGCAACCCCACTCGTGACCTCGACCGTCGCTACCCGTTCCATCGGACGCCGTCGCGAGTAGTCACGCACCGCGTCCTTCACCGCCTGCTCATACTGTGCCGTCGTCGGCACGTCGTGTCGCACCGGTACGTCGACCGTCAGACGACTCACCAGCGAGGCCAGCGTGATGCTCACGCCTCACTCCCCATATCGTCCTTATCGGAGAGCTCTGGAGGCGTCGCCAGCGCGGCCCGGATCTCCTCCAGTGCCCGTGGCCCGATCCCCTGAAGCTCCAGCATCGACGCATCGCCGCGGCCATATGCATCGTGGAGCTGCCCTACCGTCGCCACCCCATTGGCGTCCAACGCGTCCAGCACCCGCGGGCTCAGTCCCAACGAGCTCACCGGATCCCGCCACCACGGCGCAGGCTCGGCGAAGATGATCGGTTCCTCCACGTCGTCCACGCGCACGAACACGAGGGGGTGACGATGCTTCAGATCGCTCCCCAGCACGTCATCCACCTCCAGCACCTCTCCCCGCAGTCGCAGCTTGTGGCCCACCACCACCCCGTCATCCGACACAACCCTCAGCTTCATCACCTCTCCACCTCGCTTGCGCGCTGCACGCGCACGTGTTGCCTAGTCGTTCCTGAACAGCGCCTGGATGGTCGGTGTCACCGTCCCCGAGGTCTCGATCTTGAACCGTAGATAGCGTCCGGCCAAGGGCATCCGCACGTAGTCAGTGCCGTCTGCGCTCATCACGATCCGGTACGTCGCCTCTGCCGGCGCGGAGACCGACGTCGTGGTCGTGGTGACACCATCCGTCTCCTGTGTCCACGTCTCTGCGATGTACGTATACGTAGCATCCGCCCAGTTCGCCGCGTCCACACTCAGTTGCGGCGTCACCGTGATCACGTCCGTCCCATTCACGTCTGCCGTCACAAACACGTCCACCGCGTGCCATAGCCAACTCTGGCTCACGTCCTGCCCGTACACTACCCGCGGCGACGCCGTATAGGTCGTCTCCGTGACCACCCCGCCCACGTAGAAGGTGTGAGGGCCACCCAGCCCGCGCACCGTACCCGGTTGCGGTTCTCCCGGATCGCTCGCTTGCACGGCGCCGACCAACGCCAGGACCATTATGCCCACCAGCCCCATCACGTGCAGCAATCGTTTGCTCTTCATCTTTCCTCTCTCCTCGTGATCTGCATCATCTCGGGGGCCGGGGCAGGCTGCCCCGACCCCCATTCGCCCATCGCACCTATCGGCTACGTGATGACGACGTAGGCGCCCTTCTCCGGCACCGGCGCTTCGGTCAGGTTGTATTCCTCGGCATAGTACTGATCTGCCGCGATCAGCTTGCTCGTCGCGGCGCTGACGTCATACGTCGGATACGGTCCCTTGAGCTGCATCGGCTGGAAGACCCGGTGCATCACCAGGTCGCGCGTCACCGCCAGGATGTACGCGTCGCTGAACTCGGTCGACTCGAAAGCCGGCAGGCCCTTCACTCGACCGATAAAGCCGTTGGCGTTCAGGATCGCGTCAGGGAAGCCGTCCCGCTTGAAACCGTCCCAGTTCGACACCCGGTCCCCATTCGTCGCCGACATCAGGATCCCCGTCGGCTCGTAATAGCGATTAGCTACCTTCACCTTAGCCAGACCGATGTACTTGATCAGATCGTCCAGATCGCCGGACGATGCAGTCCACGTGCCGCCGCTGTTGCTGGCCACCTGCAGCACCGCAGCCAGTGCCGCATACAGAATCCCCTGGTCCGTCTTGCGACGCACCTGCCGCACGAGGCTCGCCAGCGTGCGCGTCACAGCGTCGTAGCTCATCTGCGCCCGGCTGAAGACGATCGCTTCGTTGGAGATCTGCGTGGCCAGCCGATCCGCCAGGGCATCGACCGTGATGTAGCTGAGCTTCACCTTGCCCCGCTCGATCGCCGCCATCTCGCCCTTGCGGATGGCCGTGTAGGTGTAGGAGACCTTGAGCGCTTGCTCGTCGCTGATGTCACCGGTGAGCGCCATCAGACGCCCGTTGGCATAGTCGATCACGTAGTCCGAGCCCTCGACGTAGGTCGTATCCCCACCCGTGTTCTTGACCGCCACGCTGCCCGGGGTCACGCGCTTATAGTCAAGCGCCACCCAGTCGCCGCGATCAGCCGTCACGTCTTCGTTGGTCACGTCGACGCTGTAACCGGTCTCGCCCTCGTACGCCTCGAAGTACAGTCGGGTCGTCGCTTCGTTGATCATCTGCGCGTCGAAGATGCTCGTCGCCACCAGCTCGGGGAACGCCTCGGCCACCACCGCCCGCATCACGCTGTACGGCAAGCTCAGATCGCTCGCCTGCTCGGCTTCCTCGAACAGCCGGGCCTCAGCCTTGAGCTCGCGAGCGTAGACCTCATCAAACCGTCGCAGGTACTCCGCGGCAAAGCGCTCGTTCACGCTCTTCGGCTTGCGATGATCCCATTCCCGCGCCAGGTTCGACCGCACCAGGCTCTCCTGCAGCTGCCACGCAGCCGCCGCGTATGCCGGGATGCCGAGCTGCTCCTCGATCACCGGACCCAGGACCTGCACGCCCACGCCCTGGAAACCACGGCGCTCCAGCTGCATCGAGGCCACGATCGCGTCGTATTCCTTGCGCTTGGCCACGATCGCTGCCTTCGCTTCCTCGATGCTCTTCGCCCCGGCCGCCTTGACCGACTCGACGAACTGCACCTTCAGAAACTCCGGATACTTGATCTCGGCCATCTGCGTGTCGATGTAATCCGCCACCTGCCGCGCCCGCTCAGCCTCTTCCATCTCCTGCAGCCGGCGCTCGCGCGACTCCAACGCCGCGGTTAGGTCGTCCGTCTCGCCCAGGCCCAGCATCTCCCGCAGCTCGCGATCGTGCTCGGCCAACAGCCGCTGACGCTCTGCATCGGCCCGCGCCCGCTCGGCCAGGCTCCGCTCCATCTCAGCACGCTTCTTCGCATCGTGCTCTTCCTCGATCTTACGCACCAGATCGGGGTACTTCTTCCTCAGCTCCTCGAGTTCCATCGCTCTCTCCTCATCGTCTCGTGATTCCACCATCGTGACCCCCGCCTGCAGGTCGCTGCCTTCCAGCACGAAGTCATATCCGGTGATGTGGAGCTCGGTGACCTCCTCGACGGTCAATCCGTTCTCCGTGACGGTTTTTACATTCCCATAGGCCCGCTGACTGATGTCCGGCCTCACGCCGCCCTCCATCAACGCCAGGATGTCCTGTCCCTTCGACGTGCGGACGATATGTCCCTCGAGGATGACTTGCGCGCCATCGAAGGCAACATCGTCCCATACACACACTGTCTCCAGGATGTTCGGACGCCTGGTCGGCTTGTCGGAAGGATGCTCCGCCTCGCCCAACACCTGTATCAGCCTGCCCTGACCGGCGCTCTCGTGCAGATGACCCCGCAACTCACGGACCGCTGCCTCGACAACCCGCGCCGGATACCTCCGACCGTTACCGTTGACGGTGTCCGCCGTCAACCCGATCGCTGTGATGCGTCCTGTCAGCCCACCCTCAGACTCAACGAGTCGCACCCGGCTGTCGGCAACGCGCTCAACCAGTCGCTGCCGTGGCCCCTTGTTGGACTCGTCGATCCGGCTCTGGGGCTGATAGGTCAACTCGACCGCTTCCCACGTCTCGCGTGCCGCAAACGTAATCTGCCCCTCCTCGCGCGTGTACGGCACGTGCCAGTACTCATCGCTCTGCAGCGTGTCGTCATGCACGATCACGTGATCGCCGAAGATCTCCTCGATCCACGGCCACCACGCGTCGCTCGACGGGAACTGCGCCCGGAACGCCTGGCGCACCCGCGCCATCTCATAATCCAGCGACCCCTTCACCATCTCATCGAGCGGACGCCCCCGCCCCTGCTTTCGACTCATCGTGCCCTCCTACCCTCCGGTAATCCCCCTCCTCAGAATGGACTCACCGCCACCATCGCCTCAGCCATCGCCGTCCCGTCTTCCGCGGCCGGCTCCGGCGCAAACGTCAGCGCCAGCGCATCCAACAGGTCCGGACTCCGCTTCAGCCACGATCGCAGCGTCTCCTTGTCCGTCACCTTCAGCTTTCCACGCCGCACCTCATACTGCGGCGCGCACAGCTCGTCCTCCAAATCAGGATCGGGGGGCAGCATCGCCGCCGGGTCTGTTCGCAGCCACTCACGCACCCGCCACAATATCTGGTCGCGCAACGTCCCAAACTCACCCTCGTCGACGGCCTCGGTCGGACTGCTGGCCACCTTCACTGCCACCGCCTGACCCTCATACGCATCCATCACGAGGTCTGCCCGATCCGCTGCCCAGCGACGATCCATCTGTGGCGCCACTCCCGCACCGATCCCCGTCGCGTCCACAAACGAGGCCACCGCCAGGCGCGTCGCCGCCAATCTCGCCGCTCGATCTCCGGTCACCAGAACGTCCACGCCGTTCCAGGTCTCGAATGGCGCCACCCAGCTGCCGTAGCGCAAGCACGCCGCGTTCAAGTCGGCGCCCATCTCCGCCACGTCCTGTCCGTGCACCGGTCGCACGCCCTCCGGAGGTGCATCTCCATGCAGCTCACGCCGAGCCACCCACCGCGCCATCGCCGACCGCACCCATACCCGGCTGATCAGCTGGTTCGATGCCTGCCCGGGGAACCGCGCCAGCGTCATATACGACAGCGCCGGGTTCGTCACCTTGCGCATCTCACCGCCGGTCAACGGCTCCGTCAGCGAGCCGTCTTTGCGCGTGGCCCTGGCCCCATCCAGGAACGCCGGCACCCGGAACCAGTCGGGGTCGTCGTCGCGGATCGACTCCCCCGCCGCCTGTGGGCGGCTCCAATCCGCGATGCGCAACACCGTGACCTCCCGCGTCACCGCGCCGGGCACGAGATTCCTCCCGCTGATCACGTTCGGATGACTGAACGCGTCCAGCGTCACGACGTGCGCCGTCTTGCTCTGGACCATCCGGTAGACCTCGCCCTTGCTCTCCCTCGGGTTGAATAGAATCAGCAATCGGAACAGCCCGCCGGACATACAGCTCTCAATTCCCCGGTAGACCTCCTCCGGTACTGCATCGCCCTCGTCCACGATGAAGAGCAACGCCGGGGCGTGGATACCGCTGAACTTCGCCTCTCGCTGGGCCGAGGTGCCCGACATCGGGATCGCCCTGCCCGCCATCCACCACTCGGGCAGGATCTCGACATTCAGATAACCCGCCGTCGCGTCCGCAAACGCATCCCCGGCCCCCGCCAATCGCGCCTCGACCTCGCCCCACAGGAGTCGCTCCAGGTTCTCCAGCGGCGGTGCCGCTGTAGCGATCACCTTGCTGCGCTCAAAGGTCCGCAGGAACCACAGCGCTGTGCCGCTCGCCGCGTGCGTCTTCCCCACCGCGTTGGCCGACTGCACCACCGTCACCTGGTAATCGCGCACACTCTCACACACCGCCTTCTGCGGCCCGGTCAACGTGCAGCCCAGGACCCGATCGATGAACCCGACAGGGTCCCGGCGATACGTCGCGTATTGGGCGCTAGGCTTCCGCGTCGGCATCGCCCGGAGCTTCCTCAGCATCGCCTGCTTCGCCGCCGGTGGCCACTCTCGCCAGTTCTCGCTCAATATGGTCGTCAAGACCCTTGACCTCTACCTCGATCGGTTTGCCCTTCGCCGCTGCCAGCTTCGCCGCTGCCTCCTCGTCCGCCAGGGTCAGCAGCACCTTGCTCGCATCGATCTGCATATGTGACGGTTCGGACAACGCCGTCTTGCGTAACCCCGTCACCGCATCCAGCGACCCCTCCGCGATCGCCCGCCGCCGCTGTTGCGTCACGTGTGCCTCGATCCGCGCCGTCTCCGCATCTCGCCAATGTAGCGCCTCCATCGTCGCCAACTCCAGCGCCGTGGCGATAGCCGGATCATGCTGCCACTTCTGGTACCACACCCGCTGGTTGCAGGCCCGCGGATCCTCGAACACCGTCGACCATGCCACGTCGTTCGCCGTGGCGCTCGCCAGCAGCAACACCGTGGCCCGCTTCTTCGCCACGTGTGGCTGCTCAATCTCGTCCAGGGCTCGCCGCAGCTCCGGCGTCATCCACCCCATCGTCTCCGGCGGCATGTCGCGCAACCACCACCGGTAGTTGATCGACAGTTGGTACCAGAGATCCGCTGACGTACCGAAAGCCTTACCCAGCCCCTTGGCAATCTCGCGCGAGATCGCTCGGTCATCCTCCAGCACCGCTGTGATCGTCTCAGGCGCCAACCCGGCGCGCCCGGCCAGCTCCTCCACCGACCAGCCGCGCTCATCCAACTCTTTCTCGATCACCTGCGCCGGGCTCGGCACCCGATGGTTCACCATCTCTCAGCCCTGCTCTCCGGTATCGTCCATACCCGGTATGTGATCCGTCGGGTCGACCAGTCGATAGGCCTTCACCCGGCGCCGGTTTCGCGCGATCGCCCACCGCATCGTCAACCGCCCTTCCTCCACCAGCTCCGCCAGCCGTGTCGCACACGCCTGATACCCCAAGTCCGTCCCCTCCATCAAATCGTTGACTGTGATCTCGTCATCCTCGATCTCCGAGATCACGCCCGACATCGCCGCGATCTCCGCGATCACCTGCTCCCGACAATCCGTCATAACCGCTCCCAGGTCCGGATGTCCTGCACCCGCATATACGGCTTGATCCGCCCGACCTCGCCGTCCAACAACTCAATCGCCACCAACCCATAGCTCTGAAACGGCAGGCTCTGCAACATCTGCTGGCCGTAGTCACCGAGCCCGCAGTAGCTCGGTAGCGTGAACAGGTCGTAGATGTACTCCTCCCCCTGCCACGTCTCGTACAGCGTCTCCCGCACCCACGAGTGCCGGTGACCCCGTACGTACAATCGCGCCGGCCAATGCTCCGCGTGCCGCCGCTGCCGGTAGACCAGATCCCGCAGGTGATACCTCACCTGGTTGCCCCGCGTCCAATCGCGGATCCCCGGCCCCGGCCCGTGATGCGCCCAATCCAACGTCACCCCGCCCAGGTCCGCCACCCCGTGGTACAGACAGCGGAAATCTCGCTCCGGATACAACGCTCGCAGCTGCTCCGTGATGATGATCTCCGCGCTTCCCTGGCCGAAGACGTGGCTCCCCGTCCCCTTCGCAAACCGCGCCTTTACCACGTTGTCGAACTCGAACCACGGCATCTCGTTCGCCACCGCGATGATGATCTGATCCGCCAACCGCGTGGTCATCAGGTGCTCCGGGTACTTCAGCCCGTGCGTCTGATCCCCCAGGTCGAACAGCACGACCTCGTCGCCGGCTGCGAATCGCATCACCGCTTCGATATCGTCCAGGTACCAATTCCATAGCACCTTCTGAAACGCCGTCAGATCCGGCGTGTACGGTGCCGGACGCCCGATCTCGTCGTCTGCCGGGAGCACCACCTCCGGACTGCACAACCCTAGCTTGTGCCCGCCGTGCTTGTCCGTTTGGATGACCGCCACCCGACGCCGGATCATCAGTGCCCCTTCGCCTTCCTGGCCGGGACCCAGTCCGGGCACGCGTCCAGGTTGTTGATCTGGCGGATCAGCAACTCGATGCCCTTGTAGAGTTCCTCGCGCTCCGCCTCGAGCGCCGCCAGCTGCATCGCCTGTTGGCCCATCTGCTCCGCCTGACGATCGAGCTGCGCCTGCTGCCCGTTCACCTGCTGCAGCAGCGCCTTCAGCTGCGCCTCTTGCTCGGCCAACCGCGCGACCAACTGCTCCCGCTCCGCTTCCAGATCGGCCACCCGCGCGGGCAACCGATCCAACAGCAACAACGCCGTTTCGGTGATCCGCCGTGACGCCTGCGACTCAACGTCCTGCTGCTCAGCGCCCAGCTTGTCACTCTCTGCCGTCAGCTTACGGCTCTCCGCCGCCAACTTCCCCCGCTCGTCGCGCACCTTGGCCAGCACCGCCAGCGATGATCCGAGCCCGATAAGCGCCGTGGCCAACACACCGATCGCCGTCAACAACGCCGGTTCCACGCGCTACCCCAGGACCTTGAACGACCGCACCGTCTCCTCGTGCCGCGCCCGCTTGATCACGAGCTGGAACCATCCCTGGTTGCCGAAGACAGCGAAGAAGCAGACCACCACGATCATCCAGAACGGCGCCGCGGCCTCCCAAAACGTCGCCGGTACCCAGCGCGCCAACGCATACGCACCGGTCGCCACGGCCAGCGTGATTCCATAGGCCAGCACCCGCTTCAATTCGTCGTTCTGCGCCTGGTACCACGACCACCTCTCCAGCCGCATCGACACCACAATCCCCACCACGATCGCCCCGACCGGCGACGCCAAGAACCACAGGAAATCGACCGCCTCGGGGATCTCGTCTTCACTGATCCCCGGCGTCAGATCCGGGGGATCGCCCGCCTGGGCGTACACTACAAGGGGAACCGCACACATCGCCACGACCACAACCACCATCCACAACAGCCGCACTCCACGCATCCCTACCCTCCTCCTGGACACCCTGCCGCTACCTCTCGTGGATCACACCCTCATTATACCCGCATCTAGTATATCGTTCAACTTTACCATCTCTATATTCATAGCACCGGCACGAAAAAGACCCCCGGTATCCTCACCGGGGGTCTGCCCGCCTCAACACTCCCCTATCCCGCCTCCGACAGCATCCATTCCGCCGTCACCACCTCCTCGCACAAGTCCTCGTGCACCTCACCCAGGTTCAGCCCGCTCGGCTCGCCCAGCATCAGCACGAAGCGCGTCGCTCGCAGCGCCTCCCACTGCACCAGCAACCGCCGCGTCGCCTCGTCCACCTGGCCCAGGAGCTCAGTCCACAACTGCGACCACAGCTCATCGCCGTCGCCCGGCTGCCCCACCTGCACGGCGCGCTCCAACTCGCACAGGACCAGCGTGATGCGTGCCGCGCTGTCCATCCGGGCCATGATCTGCGCCAGCAGCCGTGCCCCCGTCGCCTTCGCCCTCGCAATTAAAACCTCATCCGGTACTGCCATTTCCCGTCTCCTTTAGCCTGAACGCACAAGTGCCCGGTGGACCGCGCTTCCCGGAGACGGGAATCTCAGGGGAAGCCACGTGCCACCGGGCACCTGTGCCGCAGTATACCATGAAACGCAAAAACGCGTATCACGTGTCGATACCCCCTATCGAGATTCCCGTCTCATCTCCCATTCTAGGCCATATCATGCCCGCAGTCAATAGAACGTCAGTTCTATGACGCGCCCGCGTGCATTGTCTGCATATTCAGTGTACAATAGATACATCAACCCAAGCCGTATGAGAGGTCGCTATGTGCAAACGCATCTTGCTTGCTGCTGGCCTGTCTGCCCTGATCCTGATGGGAGCCCTGCTTCCCGCCCGCGCCATCCCCGCCGGCCCCGGCGCCGGCACCACCTTCTCCCGCACCTTCCTGCCGCTCATCGCCCGCGCCGACCCGCCCACACCGACGCCCGCGCCCACATCACCGCCGCCCACCGCCACGCCGCGGCCCGTCTGTGCCTGCCACGCCGATCTCTACAACTGCGTTCACTTCTCCACCCAGGCCCAGGCGCAGGCCTGCTACCGCTACTGCCTCGATCAGGGGGCCGGTGACATCCACCGCCTCGACAGCGACAACGACGGCATCGCCTGTGAACACCTACCCTAGGAGGACCACGTGGAACGCCAACCCATCAAGCTCTATCCGATCTTGCTCACCCTCTCTGCCCTGGCCGCGCTGTGCGCCATCATCACCTGGATAACCACCCCGCGAGCGCCGTCACCCCCGCGTGTGGTGGCCACACGTATCCCCACGCGCCGCCCCACCTCGGTCTTCGACGTGCCGCCCGAGGTCTACTACGTCGTTGAGGGCACGGCCTCATCCGTCTCCATCACCCTCATCAATGCTCAGGGAGGCACCGAGCAAGTCGACGTCCCCGTGCCCTACAAGCAACAAGTGCGCCTTGATTGGGGTGACTTCGCCTTTATCTCAGCACAGAATCGGGGAGAACGGGGATCCGTTACCTGTCAGATCCTCGTCAACGGTGATGTCTGGCGCGAAAGCACATCATCCGGCGCGTACAAGATAGCCACCTGTAGTGGCGCCGTCGGCATAGACTAGCTCGCCGATAACGTGCATACCCGGTCCCTAATCCGCCGCTGCGGGTGCCTGCACCCACATCACGCGTTCCCCGTCACGAGACTCCTTCGGGCACAGCTCCCGACCCGTCGGCGCTCCACGTCTGAGCTCGCATAGCCGCCCATCCTCCACCAGCCACAGCCGGTCCTTCTGCCGCAACACCGTCCCCGACGCGAACGCCCCATCCAGCACCATCGCCGCCACAGCCTGCCTGCTGAACCGTGCGCCCGTGTTCCACAACGGCAACCCCACCTCCGCATCCGTCGGACACGTATGCACAGTGAAGTCGTCCGACTTGTACCCGGCCTGTCGCACCATGCCCAAGCGCGACTTACCCCTTCTCCGCTTCATCCCACGTACCCCCGCGCATCAGGCGCCTCAACGTGCACGCGCAATTCGTGACCGATCACCTCCAGCATGCCTGTCAGCCGCCCGGCCAGCGACGTGCCCATCCCCCGATCGTCCAGGCGCAGCGTGATCAGCCGCGCGCCTGACCCCTTCTCCTTCAGAACCTGGTCAAAGACCACGTCCCATACATCCGGTACCAGACATCGATTGCCGGTGATGTCCAACCCTCGCCGTTCACCGCGATCTGCTGTGCCGCCGAACAGATACATCACCTCCGTGACGATCTGGTCCGCTTCGCCATCCAACCGTACCTGTACGACCACACGCCGGCACCGCGCCGCCCTCGCCGCTCTCGGCATAGCCTCACCACCCCTCCGGATACTCGCGCACCCGCAGATCCGCCGGCCAGCAGCTCATATCCGACGTCACCCTCCCGCCAATCTCCAGTTGCTTGACAAACACCGGCACCCCCGCGTCGTGGCAGCTCCGGATCAGCGACCGCACGGCATCCGGATCGACCGATCGTCGTCCCGGACCGGTCTCGCAGCCTATCTGGACCCAATCGATAGCAGGCACAATCTCATCGCCGGCGTACTCATTCCATCGCATCGCGTGCGGCCCCCACAACCACCCGTCCAGATCAACGCTCTCCAGCATCGGCTCCACGCTCACCACGTGACGCCCGGGTATCGCCAGCAACCTATCGATCCTCTCGTCCACGACCGCCTGAGTACCCGCCGACGTGCCCCACATGACGTTGCTCAGCTCGCCCTCCATCTCCATCGCGGTCGAGTACGGCGTGTCGCCGGGCCAGAACTCTGCCATCTCCCAATGGACGTACTGAAACCGCTCCGGGCGCTTCGTCAGCACCACAAACCGCTGCCGGTCCGCGGTTGCCATCACGTCAAGGGCCTGAGCTGCGAACGGCCACGGCACACCCGGATGAAAGAGGTCATTCCAGAGTGCCCATGTCCACGACGACGTGGCTCGCAGCGGCATCTCGAGCCGCTCAAACTGCAGCCGTACCCTGCCCGTCCACCGCCCGTCCTCATCGGTCAGCCCGGCGTGATGCTCGCCCACCAACCGATTGTGCTTCCGCATCGCCGATAGCCGCTCAGCCCAACAGTGCGCGCACGTCTCATCGACCTTCGTACACCCCTCGACCAGCGTCCACGCCCGATCCCACCACAACCCCTTCGCCGTCCTCCCCGGTCTCGTCATCGCAGCGCCTCCTCATACAACCTGTCGAGATCAGCCCACTGCGCCTCTATGGCTGCGCGCCATTCCGGACGCCTCATATCCGCCCCGCACCGTGGGCACCACAGCTCAAAGCCGACACCGTCGCACTCAGTGCACGGGATCAGCTCGTCGGGGTCGTACCAGAGAGGATCCTCGTCGTACCCCCACACCCAACCATCCTCGCACCAACACTCCCGACGGTGCAGCGGCCAGGATCCGCACGCCGGGCACACTACATCGCCCTCTATCTCATACTCGGACATAGCTCAAGCCTCCGCCAGCAATGCTTCACACAGCGCCTTCGCCGTCTTCACCGGTACTGCGTTCCCGATCTGCTTCACAACATCACCACGATTCCCTTCGAACTTGTAGGACGAGGGGAACGACGTTGCCGCTGCGAGCTCGTGAGGTAGTAGCATCCTGAAGAGGATGTCCAGCATATAGATCCCGTCACCGATCCGAAGGAACACAGGCTCCACCAGTCCAAATCGGTCCTTGGTCGTCATCGTAGGTACTGGTCGGTCGATCGAGCTCGCCTCGGATGTACCGTTGTGCTGGATGAGGTACGGCTCCACCATCGCCCACGCGTCCACACCGGTGATCGTGCGTAGCGGCTCATCTATCGAGTAGGCCCGCGTGTCGTTGCCGTGGTTGACCGGAATGATGTATGGCTCCACCAGTCCAAATCTCGGATCGCCTGTGATCGTCGGCACCGGATCATCGATCGAGTGCGTCCGCGGAGCCTGCCCCTGGCGCTCCGAGTAGAAGGGGATCAGAAACGGACAGCATAGGCCCAGGTGGCCCCCGCCCGCCGTCAATGTCGGCAAAGGATCGTCGATTGACACAACATCACTGTTGTTGCGCAGCTTGACCAGGAACGGCTGCACCAGGTGCCCCCCTCCGCGTGAGGTGATCGTCTGAAGCGGCTGGTCAACGTCCCGTGGTAGGTTGTCCCCTCGGTAATAACCCGCCGGTGGCAACACAAACGGACGCAGTGTCGGTTCTACGAGACTGATCGCCCCCTCCGTCGCCACGGTGGGGATGGGCTCTTCTACCGACCTCGCCACCGAGCCGCTCTGCTGCCCCAACACGAACGGTATTCCCGAGAACCTCTCCAGTCCCACAGCGATCCGGCGCAGCGTGTTCTTCGCCAGTGGCCGTTTCCGCTCGTAGATCGATTCGCCCTTGACCGACCAGTCAATGATCTCCCGCGCCGGCTTCCAGGGCTTGATCTGCCGCCTAAATAGGCCATCCGCTCGATCGAGCTCGTCTGGAGAGGCGTGTGTCTGCGGTGGCCAGCGGACCGGCTTGCCGCGTCGCGCCATAATGAACAACCGGCGCCGTGTCGTCGCATCGCCGTAGTTCGCGCAGTTCAGAACCCGGTACTCCACGTGATACCCCAGTGACTTGATCGCCTCGATGTACGCCGCAAACGTCTGACCACACAGTTCCCGCACAGGCCGACCGTCCTTGACCGGCCCCCACTTTCTGAACTCCGGCACATTCTCAATCAACACGTTGTCGACATCCAACTTCTCCAACCAGTCCAAGATGAGCCACGGGCTGACCCGCTGCTGATTCGTCACCGGGCGTCCCCCGCGCGCCCGGCTGAAATACGTACACTGTGGCCCCGCAACCAGGATGTCCACGTGGTGGTCCGCAGGGATCACGTCCCAAGGATCTACACTCTCGACACCGGTGCATAGGTGCCTTGCCTCCGGATGGTTGCCTCGATGCGTCGCGATCGCCACGTCCCAGTGGTTGATCGCGATGAGGTCAACCGTGACGCCAAGCGCACTGGCAGCCATCTTCAGGCCACCACTGAGCCCACCCGCTCCACAGAACAGATCCACCGCTCGTACCGTCGTCATATCAACACTCCGATAACCAACCTACTCGGAACGGACTCACTGTCTCCTCGAATTCGCAAGATGCTCATATAGCTTTCATTTCTCCCCACATGCATAGGGGTTTCGGACGTGTGATACGGGTGAACGTGGTGAATATCCTGAAAGCTCATAGTCATCTGATGATCTGATTCACTCTTTTCAACGAATTCACCACATTCACACATTCCGGAGCCTACGCGTATGTAAACAGAAACTACGGGGCCTTCCCCGCGACAGGCTTGCTGATCCGCCATACTCTGGGCCGCCCCTCGATCGGCATCTGGTACAGGTACGTCTGGGAGCCGATCGGAAACAGCAGCCCGCGCTCGAGGAGCTTCGCCTGCAGTCCGCGACGATCGTCGGGGAAGACCTGGTGCGCTTGACGGTAGAACTGCACCACCACGTTCAGCGCCACGTTGGGGATCAGATACCAGAACCGCGCATCGTCATACTCACACTGGGGGGCCAGCTTCGTTTCGTCTCCGTCGCTGCCCCACCAACCGATGAACTCCGCATTCAGGGCCCGGTGATCTGGCGTCGGCCAGTCCCTCTCCCGATCGTCGCAGTAGTACCGATGACGCAGGTACACGCTGCCCTGTGCCAGCATCTGCTCCAGCGCATCGAAGAACAGACGGATGGGATCCGCCTCCTGGTTGACGCCGGCGTCTTGCTTCTCACCCGTGGTCACCAGCAGCTCCCACCCCGCCGCCAATCGCCCATCCAGCTCGGTAGCATCGATGGCCCCGAGCTCGTAGGCATACTGCAACCCCAGCTCCAGCCCCACACCCAACGTAGCGACGTTGGGTGCGCTCCGCCGGTGCTGCCGCATCCGCACCCGCGCCTCGCTGCGCCGCTCCCTCATCCGCTTACCCGTCCAACTAACTAGGTCATCCCAACGTCGTGTCAGCCACAGCAGATAGCCCGTCATCGCCTCCGGATACCGCAGCGCGTCCCGTTCCTGGCGCGGCGTGAGTTCTGCTTCGCGAATCGCGCCCGGGTACAGCTCGATCGCATAGAGCCGTGGCATAATCGACGGCCCCGGCGGCAGCATCTCCGCTGTGCAGATCCCGAGCCCTCGCGGCTTCTGAGCCGCTCGCAGCGTCCCATCCGCCTGACCCGCACTCCGTCCCATCCGGTTGCCCCACTCACGTAACAGGCTGTCCGCGCGCTTGATAATGTCCAGCTGCGCCTGGGCCGTCGCCTGAGGTGCATAATCGTCCACCCAAAAGGGACTGTCCTTCGACAGGAACATCAACCGTCGCAATGCAAACGCCGTCGAGGTCCACGATCCCGGCGGCGTGTCATACGTGAACGCTCCGAAGTGACACAACGCCAGCGCGCTCACGGTGCTTTTGAAGCTCCCCGTCGTGCCGTAGAGCCACACCGTGAACGCCGGCGGCAAGATGCTGCACAAGGGAGCGTGGTACATGGCCGCCCATAGCGGCACCGTGATGTCCCACTCTCCCACGTCCCAGAACGACACCGAGGCCTTGACCGCCTCCCGAACCCCAT
>Ga0334892_1001991_pt1 | contig 15671 bp, 12 predicted proteins | sample GraSluR3_MG_4_FD_207213 | JGI IMG/M metagenome (GOLD analysis project Ga0334892, IMG submission 207213) | Sludge microbial communities from methane-producing bioreactor in Wageningen University, Netherlands - Granular Sludge_15_04-R3 | ecosystem: Engineered > Bioreactor > Anaerobic >...
CCACCGCCACCGCCGCCGCCACTGCGACCCGACTGCTGCCGTGGCTGAGCCTCGTTGACGCGAAGATTGCGGCCCCCGGTTTCCTTCCCATCCAGGGCCTCGATCGCAGCTGAACCCTCCTGCGCGTTGGGCATCTCCACGAAGGCGAACCCGCGAGAGCGCCCCGTGTCCCGATCCGTGATCACATTAACTTCGGAGACCTCCCCGTAGGGCTCAAAGAGCTCGCGCAGTTCATCCTCGGTTGCCTGGTACGACAAATTCCCGACATAGATTCTCATCTCTCAACGCGTCCTTTCAGACTTCAGAAATTCTTCAGCCGCGATAGTAACGACATACGGCTCCACCTTCATTGTACACGCAAACGCAGTTTTCGCAACCCGAAACCGCCGAGACTGGGGGTTGGCTTCCCGTGGATATGGAGTAGAATCACGATCCCGTGAGGAGGTGATCCGTGACAACCAAGTACATATTCATCACCGGCGGCGTGGTCAGTTCCCTCGGGAAAGGCATCACTGCGGCCTCTTTGGGACACGTCCTGAAGGCCCGGGGCTTGAGCGTCTCCATCCAGAAGCTGGACCCCTATTTGAATGTCGACCCCGGCACCATGGCCCCCTATCAGCACGGGGAGGTCTTTGTGACCGAGGATGGTGCCGAGACCGATCTGGATCTGGGCCACTACGAACGCTTCATCGACGAGAACCTCGGCAAGCTGAACAACGTGACCACCGGGCAGGTCTACAGCGAGGTGATCGCCCGTGAGCGACGCGGCGACTTCCTCGGCGGCACGATCCAGGTCGTGCCCCACGTCACCAATGAGATCAAACGGCGCATCATCATGGCCGCGAGGGAGCTCAAAGCGACCATCTCGATCATCGAGATCGGGGGCACCGTTGGTGACATCGAAGGCCAGCCCTTCTTGGAGGCCATTCGGCAGATGCGCAACGACGTAGGGCGTGACAACGTGCTCTACATCCACGTGACCCTCCTCCCCTACCTGAACGCCAGCGGCGAGCTCAAGACCAAACCGACGCAGCACAGCGTGCGCGAACTGCGGGGCATGGGGATCCAGCCCGATATCATCGCCCTGCGATCGGATCTGCCCATCGGCCACGACACGCGGGCCAAGATCGCGCTCTTCTGCGACGTGGATCGCGAGGCCGTCATCCCGTTGCTCACCGTCGGCAGCATCTACGAGGTCCCGCTGATGTTGGAGGAGGAAGGGCTGGGCGACCTGGTGGTCCGGCGGCTTGCGCTTACCGAGGCGGGTCAGCGACCGAAGATGGACGAGTGGTGTGCAGCGGTGGCCAAACTCAAGCGCCCGCAGCCCGCCGTCAGGATCGCCCTGGTCGGCAAGTACGTAGAGCTCCACGACGCCTATATGAGCGTCCGCGAGGCCCTGATCCACGCCGGCCTGCATCACGACTACGAGATCGAGATCGACTGGATCCACTCCGAGGATCTTGAGAAGGGCAAGGACACTGAGCGCCTGCTCCTCGCCGACGGCATTGTCGTGCCGGGCGGCTTCGGCTACCGCGGGATCGAGGGCAAGATCGTCGCTGCGCGCATCGCCCGCGAGCACGAGATCCCCTATCTGGGCCTCTGTCTCGGTATGCAGGTGATGTGCATCGAGCTGGCACGCCACGTGCTGGACAGCGACGCCCCCAACAGCACCGAGTTCGAGCCCAAGACGGCCCATCCGATCATCGCCTTGATGCCCGACCAACACAGTATCGCCGATATGGGAGGGACGATGCGGCTGGGTCGTTATCCGTGCCGGCTGACGCCGGGGACGAAGGCCGCTGCCGCCTATGGCGTCGAGGAAGCCTCCGAACGCCACCGGCATCGCTTCGAGTTCAACAACGCTTACCGCCAGGTGCTCGGGGACGCAGGCCTGGTCTACAGCGGGCTATCCCCGGATGGGAGACTCGTGGAGATCGCCGAACTGCGGGATCACCCGTGGATGGTGGGAAGTCAGTTCCACCCTGAGTTCAAATCACGGCTGCAGCGACCGCACCCGCTCTTCAAGGACTTCGTCGGCGCCGCGATCGAGCGCAAGCGACTGACGGCGGACGAGACCGACTGAGGACCGATGGGCGACCTCGCTTGAGCGAGGTCGCCCACCTCACAGCTTACTCAACGAGTCGCACCTCGAACTTCTCGGCCATCGTGTCCGGGTAGTAGGACTCCTTCGCCCGGCGTAGGCCGGGCTCCCCCAAATCCTGCTCCAAGCTGATGTGCTTTGTGACGTTTTGCCAGCGCCGGGCATAGGCCTGGGTCATCATCGGGTAGATGCCCTTGAACTCCGGGTTAGCCTTCTCGATGTGGATCACGGCGGTGGTCTCGTTCAGCGGCTCTCCCAGGGCAAAGGCCTGCACCTGGTCGTGGACCAGGATCGCGCCCCCGTCCATCTCCAGCTCGTCGAAGTGGTTCAGCACATCCTGGATGCCGCACAGCTCGTGCTGCAGGCTGAGATCCTCCTCACAGAGCCGTTGCTCACACCAGACCTCCGCCAGCGCGAGGCACGCCGGCACCAGCTCCGTCGTGATCGCACGATACTCGTACCGGTAGAAGCGAGTGAACTGGTTGATGTGGTTGCGCTTGGCGCTGTACTTTCGTCCGGGGAACTCGGCGAGATCATCCGTAAGGTAGACATAGTCGAAGTGATCGCGCGTCGGTGTCGTGGTGAAGCGCTCATCACCCTCGATCTCGTCCACCAACCGCTTGCCGGCCCGCGCGATCAGCGGCTCGTCGGCGCCTCGTTCATCCCGCATCCACGCGAGGAACTTCGCCGTGACGTCAGCTCGCGAGGCAGGGCCGATCGGCGGGTAGCCAAAAAGGCCGCCCTCTCGCTCGTTGGCGACCAAGAGGATCCGGTCATCGCAGACAGACCATTCATAACGATAGTAGGACCGCCAAAGATACAGGTTGTTGAACGTCAGCTCCGAGGTCTGCGGCTGAAATGCCCACAGTTGAGGGTGCAGAATCTCACGGTCATCCAGCTCCAGCTGCTTGAACTCGGGAAACGTCGGGACCTCTCGCATCTAGTTGCCTCCTATTCATGCTATTCGCTATTGTGAGCACGACTCTATTCTCGACCGTCGCGCAACCGGCGCAACAGCTCATCATAACCGCTGATCTCAAAATCCGCCGGTGTCTCGTGGTCCGCTGCACCGAAGAAACAGGTCTGCACACCGGCGCGTACGCCCGCGACGATGTCCAGCTCCCGGTCACCGATCGCCAGGCAGCGCCGGGGATCGAGATCGTGTCGCGCCATCAGCGCCAGGATAGAGGCCGGGTCGGGCTTGCGCGGATAGGGATCGTCTTTCGTGATGCAATCGGTGAAGAGCGACTGCAGCCCATGGGCCTCAAGCAAGCGCACCAACGAGGCTCGCTCGCGGTGGGTGGCGATGAAGTTGCGTCCGCCGCGCGCCACGATCAGCTCACAGACATCTGCGACGAAGGGAAAGGGCGGCTGCAGTGCCGGATCGGAAGCGGCATAGGCATCCCGGTAGCGCGCGGTGAAGGCATCGACCTCCAGGTCGTAGGTCTCGGCAACGACCCGCAGCGCGTACGACGTCCGCTGCCTGAAGAGCTCCATCAGCCAATCCGCGTCGGTCGACTCGGCAAGCGGGCCCAGAGCTTCCAGACAAGACGCCACCACCGCCGGGTAGGTGTCAAAGAGCGTGCCGCCGGCATCCCAAATGAGGTCCGTGATCACGGCAGCTCCGTCTGCAGCAGCCCCGGCTCGCCAAGCGGCTTCTGAGCCAGGATGGTGCCGTCCGGGCTCACCACGAACGCGCCGCCGAACGAACCCCCATCGGGCAGCGTCGCACCATCGGCGAGGTAGTTGACCATCAACGTCGTCGCGCCCAGGCGACGCACGCGCTCCGTATAGGCAGGCATCTCCGACCGATCCCACCGCACCTGATCCACAACCCCATCGGCAAAGCACCGGGCAAAGGGCAGCCATACGATATCGGGGGCCCGTTCGCGCGCCTGCGCCACGACGCCGTCGTCGAAGAGATCGCCGCAGAGCAGCACCACGAACCTGCCCCAAGGTGTCTCGGCGCTCGGGACCTCGGTCCCCTGCCGGTAGGTCCCCCCCGCGGCGGCAGGCCCGTGCCACTGAGGATTGACGCGCCGATAGGTCAACTGCAGCTCACCCCGATCGTCGATCAACACAGCGCTATCGTAGAGGCCATCGCCCGCGCGCTCAAGGAGCCCGAAGCCCACCCAGAGTCCCCGCGCCCGTGCGACCTCGCCCACCGCCTCCGTCGCCGGCCCCGGCACGGGCTGACCGAGCGCCAGATCGTGCCGCGGATCGTCATCATTGATCAAACCCGTGATCGCCGCCTCAGGAAAGAGTACCAGATCGACATGAGCATCCGCGGCCTGATGGGCCAGATCCACGAGTCCACGTAGGTTCGCGGTGGGATCGGCACCGACGCTCAGCACCGCCAAGCCGACGCGCAAACCTAGAAGCCCTCCAGGTGGCTGAGGTCGGCGATACCGTTCGCTAGAGCAGCAATCCGCTGCAGCAGCGCCAGGCGCGCGCGGCGCAGCGCCTCATCCTTCGCCATCACCAGGACCTCGTCGAAGAAGGCCTGGATCTGGGGCACCAGCGGGACGAAGGCGTGCAGCAGCGTATCCACGTCGCCCACCACGCTCACCTGAGCCTCTGCGGTCAGCAGGCTCTCGTAGAGCAGGCGCTCCTCAGCCTCGACGAGGCGATCAGGCTCCAGCTCGAAGGGCGGCTGATCCCGCGTGATGCGCACGCAACGGGCATAGTTATCGAGCAGCAGGGGCCAGTCCTCGCGCGCGACCCAGGACGACAGCTGCTCCGCCGCCCGCCGCGCCGCGACGGGATGAGCGCCCTGTTCAGCCAGGACGGCTGCCACCACGTCGTAGGCGAAGCCCGCGTCGCGCAGTGTGCTCTCCAGACGACCGGCGACGAAGGTCAACACATCCTCGCGCGTGCCCGGTCGGGGTTCGACGGGCAGCAGCGCCAACGCTTGGTCAACCAGATCGGAGACGGAAAGTGGGAGCTCGCGCTCCAGCAGAATCTGGACGATGCCCGCGGCAGCGCGGCGCAGGCCATAGGGATCGGTCGAACCCGTTGGTTCCATCCCCACGGCAAAGAGGCCCGTGAGCGTGTCCGCCCGATCGGCAAGCGCGAGGGCAACCCCGATCCGGCTCTCGGGCACGTCGTCGCCGGCACTACGCGGCAGATAGTGCTCAAAGATCGCCTGCACGACAGCGGGCGCCTCTCCCGAGTACTGCGCGTACTCCCGGCCCATGATGCCCTGCAGGCTGGTCATCTCGACCACCATCTGCGTCGCCAGATCGGCCTTGGCCAACCTCGCAGCGCGGGTCAACAGACGCACCTCGTCACCCGCCAACCCCAGCTTCTCACCCACCCACGGCGCCAACGCCTCCAGCCGCGTCGACTTATCCAGCATCGAACCCAGGTCCACCTGGAAGGTCAGCTTCGCCAGCCCCTCACGATAGGTCTCCAGCGGCGAGCGCAGATCCTGGTTGAAGAAGTACTCCGCATCGGCGTAGCGCGCGCGGATCACGTCCTCGTTGCCGAGCCGCACGACATCAAGATGCTCACGCCCACCGTTGCGGATGGTCACAAAGTACGGCATGATCTTCCCCTGCGGATCGAAGACGGGAAAGTAGCGCTGATGTTTCTTCATCACGGCGATCAGGACCTCTTGAGGTAGCGCCAGATACCGTGCCTCGAAACTGCCGAGCAGCGCCGTGGGCACCTCAACCAGATGGCCCACCTCCTCGAGCAGCGCCGGGTCGTCGCGGATCACCCCGCCCACCTCCGCCGCCGCCGCCTGTGCCTGCCGCAGGATCTCAGCGCGCCGGGCCTCAGGGTCGAGGAGCACGCCATAGGAGGTCAACGTCGAGCGGTAGTCCTGAGCCGACGGCAGCGCCACCACCGGCGAGCGTGCCGGACGGGGCCCACGTGTCAGCCGGTCGCTCTCCAACCCGGCATAGCTGAAGGGCACCACCTGCTCGCCGAGTAAGCCCACCAGCCACCGAATCGGACGGCTGAAGGCCGTCCCCTCCTCACTCCAGCGCATGGACCGCGGGAAGTGCAGCCGCGCGATCCAGCCGGGCAGCGCCTCGGCGAGCACGTCCACCGCCGACTGCCCCTCGATGCGCTGATGGGCGACGACATACTCGCCGCCGTCCAACACCTGCACCTCGAGGTCGGCGACCGCCACACCCCGCGAGCGCGCGAACCCCTCGGCGGCACGCGTGGGATTGCCGTCCTTATCGAAGGCTGCCCGTGACGGCGGACCCTTGACCACGCGCTCCTCATCCTCCTGCATCGTCGCGACCTGCTCTACGTAGACCGCCAGGCGGCGCGGTGTACCCCAGACGTGGATGTCGCCGTGGGCCAGCCGCAGCTCATCCAGCGCCCCCGAGACCCAGTCGGAGAGCTGCGTCAGGGCAGCGCTCAGATGACTGACCGGCAGCTCCTCCACGCCGATCTCGAAGAGGAACGGGGCCCGCCCAACCGGCACCGTCTCCGGAGACGATGTGTCATCGCCCAACGGAAGGTGGAGCATAGCGCCCACACCGCCCGGCGTCCGGGTGAGGGCGTTGCGCGCTCGCCAGGGAAAGCCGGCGCGCTCACGCTGCTCCAGATAGACCTCGGCGACGCGGCGCGTCAGGTCACGCATGCGCTTGAACAGGGTCGCCCGCTCGGTCACCCCGACGGTCCCTCGGGCATCGAGGACGTTAAACGTGTGCGAGCAGCGCAGAATGTAGTCCAGCGCCGGCACGGCGAGGCCCTGATCCAACGCCAACAACGCCTCGGCCTCGAAGAGATCATACATCTTCAGCAGCCGGTCGACATCGGCTAGTTCGAAGTTGTAGCGACAGTAGTCAATCTCCTGATCCCGCAGGATCTCGGCATAGGTGTGCGTGTCATCCCAGAGGATGTCCCAGACCGAGTGCTTGTTCTGCAGGTACATCACGATCCGCTCGAGACCATAGGTGATCTCCACCGCGGGCGTGTCCAGCGTCATGCCGCCCGCCTGCTGGAAGTAGGTGTACTGCGTGATCTCCTGTCCGTCGAGCCAGACCTCCCACCCCAGACCCCAGGCACCGATCAGAGGGCTCTCCCAGTTATCCTCAACGAAGCGCACGTCGTGTTCGTCCAGACGGATGCCCAGAGCCTCCAGGCTACCCAAATACCGCTCAAGGGGATCGCCGGGATCGGGCTTCAGGATCACCTGCATCTGCGTGTGCATCTGCATGCGGTTCGGGTTGTCGGCATAGCGCCCGTCGTCGGCGCGGAACGAGGGTTCCACGTACGCCACGTTCCACGGCTCGGGTCCCAGCACGCGTAGGACCGTCGCCGGGTTCATCGTACCGGCGCCCACCTTCTCACTATAGGGCTGCCAGATCAGGGCCCCCTGCTCCGCCCAGAACGCCTGAAGTCGAAGTATCGCTTGTTGAAATGTCAGCATCGTCCTATCCGTCCTTCTTCACATTGACCATTTGAGGGGACTCACCCCTGTATCACCCGCAAGCTACCAGGCCGGATCTCAAGGTGATGCGCGATGTAGTGCTGCATCACGCCGGCCAACTCCTGAGCCGCCCGCGCAGGGAACGTAAACTGCTTCACGTCCTCATAGTCGCGCTGCTGAAGCGCCTGGAGCCACGAGAGCGCGCTCGGCGAAAGCGCGCGCACACCGGGCAGCTGACGCCCCGCCGCGTAGCACGTCGGGCAGAGCGCTCCGCCCCGCTCGGGATCGATCCCATACATCCGGAGATCCGAGCGACGGGGACGCAAGGCCTCACCGCACTGATCTCCGGTATCGTCGCCCACGCAGGACTGCCACTCGGGCCGGAACCCGGCGAGCGTCAACAACCGCTGCTCGGTCCAGCGCACCAGAAGCTCGGGCAGCTCATCGCGCTCCAGCGTGGTGAGCGTCCGGTCGAGCAGCTCATAGAGCCTCTCGTTCGCCTCCTGCTCGAAGAAGCGCATCGCCAACTCAGCGACGTAGCGCGCATAGGTTCCCCGCTGCAGATCGTCCTGGAGGATGGGGCGCAACACCTCGGCCTCGGCCTGGCTGATGATGTCCCACGAATGCTCGACACGCGAGACGAGCAGCTTCGTGCGGGCAAAGAGCTCCAGATGTCCGGCCTTGCGAGACTGCGGCTTGCGCGCGCCCTTCGCCAGCAGATCGACCCGTCCCTGAGGCGTGAGGCAGATCACCACACGGTCGGCCTCGCCATAGTCGCGCCGACCCAGGACGATCCCGACGGTTTGGTAGAGTCTTGAGCGCACGCTGTCCTGCTCCCGTCCGCGTCAGAGGGCTTACGCGGCCCCCCTAACGCACACTATCCTCGGATTATACCACAGGGGAGAGGCGCGTTAGCTCGCGGCGGCCGGCCTTAGCCAGCGCCTCGCCGAGGGCCAGCACCGAGGCGGGTTCGGCCCACTCGGTGAGCAAGCGGGTCGCCCCATCGACATCCCGCACCTGCAGCCGGGCGAGAGTAAGCGTGGTCGGGGGTGCATCCTCGAACGCCGACGTCTCGACTTCGAAGGCGGCGACCCGATCCAACGAGAGCTGCAGCACCGTCCGTGGGGCGACCAAGGGCCACGTCCGGGTACGCTCGAGGCTGCCGCCGTCGGGCAGCCGCTCAAGGTAGCCTCCATCGACGAGGGGCGTCGTGAGGGTCAGGATCACGGCGACGACAAGCGCTCCCGCGACAACGAGCCCGATCGCGCCCCACCGGGCGGGGGTTGGGCTAGGGAGCAGCAAGGCGACCAGGAAGACGGTAGCCACCAACACGCCGACGAGCAGCTTGTAGAGTGGACTCCTCACCGTCCAGGTCACATGGTTGCTTTCCGCCTCGCCAATCGCGATACGCATCGCTGCCCCCTCAGAAAATACGGATTCGTGCGCTAGTATACCGCACCTCACTTGATCAGCAACAAGACTCAGCGTATAATGGGGTTGCGATGATCGATCTAAAGGAAAAACCCAACCTGGCTCAGTGGGGATGCTTGGTTATGCTCCTGGGCGCGATCACTCTCACCATCGTGGGAGCCATCTGGCTCTTCACCCGGCCCGCAGCCTCTCCGGAAGGCGCTGACCCGACCGCCATTGTGTGGACGACGACGCCAACGCCGATGCCCACGCTCTTTCCCACGCCCACGACGGCCTCAGCCGTCATCGTGCCCAATGAGATCGCGATCGGCGTGCGGATCACCGTGAGCGGCACCGGCAACGTCGGACTGAGCATCCGTAGGGAGGCCGGGGTCAACGCAGAGCGCGTCGCCGTCGCCCAGGAGGGCGAGGCGCTGCTCATTGTGGGCGGGCCCCGGGAATCCGACGACTACACCTGGTGGTTCGTGAGGGACGAGCTGGACCCGACCCGCGAGGGCTGGGCAGCTCAGGACTTCATGATGCCCACCGACTAGGTCGCGGTGCTGCGATGGAGACCAAGCGACGGGAGCCGTCGACGCGACGGGAGCCCTCGGCGCGACGCGAGCCCTCGGCGACCGACGCTGATCGCCGGCGGGTCGAGCAGTTGCGCGAGGAGATCCGCTTTCACAGCCACCGCTACTATGTGCTGAACCGTCCGCTGATCGCCGATGGGCAGTTCGACGCCTTGGTCGATGAGTTGCGCGAGCTGGAGACCGCCTACCCCGAGCTGATCACGCCCGATTCACCGACCCAGCGAGTCGGTGATCAGCCTGCCGAGGGATTCCGGAAGGTCGAACACCCCGCGCCCATCCTCAGCCTGGACAAGGCCACCACGCGCGAGGAACTCTTCGCCTGGCAGGCGCGGATCGGCAGACTACTCCCGGCGGAGGGGCCCGATGAGGGTACGCCTACGCCTCACTACGTGGTGGAGCCCAAGCTCGACGGGCTGACGGTGGTCCTGCATTACCGCGAGGGGCAGTTCATCCTGGGCGCTACGCGGGGCGACGGTCAGGTCGGAGAGGACATCACCGCGAATCTGCGCACCCTACCCACCCTGCCGCTCAGGATCCCGTCTGATCCGGACGCAGCTACCCCACCGGCTTACCTCGTCGTCCGGGGTGAGGTGCTCATCTACCTCGATGACTTCGAGGCCCTCAACACCCGGCTGACCGAGGCTGAAGAAGCCCCATTTGCCAACCCGCGCAACGCCGCCGCCGGATCGCTGCGGCAGCTCGATCCGCGCATCACGGCGCAACGTCCGCTGCGTCTGCTCGCCTACAGCGTGGTGACCGGTGAGCCGGCCCCGCCCGGCACGCAGAGCAAGACGCTCGCCTACCTGCGGACCCTGGGGTTCTTGGTCCCTGACGAGGTCGCCGAGTTCGAGGAGCTCGACGCGGTGGCCGACTACTGCGAGGCGATGACGGAGCGGCGGGATGAGCTGCAGTACGAGGCCGACGGCCTCGTGGTCAAGATCGATGATCTGCAGATGCAGGAGGCACTGGGGGCCGTCGGCGGACGCCCCCGTGGGGCGATTGCCTACAAGTTCCCGGCGCAGGAGGCGATCACCCGGCTGGAGGAGGTCGAGTTCTCCGTCGGAAGGACCGGCGTGATCACGCCCACGGCGCTGTTGAGCCCGGTGCCCATAGCAGGCGTCACGGTGCGCCGTGCCTCACTGCACAACTTCGATGCCGTCGCCGACCGCGACATCCGCATCGGTGACCGTGTCGTGGTCAAACGCGCCGGCGACGTCATCCCCTACGTCGCGGGACCGCTCGTCGAAGCACGCGACGGTGACGAACGACCTATCACGCCGCCCACCCACTGTCCCTCCTGCGGCGAGCCGGTGGTTCGCCCTGAGGGCGAGGTAGCCTATCTCTGCATCAATGCCGCCTGTCCGGCCCAGCTCGTCCAGAAGCTCACCTATTTTGCAGGCCTGCTGGACATCGAGGGCGTGGGCGAGCGCACCGCCTTGCAGATGGTGACGCAGGGTCTGATTCACGACCCCGCCGACCTCTACACGCTCACCAAAGAGGAGCTACTGCAGCTCGAGGGCTTCGCCGACAAGAAGGCCGCGAACCTGCTGAGCGCCATCGCCGACTCCAAGGCGCAGCCCTTCTCCCGCGTGCTGGCGGCGCTGGGCATCCGCGGCGTCGGCAGTACGGTCGCAGGCCTGCTCGTCGGCAGCCCGGCGGCGCCCGGTCGGTTCCCCTCGCTCGACGCCCTCCAGTCAGCCACCGCCGACGAGATTGCCGAGGTGGAGGGACTCGGTCCCATCACCGCCGCCGCTATCGTTGACTGGTTCGGGCGCCCGCGGCACCAACAGATGCTCGACAAGCTCCGTCGGGCCGCTCTCACGCTGGAGGTACCGCAAGCCGAGTCCGCAGCGGTGGGCGATCAGCCGCTCGCCGGGCTCACATTCGTCATCACCGGCACCCTCTCGCGGCCTCGTGGCGAGATCCAGGCGTGGGTCGAGTCACTCGGCGGCAAGGTCACGGGCTCGGTGAGCAGCAAGACCGACTACCTCGTGATCGGCGAGGATCCCGGCGGCACGAAGTTCGACCGCGCACAGGCACTTGGCTTGCCGATGCTTGACGAGGCGGCGCTGCGTGACCTCGCCGGTGAGAGCGGCCTGTGACCCGTGCCCCGCAGGACAGAACCCCACGGCGACCTGACCGCTAGCCTCCGCCGACGAGCAGCCTTCGCAGCAGCCGCACTCCTCCTGCTGGGTTTCGCACTGCGCGCGCTGGGCATCTTGACGATCCCGCCGGGTCTCAGCGGCGACGAGGCCATCAATGGATCCGATGCCCTCAACGTCTGGCGGTGGGGCCACACACCCATCTTCTTCACCAACAACTACGGGCGCGAGGCGGGCTTCCTCTACCTGATGGCCCTCACGATCCGCCTGATCGGCGCCAACGCTCTGGCCATTCGCCTCCCCGCCGTCCTCTGCGGCACACTCGCCCTGGCCCTGACCTATATCCTGCTGTGCCGGCTGTGGAACCCGCGCGTGGCCCTGATCGCGACCGCTCAAGTGGCGGTCTCACTCTGGCCCGTCTTCGAAAGCCGGATAGGATTGCGAGCGATCTCTATGGTGCCGCTGCAAGCCCTGGCGCTCTACGCCCTCTGGCGCGGCTTGACCGCGCAGCCGAAAGACCACCCATCTCCCTGGGTCTGGTGGATCGTGCTCGGCGTGAGCACAGGCCTGCTTCCCTACACCTATATCCCGGGCCGGATCTTCGTGGTGGTCGCTGTGGGCTGGCTCCTGGCGATCTACCTACTCTCCGACCGGAACGGCAGCGCATCCGGTCGACACCTGCCACTGCGGCGCCCACCGTGGTTCGGCCTGCTCCTGGCTTTGGGCCTTGCGCTGACGGTCTTTGCCCCCTTCGGATGGTTCATCCTGCAGTACCCGGAGCAGGCCAATCAGCGTGTCAACGAGCTCTCCTCCTTGCTCGATCGTGCGCGCGCGGGCGACCTGCTGCCTCTGCTGACCAACGGACTGAAGACGCTGCAGATGTTCACACTGCGGGGCGACCAGTACTGGCGCTATAACGTCGCCGACCGATCGCTCTTCGACTGGGTCACCGGGGCCTTCTTCTACCTCGGCGTCGCGCTCTCTTTCGTGCGCCTCCGTCAGCCGCGCCATCAGCTCCTGCTGATCTGGACCGGCGTGATGCTCCTGCCGAGCGCGCTGGCAAGCGGTACACCATCGTTTCTCAGGAGCACGGGGGCGATGATCCCCATCTATGCCTTCCCCGCCGTCGCGGCAGACGCTGCGATCGCAAGGGCCCTGCGCGCAGTCAGGCGACGGTGGCCCCAGAGCGGCAGCCTGGCGGCGAGGGCCATCTACACCGCGCTGGCCCTTGGCCTGATGGCCTTCGCCGCCGGCGAGGTCATCGCCTACTTCATCGTCTGGCCCAACAGCCCACGGGTTCGCGAGATCTACACCGCGGGCCTGGCTCAGGTGGGACGACACCTGAATGCGGCGGCGGACGCGCCCTTGCCGCCCACCATCCTCGTCGGCGCCGACTTCGCGACCGACTATGCCCGCGATATGGTCGCCTTCCAGACGCACTACGATGGCCCGATTCGCTGGCTCACGGGGCGCAGCGCGCTCGTCGTCCCGGGAGTCGACGAGACACCCGGCGAACTGCTCTATCTCTTCGCGGACGCGGAGCCGCCCGCGGGGATCGCCGGACCGATTCTGGAAAGGGCCGAGCGGCTGAGCTTCACCACCTCCAGCGACGGTAGTTACGAGTCCTCCGCCTACCTGCTGGCACCCGACACGCGGCCCTCCCCGCCGTGGGAGCCGCAGGACCGGCTCGCGGGTCGCTTCGAGGGTGCGATGGAGCTGGTGGGCTACGACCTACCCGCTACCGTTGCACGTGGAGGGCAGATCGATCTGCTGGTGGTCTGGCGTGTGCCCGAGACGTACGTCGTCGACCGGACCGCGCCCCTCTGGTTTGCCGTGGAGCTTCACGATGATCACGGCAACGTCTGGGACCGGCGCGCGAACTTGCTCCCCTACGCCGCTTGGGAGTGGTATCCCGGCGATTGGGTGGCTCACCAGATCAGCATTCCCGTAGCGGTTGATCTGCCACCGGGTGAGCTCACGATCTCCTATAGCATCCAACGCGAGCAGACCCCCCTGGCCTTCATCGCCGCCGACGGCACGGCGGCCCCGTCGGTGCCGCTTGGCCCGGTCGTGGCGACAGGTCACCCCGCGGGCGCTCCTAGCCAAGGGGCCCTCCCCCAGGGCGAGGCGAGCGAGATCGTGCTCGAGAACGCGCTGATCGTCGGCGTCGCGATGCCCGGCGACCCGCTGAGGGCGACCCTCTTCTGGCGCGCGGTCGCCCAGCCTGCAGCGGACTATCGCGTGCAGCTGAGTCTCCTCGCGGCGGACTGCACGGGGGCGCCGCGCCACACAGTCGTGCTGCCGTTGTGGGAGGGCCACTATCCCACGTCCTGGTGGCGTTCGGGTGAAGCCGTGCGAAGCTTTCACGATCCACGACTGCCTCGAGATCTGGAGCCCGGGCACTACGCCGTAGCCGTGGACCTCGTCACCGCCGAGTACACCCCCTCGGTGGGGACGACCTGCTATCCGCTTGAGATCACGGGCTATGTGCGGCAGTTCAGCGCCCCCGAGATGGATGTACGGGTCGACCGCCCGCTCTCCGACGGCATCGTGCTGCTCGGGTACTCGCTGACACCCTCTCCGGAGGAGCTGCAGCCCGGCGACCTCCTGAACCTCAACCTCTACTGGCAGGCCCAGGCGGAGCCATCGCGAGCTTACACCGCCTTCGCGCACCTCTATGAAGCCGATGGACGGATCCTCGCCCAGCACGATGGCCCCCCGTGCGAGGGCCGGTGCCCGAGCCATGCCTGGGTGACCGGTGAAGTCCTCACCGATCGCCACGTCCTTACGCTACCCGAAGGCAGCGAAAGATGCGTCACATCGGGCGGCTGCAACCTCGGGGTGGGGATGTACGATCTACCCACGCTGACGCGGCTGGCGATCCCCGACAGCGACGATGACCTACTGCGCTTCCCATGGCCCTAGTCCTCCGCTGTGAGGCGGGGGCTACCCAAACACGCGGATCGGGCTATGATAGCGGGCAGAGCTGTGCATAGGTTCGACGACCGATCTTGACGGGAGGAACTATGAGCTTGCGGGCAGATGGACCAGGTTTGGAATCACCGATTCAACACCACCGCGTCGGCATCGCCAATGACCTGCAGTGGATCGACGGCGAGCTCGAGTCACTCGGCTCGCCTCACAACTTCATCAACCAGGATGGCCTCGACGTGCTCACGGTCACGAATGCGCTCGTCGCACCGTGGACCTTCACCGCCCTACCGAGCAGTCGTGCGACGCCGATCATCCTACGGCGCGACAATGTGCAGTTTCTGATCTTCAACGAGGAAGAGAGTCAGGCCGACTTTCGTAATCCACCTCGCCAGGAGACGCTGATCCTCAACCTGCCTCTGGCGATCGTGCGCGGCGGCGTGCCCTATCTCAGTGAGGCGCGCCTGGCGAACTTCCTCGACTTCTGGAAGGGCATCTTCTTCCCCGTCACCGACGCGCAGATTCATTACCTGGCACGTAGTCAGGCCCAACAGCCGGCCCGCGCCCGGATCATCTATGTCAACCGGGCCGCCATCCAGAGCTATTCTGAAGCCTAACACACGATGCTGACACCTGACGGACGTGCGTGTCCCCACTACTACGTGGATGCCCACCGCACGGCAAGGGCACGCGAGGTCTGCCATCTGCTGACCGGCACCGACGGCGGCGAGCGATGGACGTCGGCTCTATGCCGGCACTGTCCGGTTCCTGAGATAACCCGGGCCAATCGATGCCCGACGATGGTCCTCCACGCCCGGATCGCCGAGCCCGGCTGGCGCATCTGGCAGCATCGCCGCGTCGTCGTAACCGCAACCTGCACGAAAAGCGGTGAAGCGGTGCAGAATCCGATGGTCGGCTGCGGCCTCTGTCACGCGCCCCTCAGCTTTGTAGTCGGCCCGGACGCTGCCGACGAGGCGTCGGACGCTGCCGACGGGGCGTCGCACGCTGCCGGCGAGGGCTAGCCGCCTGAAGATCGTGGCATGAAAACCCGTCCCATCGCGCGTCGCCGTTTCGGCCCGGCCCTCACCGATCGCACGCTCGGCGAGCTCCTGCTGGGCATCGCCGGGCTCTTCGTCGTCTGC
>Ga0334892_1001992_pt1 | contig 15670 bp, 14 predicted proteins | sample GraSluR3_MG_4_FD_207213 | JGI IMG/M metagenome (GOLD analysis project Ga0334892, IMG submission 207213) | Sludge microbial communities from methane-producing bioreactor in Wageningen University, Netherlands - Granular Sludge_15_04-R3 | ecosystem: Engineered > Bioreactor > Anaerobic >...
GGCGCCTCCTTCCAGACAAAGCTCCTCCATACATGATACGTCCGGGCGCACATGAGCGCAAATAGTTTAGCTTGATAGGTCGATCACTTGAGAATTGCATCGGCGGCGCAGCTATGCTATGCTCGCGCCAACCGAGATCTGTTCGCAAGGAGTAAGTGACCATGCCTCCCATTCAGGTCAAGCCTGGGATTCACTGGATCGGCGTCAACGATCGCACCACCGACCTCTTTGAGGGCCTTTGGCCCATCACCAGCGAGGGCGTCTCTTACAATAGCTATCTGGTCCAGAGCGACAAGGTGGCTCTAGTGGACTTGGCCAAGGCGGCCCAAGAGGGTTCGTTCTTTGACCAGCTCGCGCAACTGGTAGACCCCACCGAGCTGGACTATGTGGTGATGAACCACATGGAGCCGGACCACACCGGATCGTTGCGGGCGTTGCAGCACCTAGCGCCTCGCGCCGAGTTTGTGGTCTCGCCCAAGGCCAAGGCGATGCTGGCGGCCTACTATGGCATCACCGACCGGGTGCGGGTGGTGGAGGACGGGGAGAGCATCTCGCTGGGCCAGCGCGAGTTGCGCTTTTACCATACGCCTTTTGTGCACTGGCCCGAGACCATGGTGACCTACGAGACCGCGCAGCGGGTGCTCTTTTCCTGCGATGCGTTCGGCGGGTATGGGGCGCTTCGCGGCACCATCTTTGATGATCAATGCACGGATCCCGCGTTCTATGAGCGGGAGGCGTTGCGCTACTATGTGAACATCGTGGCCAAATACAGCCGTCCGACGTTGATGGCCATCGAAAAGCTGGGCGGGTTGGATATCGACGTGATCGCGCCCTCCCACGGGCTGGTGTGGCGCAGCGATCCCTTGCGCATCGTGGAGCTGTACCGGGCTTGGGCGGCTTACGCCACCGGGCCTGGCGATCCTGGCATTACCCTGGTATACGGCTCCATGTACGGGAGCACTGAGGCTATGATGAACGCCGTGGCTGAGGGTGCCTCGAGCACGGGCCTGCAGGTGGCCATCTATGATGCGGCGCGCGCTCACGGCAGCTATATTCTGCCATCGCTCTGGACCCGCCGCGGCGTGCTGATCGGCGCACCCACCTATGAGGGCAACCTGTTCCCGCCGGTAGCCGAGACACTGCGTCTGGCCGGCGCCAAGCGCATCCAGCGCAGACTGGTGGGTTACTTTGGCAGCTATGGCTGGAGCGGCGGCGCCCGCAAAGAGTGCCAGCAGCTAGCCGAAGATCTCAAGTGGGATTGGTGGGACGCCCTGGAGTTCAACGGTGCGGCGACCCGCGCGCAACTAGCTGAGGGCGAGGCTTTCGGGCGGCGGTTTGCCGAGGCGGTAGCGGCCAACGGGGCATAGCCTGGAATGCAAAACAGGGCGGGTGCTCCCCGCCCTGTTCTCGTCTCGATAGCGCGCCTAGCGCGTGCTGCCTTCGGTCTTGTACGTGGTACGACGGCTCTTGCGGAGCTTTTTGGCGGCCTTGCGCTTGCGCTCTTGCGAGGGCTTTTCGTAGAAACGCCGACGTCGTGTCTCGGACAGAACGCGCTCCTCTTGCACCTCTTTGCGAAAGCGGCGCAAGAGTCCCTCAAACGACTCGCCATCACGGCGAAGCACCTGTGTCACCTTGCTCGTGTCCTTTCTCAAGGTAGGGCGTGCCCGCGGCACGCAGGCGGGGCCAAAGGCCCAGATAAACGGCGGCCGGGTCGGTTATGATCCGGTGTCGTTGCACAGGCACCCTTTGCAGCCAGATCCCACGGCGCTATGGTCGCGGCGTGTTGCTGTGTGTGCTTGTGCTCGCCTCACCCCCCTTCGAGAATCGCACGCGCATCGGCGTGTACCAGTCACTGTCCAACTAGAGCGGCCAGGACCGCCCTATGCCGAGATTCTACCATAGGTCTCAAGCGGCGCAAACTCGAGCTAGGAATGATCGTCGTCCAGCCGGATGTGCAGCTCTTTGAGCTGGCGCTCCGAGATGGGCGAGGGCGCGTCGGTCATCAGGTCTATGGCGTTCTGAGACTTGGGAAAGGCCATGACTTCGCGGATATTGGGCTCGCCCGCCAGCAGCATGACCAATCGGGCGATGCCCCAGGCGAGGCCGCCATGGGGCGGCGCGCCGAACTCGAACGCATCCAACAGATGCCCGAACTGGGCCCGCGCTTCCTCCTCCGACAGACCGATGGCGCGGAACATGCGCGACTGGACGTCACGGCGATGGATGCGGATGCTGCCGCCGCCAATCTCGTAGCCGTTGCAGATCACATCGTACGCCTTGGCGCGGACGCGAGCTGGGTCGCTTTCCAGCAAGGGCAGGTCCTCGTCCAGCGCCGAGGTAAAGGGATGATGGGTCGCAGAGTAGCGTCCTTCCTCGTCGTCCCACTCCAGGAGCGGAAAGTCGGTGACCCAGGCAAAGGCCAGGACGTCCTCGTCGGCCAGACCGAGTCGACGCCCCTGTTGCGACCGCAAACTTCCCAGGACAGTGCAAGCTGTCTGCCAGGCGTCGGCGACGATCAGAACCAGGTCGCCCGAACCTGCGCCCGTCCGCTCGGCGATGGCAACGAACTCGGCATCGCTGAGGAAACGCTTGGCGGAGGAGCGGATCTCGTCCTCGCCATAGGCGATCCAGATCAGCCCCTTGGCGCCGAGAGCCTGGGCGTCCTCGCTGAGCGCATCGATCTCGCGGCGGGAGTAGGCTGCGCCGCCGGGCACGCAGATGGCCTTGGCCACGCCACCCTCTGCCACGGTAGCGGAGAGCACGCGGAACCCGCTCTGCGCGGCAATGTCGCCCAGATCGGCGAGCTCCATGCCGAACCGAAGGTCGGGATGGTCGCTGCCAAAGCGATCCATGGTCTCCTGGTAGGTGAGCCTTGGGAAGGGTGCGCGCATGATGCGCTTGTCGCTGACGGCGGGGACCAGCTCGATGAGGAGATCCTCGCTGAGATGCATCACATCGGCGGCGTCCACAAACGACATTTCCAGGTCGAGCTGGGTGAACTCGGGCTGTCGATCGGCGCGCTGGTCCTCGTCACGGAAACAGCGTGCGATCTGAAAGTAGCGCTCAAAGCCCGAAACCATCAGGAGCTGCTTGAGCTGCTGCGGCGACTGGGGCAGCGCATAGAACTTGTGGCGGTGGATGCGGCTCGGCACCACATAGTCGCGAGCCCCCTCGGGCGTGCTCTTGATCAAGATAGGGGTCTCGATCTCGAGAAAGTCGCGATCGGAGAGCCAATTGCGGATAAAGCGCACAGTCTCGTGTCGCAGGATGATATTGCGCTGCATCCGCGGGCGGCGCAGGTCCAGATACCGGTATCGGAGCCTCAGGCTCTCGTCGACGTCGGACTCTTCGTTGATGTAAAAGACAGGGGTCTTGGCCTCGTTGAGCACGACCAGCTCGGTGGCGGCCACCTCGACCTCGCCGGTGGGGAGCCCAGGATTCTGGAGCCCCTCGGGGCGACGGCGCACCTCGCCCGTCACCTGCACGACGTACTCGTTCCGAAGCGAGGATGCCAGGTGGTGCACGTCGACATCGGCGCTAGAGTTGAACACCACCTGGGTGATCCCCCAGCGGTCGCGCAGATCGACAAAGATCAGGTTGCCATGGTCTCGGCGGCGGTGGACCCAGCCCGCAAGCTGGACCCTGCTGCCGATGTCGGTCGCGCGTAGCGCGCCGCACGTGTGTGTCTTGAGCATGGGCTGGCTCCTCTCGGCGGAGACGCGATTCTCCTCACTTGGATACAGGATTATAGCTGCTCTTGGGGCAGCGGCAAACGTAGCGTGCCGTAGGAGCCGAGGGCATTTGCAGCCCCCAAGGGGGCCGGGTATATTGCTGCCGTGCACCGCGTCACCCGCGACAGAGAGGAGAGGCCGATGGCTGCGGACGAATGCTGTGAGCGTCTGCTGGATTTGGACCCCGCCGTGCGCGAGCAGGCTCTGAACGAGTTGCTGGCAGATGCTGAGCGCGGTGCGTTGGTTTTCCCGTCGGAGCGGCCGGTGGTCAATATGCACTGCCATAGTTTCTACTCGTACAATGGCTACGGACACTCTCCCGCATCCCTGGCCTGGCTGGCCAAGAGCCAGGGATGGCATGCCCTGGGGGTGGTGGATTTCGATGTGTTGGATGCGCTCGATGAGACCTATCGGGTCTGCGATCGCCTGGGCATGCGGGTGTCATCCGGCCTCGAGACGCGGGTGTACGTGGCCGAATTCGCTGATCGCGAGATCAACTCTCCCGGCGAGCCTGGCATCTTTTACTTTGTGGGGATGGGGTTTCCGGCGCAAGAGCCGCCAGAGGTTGCGGCGCCTGTGCTCCAGGCGATGCGCGATGGTGCCGAGGTGCGCAACCGCGAGATGGCCGATCGCATCAACGCGTATCTCGATCCTGTCGCTATCGATTATGATGCCGACGTGATCCCGCTGACACCCTCTGGGAACGCCACCGAGCGGCACATGCTGGTGGCCTATGATGCCGCGGCGAGGCGGGTCTGGACCGATCGGGCGGCGCTGGTGGCGTTCTGGGCAGAAGTGTTAGGTGTGGACCAGGCCACGATGGCGGGCAGCCTGGGCGAGGTGCCCGGGGTCAACGATCTGATCCGATCCAAGCTGATGAAGCAAGGGGGGGTAGGCTATGTTGCCCCCGGCCCGGCGACATTTCCGCCCCTGGGGACGGTGGCAGAGGCCATTCTGGCTTGTGGCGCGCTGCCACTGGCGGCCTGGCTGGACGGATCCTCGGCGGGCGAGGCGGCCCTGGATGAGCTGCTAGAGTTGAACGTTGCGCATGGCGTGGCCGGGGTGGTGGTGATCCCAGAGCGGAATTGGAACTTTGGCGATGTCGAGGTACGCCGGGCCAAGGTTCGCGAGCTGGATCGGCTGATGGCGACGGCGCGCGCTATGCACCTGCCCATCGTGGCCGGCACCGAGATGAACAAGGCCGGACAGCCGGTCCTAGACGACTTTGACGCGGCGCCCTTGGCGCCGTACCGGCGCGAACTGGTCGGGGGAGCTGACTGGTGCTGTGGGCACACCTTGTTGGCGCGAACTTGTGGCCTGGGCTATCAGAGCGAGTGGGCCACGCAGTCTCTGCCGGAGCGCAAGGCCCGCAACGTCTTTTACCAGGAGGTGGGGGCGCGCGTTGTTCCCAGCCAGATCGGCAACCAGCGCCTGGCGAAGATCGACACGGCTTGGGAGCCGGGACGCGTTCTGGAGGAGATCCGTAGCTGGTAGCCGGGATTGCGGATGCGAGGGGCGGGCGCCTGAAGGAGCGCCCGCCTGGGTATCGGGCTACTGCTGCCGCAGATTCACGTGCTCAAAGCAGCCGCCTTGGGCCTTGAACTCGAGATCCTCATGGCCAACGAGCTCGACCTCCTCGCCCTCGACGACCATAGAGACGATCTTGACCTTGAGCCCCTTATCGAGAAAGAACTCGTACCAGCCCGCCTCATTGCTGCGCGCCGGCGTGTCATAGGGCCAACCGTTCAGCGTGATCCACACGTAGGCATTGGCCAGGACGTTGCCATCGCGATCGAACACCTGACCCTTGACCGAGCCGATGTCAGATCCGTGCGGCTCGCACCCGAGATACTCGATGGCAAACCGTCCGGCCAATGGGCTGACCGTCTCGGTTGGTGTTACCGTCGCGGGTTCCTCGGGCGTAGGCGAGACGGCGGGCGTCAAGGTGGGCGCCAGCGTGGCCGCGGACGTGGCTCCCGGAGTTGCGGTGGCGGCGATGGATTGGGGCGTTGCGGTCATGACTAGAATGGTAGGCGGCGGCGTACCGGTGGGCGCAACCTCGGCGGTGGCTGGTGGTGCTGCGGTCTCAGTCGGTTCGGGCGTTTTGGCGGCTAGCAGCTCATCGAATGCGCCCATGCGGTACAATACGAACACGCCAGCACATGCCGCGACGAGCATGATGGTGAGCGCCACCACGGCGATGATCAGGATCGGTCGCTGGCTCGGCTGCTGGTACTCGGCAAACTCTTCGCCGTCATGGCTCGGCATGGTAGCCTCCTTGTCACCCGGCACGCTCGGCAGGGATAAGCATCATGGTGCAGAGTGCACGCTACTCTGCGGGCGTTTCTGCGTAAGGTATACAGGCAAACATCATTGAGGGGACGGATATGTCCGAACTCGTCGATCTCTTTCGCACCAAGGCTGAGGATCTGATTGCCAGCATCAATCGTGCCGGTGGGCTCAAAGCCACTGTCGAGGCTCTCCGCAAGCAGATGGAGGTCTCCGACCGCCGCCGAGCCGTCGCCCGTGCCAAGGCGGATATCAAGCGCACGCACGAGCAGATCACTGACATGGTGACGGCCGTCGGCTTGCAGGTAGTCGCTCTGCACGAAGCGAAAAAGCTCCAGGTGGCCGAGCTGGATCCGCTATGCTCCCAGATCGTCGAACTGCGCAGCACGGTACGCGAGCTCGAGACCGATCTGGCTCGTTTGGAGGCGGAGGCCGAGGCAGCGGTGGCTCGCGATGCGGGCGACCATTGCCGGGCGTGCGGCAAGCCGATCCAGCCCGGGTTACGCTTCTGCCCGCACTGTGGCGTCACCCTCGCCCCTCCTGCGCCAACGTGTCCTCACTGCAGCAGCCCCGTCCGGGCGCAAGCCAAGTTCTGCTCGCGTTGCGGTAGACCTATCGACGGCGCTGCCGGGTCAGCCTAACCGTGGTTGCTGGTAGATCGCGTCCAGATCCGCCGAGATGACGCCGCTCGCCAGACTGGCGAGCATGTTCTCGGTGACGATGAACAGCGGACTGGGGAGCTCATCCAGCGGGTGCCATTCCCAGCCCTCGCATCGATCGGGCTCGAGGTTACGAGGTTCACCATAGGGGGCCTCGCAGACCACGTCCACGTCCACAAAGTGTCGGTCGGGGCCCCATAGATAGCTGCCGACAGATAGCAGCCGGATGTTTTCGATCTCGAGGCCGCACTCTTCGTGAACCTCTCGGCGTGCGGTGGCGGCCAGGCTCTCGCCCCACTCGATGTGCCCGCCTGGCGCCGCATAGTACCCTGCACCGTGAGCCCCCTTGCGCCTGCCGAGCAGCACTCGGTCGCCTCGCAAGACCAGCACCCCCATCCCCACCAGAGGACGGCGCTCGGTGCCTTGTGCGTTCCGCTCCACGTGACCTTTCCCCCCATCGCGGCGTTTCCATACCCCACTATTCTAGCGTCTCTGCCCGGTCTGGCAACTGGTCAGTGGGCTCGGGAGAGCACGATCCGTTGACGGGCAGGGTGGGGCTTGCTACTATCGGGCGTGTGAGACGATGTTGCTTTTGCTTGGATATGGACCTGACACAAAAAGGATGGTTGACCATGGCGAGACTTTCCAACGGCCAGGCCTTGCCGGGCAAGCTATTCGTGGTTGAGGGCATCGATGGCTCGGGAAAGAGCACGCAGCTTGATCTGCTTCGCAAGTGGCTCTCGGCTTCGGGATACTGTATCGGGTTCTCCGAGTGGAACTCTTCGCCTATCGTCCGAGCGACCACCAAGCGAGGCAAGAAGAAACAACTGCTCACGCCCGTGACGTTCTGTCTGGTCCATGCGGTGGACTTTGCCGACCGGTTTGAGCAGCAGATCCTGCCAGCTCTCAAGGCGGGGGCCATCGTCCTGGCGGATCGGTACATCTATACGGCGTTCGCGCGAGATGCGGCGCGGGGTGTGGATCCCGAATATGTGCGCCAGGTCTATTCGTTCGCGGCCATCCCCACCGTGGCGCTCTATTTCCGGGTGGGGCTGGATGAGTCATTGCGCCGGATCATCACGGGAAGGCCCAAGCTCAAGTGGTACGAGGCGGGCATGGACTTGGGCCTGAGCGAGGATCCACTCGAGAGCTACCGTCTGTTCCAGGGGCGCATCCTGCGCGAATACGATCGTCTCGTGGACGAGTGTGACCTGCATGTGATCGATGCGATGTTGCCCATCGTCGATCAGCAGCGTCTGGTCCGCGATACAATCCTGCCCCACCTGGAGGGCGCGCTGCGGGCCGAGGCGAGCCCGTGGCGGCGCACGGTTTCGGCCGAAGGCTTGTCGGGACGATACTTGGATATGACCCCCACAACGGGAGCGTAGGCATGACAGAGGTCAAGTTCTATGGCAAGGGGTTGCCCGATATCGAGCGAGACTATTTGCCAGGGCGCCTGATCGTTCTCGAGGGGCCCGATGGGGTGGGGCGCTCGACCCAGATCGCCCTGCTACGTGAGTGGCTGGAGGCGGAGGGCTATGCCGTGGCGTTTAGCGGCCTGCGGCGTTCCGAGCTGGCCAGTGTGGGCATCGCCCAGGCGAAGGCGGGGCACACCATGGGCGCCCTCACCATGGCGCTGTTCTATGCTGCGGACTTTGCCGATCGCATGCAGCGCGAGATCATCCCGGCTCTGCGCGCGGGGTTCGTCGTGCTCACCGACCGGTACATGTACTCGCTGTTTGCGCGCTGCATCGTGCGCGGCGTCGATCCCGACTGGATCCGGTCGCTGATGGGCTTTGCTTTGGTGCCCGATGCCATCTTGTACCTCCGTACTAACACTGGCGTGCTTTTGCCGCGTGTCCTCAATTCGCGTGGGTTCGATCACTGGGAATCGGGCATGGACTTTTTGGGCTACTCGGACTATTACGAGAGCTATATCGAGTACCAGACGCGCATGCTCAAGGTCTTCGATGAGCTTGGCCAGGAGTTTGGCTTCCGAGATGTGGATGCCACCAAGGATGTCCATGCGGTGTTCATCCAGCTGCGCGATGCGGTACAAGAGGTGGTTCGCGAGCTGAAACCTCCGCAGTAGAGGCCGTCGCCTCGGGCGCCAGTTGGGGGGAAGCGGGTTCATGCGGCGTCGGCGCGGCGCGGTTGGGGGTGGAGTGTGAGCCTCATCGGCGTGGACGTCGGGCTCTCGGGTTGCCGCGTGCTGGCGATCTCTCACGACGGCCGTCCCCTGGCGCAAGCGCGGGCAAGCTATGCGCCCGAGCGCGCTCAGAACGGCGATCTATCGCTGGACCTGGGCAGGCTGTGGGAGGCCGTTCAGGCTTCCCTGACCGAAGCGGTGCAGCGCACGCGCAGCGATCGTCCCCGAGCGCTTTGCATTACCTCCAGCTCGTTGGCGCTGGTGCCGCTGGGGGCCGAGGGCGGCGCGCTAGCCCCCGTCACGCTGAGCGCGGCATCCCTCCCCGATGAAGAGCCAACGGGCGGGTTTGGGGGGCTGGCCCTCGACGAGGTGGTGAATGCTCTCGGGGATCACCCACCGACCGTGTCTCCCCTGCGCACCCTCGCTCGCTGGAGGCGTGAGCACTACTCGCTCTATGGACGAACCTGGCGGGCCGTGCCTCTGGCGACGTTGGTCTCTTTTCGGCTGGGCGGCGCTTGTTTGGTCGATCCCTCCATGGCGGCCGGGATGCACATGCTGGATGTGGCCGTTGGCGGTTGGTCGGGCCACGTCCTCCGAGCGGCGGGGCTGAGCGACGCCAAGCTGCCAGAGATCGCCCCCGCGGCAACGCCGATAGGCACCGTTGCGCCGCCATTGGCCGATCGCCTGGGGCTCGGTCGCGACGTCCGTATCGTGCTGGGAGGGGCGGACTATGCCTGCGCGGCGCTTGGGGTGGGGGCGCTGCATGCTGGCGTGGGTCTCCTGTCGCTTGATCGGGTGGTCTCGATCTTGGCGGCTTACGAGGCTCTCCCCCTCGTGGGGCTCTTGTACTCGCGGGGCTTGAACGCGGTCCCGCATGTAGTCGCGGACCGTTGGCTGAGCCGCGTGGTGACGCCAGCCGGCGGCAGCGTGCTGCACTGGCTGCGCGACGCCTGGCTAGCGCATGAGGCCCGTGATGCCGCCGCCCGGGGGCATGATTTCTATCGCCGCCTGATGGAAGAGATGCCTGCTGAGCCGACGGGCCTGGTGGCATTCCCCCCTGCGGAGGAGGCGTTGCTCGGCGAGACGGTGGCGTCGACCGGCGGCATCTGGGGGATCAGTGGCCAAACCACGCGTGGCGAGGTGGTCAAGGCCTTTCTGGAAGGGGCGATGCTGGCCTGCTTGCCGGGCTTGGACGCTCTGCGCGAGGCTGGCGTCGCATTGGAGACGCTACGAGCCACAGGGCCGGGCGCGCGCTCCGAGCCTTGGTTGCAGTTGGCGGCCGACGTGGTGGGGTTGGGTGTGGAGGAGACGGGCGTGTTGTACCCGGCGCCGTTGGGCGCGGCCATGCTGGCGGGCGTCGGTGGCAACGTCTACTCCAGCGTTCGTGATGCCAGCGATGCGGTGGTGCGCCCTCAGCGTCGTTACGAACCGCGGCCAGCGCACACGGAGGCCTATGTGGCGTTGCGCCAGCGGTATCGCGCCTATGAGGAGGGCCTGCTCAAGCTTGACGGTCGCTAGGCGCACGCGCGACACGCGGTTCTTGCGGGCGCGGCCTTGCCACGGATGGTCCGTGGTGAGATACTGGCTGGGTATGGGCGGGTGCGGATTGGTGGTGGTTGATGTGGAGAGGAGGTCACGATGTTCGTGCGGATTCTGGTAGGGATCGTGGGGTTTCTGCTGGCGTTGGCGATCGCAGCGGGCCTGATCTTTTGGCTGCGCAAGCCGCTAAAGGATCTGCTGCAACGGCTGGTTGACGACGAGACCATCGCCTCAGCGGGCGCGCTCTTTGTGGCGGTGCTCATTGGGCTCTATGGCCTAACCACCGCGTTCGAGTTCATCCAGGAGACTCACATCAACCGGTTGTTTGGCAACCTCTTTGGGATGCTGAACCGGATGGCCGGCGTGATCCAGTGGGTGGTGTATATCGCCGCGCTGCTGTTCATCGGCTGGTCGATTCGCGGCAAGGGCGCGTCGGGCGAGTAGCTCGTTGGGCGGAAAACCACATAGCTCCCAACCTCATGGGCAGTGCAAGGCGCTGCCCATGTTCTTTCTTTCCGCTAGACGCCCGTGGCTGCCAGGTGCTGGACCAGAATGCGGGCCCCGAGAGCGATCAGCAAGAGCCCTCCCAGCAGGGGAGCCCGATCGCGGAGCAGTGTGCCCACCCGCGCCCCAAGAAGGACGCCCATGTAGGAAAAGCTGAAAGCGACCAGGCCGATGACGAGGATGGGGACCAGGATGGCGTATCCAACAAAGGCATAGCTCATGCCTACGGCCAGCGCATCGATGCTGGTGGCCACGCCCAGAACCGCCAGCGTGGACCAATGGCTCAGGTTGATACTCGAGTCGCAGGCGGGATGCAGCGCTTCATACACCATGCGCCCGCCGATGAACGCCAGCAGTCCAAAGGCGATCCAGTGATCGACGGCTGCGAATCTGTGAGAGAGCAGTCCGGCACCCAGCCAGCCGGTCAGGGGCATGGCGGCCTGAAAGCCTCCCATGATCAGCCCGGTCTGCCCAGCAACCCGCGCCCGTTGGCAATCCGGGCTCAGCAGGCTGCCGCCGCAGATTGAGACACTGAAGGAATCCATGGCCAGGGCGATGGCGGTCAAGGCGATGGTGACTGGGTCCAAGGGTTCTGGCTCTCCTGGTGTGACGGGCTCGCGACTAGCTGCGATAGACGTGCGCCGGCTTGGCTCCGCAGACTTCGCCCTCGTACTCGATCTCGATGGTGGCGTGCTCGATATCGATCCCCTCCAGCGCCTCGCGGGCGGCGCACTTGGCCTCGATGGCCTCGGCCTGGGATGTCTCGCGCGGGACCACTAGGTGCGTGCTAAAGACATGGTGCTCGCCATCCATCGACCAGAGATGGGTATGATGCACGGCGGTGACACCAGGGACCTGGCTCAGACGTCTCTCCAGGTCTGCCAAGTCAAGGTCATGCGGCACGCGCTGCAAGAGCAGCTGCCCCGCCTGGTAGAGGTACCGCCCTGCATTGTAGAGCACAAAGAGGCTGATGACGATGGAGAGGATCGGGTCTAGGATGGGCAGCTCGGCAATGAGAAGCACCAAGCTGACCAGCAATACGGCCAGCCAGCCGAGTAGATCCTCGAAAAGGTGCAGGGCGGCCGTGCGGGCATTGAGGGAGTGCTCGTGGCGCAGGCGCAGCGCGGCCACGCCGTTGGCGGCGATGCCCAGGAGGGCCAAGACCAGCATCCCTTGGGCGTCGGGCATCTCGGGTTGCCTGAGGCGTGGGATGGCCTTGGAAAGCATGAAAAGGCTTCCGCCCACCAGCAGGCCGATGTTCACCAGGGCTCCGAGCACGGTAAAGCGGCGATAGCCGTAGGAGTAGCGGCCGTCGCCCTCCCGCTCGCTATAGTGGGCCAGGCGCCATGCCAGCGCCAGGGAGACGCTATCGCCCAGGTCGTGCAGAGCGTCCGAGAGAATGGCCAGGCTGCCGGTCCACCAGCCGCCCACCAGCTCGATGAGGGTGAAGGATAGGTTCAGCCAAAAGGCTGTCTTTAGGTTGACCACGCCCTGGGGGGCGTGATGCTCATGATGATGATCGTGCATGGTCGTTTGACTCGGCTTGTACGCGTCGACGCCTATCCTAGGCGTGTCAGCGCTCTGCGCCAAACGGCGTGATCCGTGGGGATCAGGCTCGTTTGGCGTAGGAAGGGCGAATATCGACACGGCGCAGCAGGTTGGCGTTGGTCACCACGGTCACCGACGAGCTAGCCATGGCGATCTCGGCCAGCAGCGGATGCATCCAGCCGATCACTGCCAACGGCACCATGATGACATTGTAGAAAAAGGCCCAGAACAGGTTCTGGCGGATCTTGCGAAAGGTTACTCGGCTGAGGTTGACCGCCTCGATCAGCGCATCCAGATGACCGCGAACCAGGGTCACGTCGCTGCTCTCGATGGCGATGTCGGTGCCCGTGCCGATGGCGATGCCCACATCGGCTTGGGCCAGGGCGGGCGCGTCGTTGATGCCATCGCCGACGAACACCACGATGCCGTGCTGGTCTTGATAGCGCTTGACGGCTTCAGCTTTGCCGTCGGGCAGCACGCCGGCCGCCACCTCACTGATGCCCAGGCGTTGGGCGACGGCGCGGGCGGTGCGCTCGTTGTCGCCGGTGATCATGGCCAGTTTGATGCCCATGCGTTGCAGCTCGGCCATGGCTTGCGGGGCCTCGGGTTTGATGGCATCGGCCAGAGCGATGACGCCACGCAGCTCTCCTCCCGCTCCGACCAGCACGGCGGTCTTGCCTTGCTCCTCAAGCTGCTGCAAGGTCTGCTCAGCTCCCTGGCCGGGGATGCCATGCTCGGCTAGAAGGTCGCGGGTGCCCACCAGCACGACGCGGCCTTCGATTATGGCGGCAACGCCGCGTCCTCCCAGCGCCTCGAACCCTTGTGGGTCGTCCAGGTCGAGACCGAGGCTGCGCGCATGGTCCACGATGGCGGCGCCCAGAGGATGCTCCGAGCCCAGCTCGGCGGAAGCGGCTAGCTGCAGCAGGTCGTTCGGCGTGCCTGCCAGGGGCGCGACGTTGGTCACCTCGGGCTTGCCTTGGGTGAGGGTGCCGGTCTTGTCCAGGATGATAATGTCGGCGTCACGCAGAATCTGGATGGCGGCGCCCGTGCGGATCAGGATGCCATGCTCGGCTCCTAGCCCGCTGCCCACCATCAGCGCGGTAGGCGTGGCCAGGCCCAATGCGCAAGGGCAGGCGATGACCAGCACCGCGACGACGGCCACGATGGCCAGGGTGAGGGGGGTGAGATCCAGGCGCACCCAGGGCAAAAAGCTGCCAGCCGCCACCAGGCTGCGCATGCCCTGCGGCAAGGCTAGCCAGGCCAGGGCGGTCACCAGGGCGATGCCGAGGACGATGGGCACGAAAACGCCCGTCACCTTGTCCGCAAAGGCCTGCACCGGCACCTTGGTGGCCTGGGCTTTTTCTACCAGGCGGATCACCTGCGCCAGGAAGGTATCCTTGCCCACGCGGGTGGAGCGCACGCGCAGCAAGCCGGTCTGGTTCACCGTGGCGCCGAGCACGCCATCGCCCACGCCTTTGTGCACGGGCAATGGCTCGCCGGTGGCCATGGATTCGTCCACGGCGCTCTCGCCGGCGACAACCTCGCCATCGGTGGGTATCTTTTCACCAGGGCGGACGACCAGCACATCCCCGACGGCCACCTGCTCGAGCGGCACCTCCACTTCGACACCGTCCCGGAGCAGATGGGCGCTCTTGGCTCCCAGCTCGATCAGCTTGCGGATAGCTTGGGAGGCGCGACCCTTGGCGGTCTCCTCGATGTAGCGGCCGGTGAGATGAAAGGCCATGATCATGGCCGACACGCCGGCATAGTTTGCTACTGGCCACACAAAGGACGCTGGCCCGGTTAGGAACGATGCCACCGTGCCGAGAGTGATCAGGGTATCCATGTTGGCATAGCCGTGAAGGGCGGCGATCACGCCGCTGCGATAGGTCTGCCTGCCGGCCCAAGCCAACACGGGCAGCGCCAGCAGCACCATACCCAGATGGAACACCATCATGTTCGGCCAGGCGATGCCCCAGATCATCTCGGGGATCATCCAGGCCACGATGGGAACCGTGAGTGCCCAGGCCATCAGCATGCGCCGTCGCGCCAGCTGCACCTTGGCCTCGGATGGATCCACCTCTTGATTCTGCGCATCCTCGCGGGCGAGGATGGCCTGGTAGCCCGCATGGGCCACGGCCAGGCGGATCGCCTCGTCGGTGGCGCCCCCGGGTAGCCGCTGAACCGTCGCGCGTTCCGTCGCCAGGTTGACCGTGGCCTCGGTAACCCCCGGCAAAGCGCGGAGGGCGCGCTCCACCGCCGCAGCGCAGGCCGCACAGCTCATCCCTTCGATGCGGTACTCGGTCCGCTCGCTGCGAACGCCATAGCCGGTATCCTGAACCGCTGCTACCAGTGCTGGCGTGATGGGGTCCTCGGTGCTCAGCCAGACGCTGGCCCGCTCGGTGGCCAGGTTCACGCTGACGCGGTCCACGCCGCCAACGCGCTCCAGGGCCTTTTGCACGTGGTTCACGCACGAAGCGCAGGTCATGCCGGTGACGTCAAGCTCGATCTTTTGCTCGGCCATAGACACCCCTTGGCAGGTCTCACGCCTGCGAGGATATATCTTTAGTTATCTTCTTAAATATACACCTGAAGGGACGCGGGCGCAAGCGCGGGGCCATCGTGCGGCGAGCTCTGGGCACGGCTGCACAATCACATTTGACATTGGACGGGAATGTGATATTATGTAGGGCTGCGAGCGTGAGCCTCCGGTGTGATGCCGTATCGCACCACCTTTTCGTATAGAGACGAGCCTCCTCTGTTCAAGGTGGATGCCTAGACTCCTCGCATATGCTACCAACGACCGCCCTGTACGCTACCCGCAGGGCGGTATGTGTGTCTACAACCCTTGTGCGATCTTGCCACGGGTGGGGCGGTCAAGGTTTGAAGGAGAGTGACCCATCATGACAGCTTTTGAGACAGGGATGGCGCTGAGGGATGGAAAGCCGCGTGCGGCGTCTCGGAGAAGCTTTGCACGTATCGAGGACGTTCTACCAGTTCCTGCCCTAATCCGGATGCAGATCGAGTCCTTTGAGGGGTTTCAGAAGGAGGGCATCCGCGAGCTGTTTCATGAGATATCACCCATCACAAGTTTCAATGAGAATCTAGAGCTGCACTTTCCCGGCTTGAACGAAAAGCTGAATGCAGAGTTTGGGCTCGACTACCGCTTCGAGGAGCCGCAGTACTCGCAAGACGACTGCCGCACGCGTGACGCGACCTTTGCGGCACCTCTGTATGTCAAGGTGCTCCTT
>Ga0334892_1001993_pt1 | contig 15667 bp, 12 predicted proteins | sample GraSluR3_MG_4_FD_207213 | JGI IMG/M metagenome (GOLD analysis project Ga0334892, IMG submission 207213) | Sludge microbial communities from methane-producing bioreactor in Wageningen University, Netherlands - Granular Sludge_15_04-R3 | ecosystem: Engineered > Bioreactor > Anaerobic >...
TTTTCTGTGACATATATGGGTTTGCGCAACAACTCATCTATTGATTTAGTTTCTGGATTGAGAATGATATCTTTTGCATAGATAATACCCACGAGGTCATCAATGTTTTTTTTATAGACAGGTAATCTAGAATGTCCTGATAGTATGATCTGTTCACTTATCTCTTCCAAACTCTCATCAACTGAGACTGCTTTAATATCGACCCTCGGAACCATTATTTTCTTTGCTTCAATTGAAGTGAAATTGAATATACCAGATATAATTCTCTTCTCGTTGTCATCTAGTGGATGGTATTGTGATTTTGATTCCAGGAGGTTCTTCAGATCTTCTGTAGTAAAACTGTTTTGCACTTCATGTATCTGGTCGGCTCTAATTGAGAAAAGCCTGCCTAACAAAACTAAAAGCTGTATGATCGGATACAAAAGATACTTGAGAGTCTCAAGAAAAAAGCCTGAATATCTAGCAAATTTCTCCGCCTGAGATATCGCATACAATTTAGGTGTTATCTCACCAAAGATTACCAACAGGATAGTCATGAGCAGCATAGATATTATCAATATCCAGGCTGGGAGCTCTTCATAACCCCATAACTGAGTAGCATAATTGACAGTAATTACCGCTGCTATAGATGATGCTACTACATTAACGATGGTGTTACCGAAAAGGATCGTTATCAAGAGATGCCTGGGTTCTTTCAACAACCGTATTATTCGTCGTGACGAAGAATTATCCAGCATCTCAAGTTTCTTAAGCTGTATCTTTCCTAATGAAAAGAATGCAGTCTCTGAGCCGGAGAAATAAGCAGAAAGCATCAGGAACAGAATAATGTTTAAATAGTCAAGATTAACTGTCATACTTCCAACTCCCTTAACTTTACAAGCTGCAATAACTCGGCTTCTCTGGCTTCCATTCTCTGCTTCGCTTCTGTATTGATGTGGTCATAATCTAGAAGATGCAGGACTCCATGAATAAACAGTTTTTTCAGGTCTTCTGAATAGTTACCTTTTCGAGATACTACTCCATCTAAATTAATGATTAATTCGCCTAAATAGGGGAGATTGGGGAACTCACTTTTAAAAGTCAGGATATCTGTAACACTATCTCGACCGAAAAACTTCTTGTTCAAATATCTGATCTCCTTGGCATTGACTAAACAGATGCTAATTTCTTTTCCCGTTAGTTGTCTCTCATTACTTGCTATTTGTGTTAATATATCGGTGAAAGAGAAACTGTCAATAGAATAGGATGTTTTATTACTTATCTGAATATTCGGGGTATTCAATTCTCTTCCTGTATATACCGTTTATGATCGGCAGCATGTAACTCTTAGTAATCTCCAATTCCTTCAATGTTATCGGTGCTTCCGATAATTGCCCATCTAAAATCAGGCGTTGAATCGTATCGTCAATAATTTTCTTTAGAGACTCTTCAGTATGCTGATGCATTTGTACCTTGGCTGTAGATTCAACAATATCGGCAATCATAACAAGAGCAGCTTCCTTGCTTTGAGGTTTGGGACCAAAATATCGATAAACACTTTCATCCTTGATTGGGATATTACTCTCCTTAGCTTTGTTATAGAAATATTGCACTCTGCTATCGCCATGATGTTGTTTGATTATATCTATCACCTGTTGTGGTAATTTGAACTTCTTTGCAAAACTAAGACCTTCCAAAACATGATTCTTTATGTTTGCTGCACTCTCATAAAGCTCCATCTTATCGTGAAGTTCAGTTGCTTTACTATTATTCTCAATAAAGATGTCAGGACTTTCCAGTTTACCTATATCATGATAATAGCTCCCAACCCTGGCAAGCAATGGATTCGCTCCAATAGCCTCGGCAGCACTTTCTGCCAGAATACCAACTGTAATAGAGTGATGGAAAGTGCCGGGTGCTTCCATTGCCATCCTCTTCAGGATGGGATTATTAGTGTCTAATAACTCTAGAAGTATCATCTTCGTAGCTAGATTTAATCTCTTTTCGATAATAGGGGAGATGAGAATCATTCCTGTAATCGATATAGCACAGGATATCAATCCAAACATAATGTAAAGGACATATTCTCCGCTCGATGATGTATGGATGAAATTGATAACCGTAGTCGCAATAACAAAGGAAAAAATAAAATAAACTGACAGAGGTATATAGTCATGATTGTCCTTCATTTTTGTCATTATCACAATAATGATGAGCATGGTGAAAAAGACAATCGAGGTCTCCATAACGTTCCAATTAAAGAAGGGAAGGATGGTTAGATAGGCAATGATATTATAAATAAAACCACCGAGCGGTGTAAAAATCAAGGAAAAAATAAGTACTGTCAGGCCATACGGGAAGATCAGAGTATGTAAAGAAGGTATCATGACTATGACAAAAGCCATTATAGAATTCAAGAATATCAGCATCAGATATATAAGAGTGTGCTTCAAGTCAGTGAAATAATCTGGAATAGCATATTTAAAGATAAGATATCCTATTATAAGAAGTAAAACAGAGAAGACAAAATAAGCTAGTGATGCTATAAGTAGCTCTGACAGTTCGCTTTCCTGCATATACTCGCTATAAGCCTCTTCAAGGGCTTCTAATTTCCGCAGGTCCATTTCAGTAATTCTACGATTTTTTCTAATTATCTCTTCGTTTTCAAGCACTTCAGTCAAGACAAGATTGATTGTCTGATAGGCCTCATGAAGAAGTCTACCTGTTTTCTCCTGATCAATTACTATGTTAGGAGATATCAAATTAGGCAGTATAAATTCCAATACATCTTTCAATCCCCGATCTGGCATGTTGTCTTTGATTCTGGCTATACTCTCTTCAACTCCGTATAGTCGATCTAGTGTATATCTTCTAATCTCAGGACGGGCAAGTTGTATACTTTCTTGAGCAATGTCCTCACTATAGATGCCTATATCCATTATTCTGTTGAGTGATTGGATTAGATGATCATATAATTGCAATCTTTTGTTTTGGTCTTCTAATTCGTCTAAAACATAGTCATTAAGAGTAAAGCCGAATCTTTGATAGAGAGCCTGATTAACTTGTTCCCGATTCCGATTATTTATCTGAGCCAGGATCTCCATGAAGGTATCCACTCTTTGAATAGTGTTGTATTTTATTTCATCGGATACTCTATAAATCGGCTCAATACGCGAAGCAATTAGTTCTCTTTCTCTTTCAAGTACCTCGTCGCTTTTATGGACTGTGAAAGTGAAAGGAGCTATGACATCTCTATCCGCGATCTGGCCAACTTTGAAATTGTAACTGAGAATATCATAACCAGTTTGTAAGTATATAAAGAATAGATATGCTAATAAGATGCAGGCAATCAGTATTAGGAAAATCCAGCTCTGTTTCAATTTATTCTGTTTCCTCTTCCAGATAAAATAAGGGAAGCCCCTTAATAAGAGGCTTCCTTATCTTATTACTATTTTGACATTAAATAATTAGTCTCGTGGAATACGGAGAATCTGTCCTGGATGTATTATGTCAGCATCCTGAATCTGATCTCTATTCTCACGGAATATCCTTGGCCATTCTAAACCTTTACCATAAACTTCGGGATAAGATGCTATTTTCCATAAACTCTCACCCTTATAAACCTTCCAGGAATCTGGTAAACCGCGCGGTATCTTCAATACCTGGTCAACATAAATAAGATTCGGATCCCGGATCTGATCACGGTTTGCTCTATAGATAATACCCCATTTGGAATCATCGTCATAGATATAGCTGTATCCAGCAATCTTCGCCAGGAAGTCGCCTCTAACAACAGTATATGAATCTTCATAATACTTTGGTCTGACTCTTTCAAGATTGGCTTCCAGATTTACTATCTTACGGTTGAGTTCGACAATGTCATTACGAAAATCTGGTGCTTTTGCGACGTTAGTTTCCTTAAATGCATTATACTCATCAATCGTACTGCGAATTTCATTGGTATGATTCCAGAGTTCTGAATCAGACATAGCATTCCAGTTATCTACTTTTCTGTTGTATTCATCCAATTGCCGTTGTGCAGCAGCTATATCATCTCTGGTAATATTGAGTGAAGTAATGATGTTGTTGTATACAACTTCATATTCATCATCTACTTCGGCTATTCTTGATCGAAGATTCTCAATGTCAATCAAATACTGCTCATTTCGAACATTCGCATCTGCTTTTCTCTGTTGCAGATTCAAATACTCCATTTCAAGGTTGTCGAAATATACCCTTCGTTCTCTTCGGCTGAGTTCTTTATACTCGTCCTCTGTTAAATAGGTGAAGTTTGCCATCAAAACAACAGGAAGTAACAGTAGTGCAGCAAGTCCGATAATTATTAATTGTTTCATTCTCCACCTCCGTTATAGACCCAATTGTCTTTCATAATCTTTTAAACTTCTGAGTTCAGCTTCTTTTCGAGCTAACTCTGCTTCTAATCTTCTTTTCTCCTGTAGATTCTGATCTGCAGTTTGCTCAGCTTCTATTGCCTCGTTGAGAGCTGTGTGGTACTGCTCGTCAGTTACTGGCGGAGACATAGCACAGGCACCAAGGAAAAAAGCAGCCACGACTAACAACATCGTTGCAAGTTTTAGAAAACTTTTCATAATAGCACTCCTTATCTTGAAATTTATACTTATCTATAGTCAATAATCGATTATTTTGTCAAGAACTATTGTTATCTGAACCAGAATCAGTCGTATTTGTTTCTTAATGAACAAAACAAAAACAAGATATCTTCAACACTATATATTACCAGGTTCAGTCAACTACTCAGTGGCTTCTACCATATATTACAGAACTAGCGAACCTTCCTAACAAGCTTAAAAAAAGAGGGCTCCTGGGATACGAGTCCTCTTGTTAAATATCTGTCAACAGAGGGTACTAAAGTGTAAACGAAAGTTTTATCTGTTATATTGACCAGGTCACTTTAGGATCAGAATGATTGTTCTCGAAGTGTATCGATTACCAAGTATGAGTTCACAATTGTAGTACCCTGCAGGTAGGTTCTGTCCTGAGTTATCTGTTCCGTTCCACACAATGTTATTATATCCTCTCTTAAAAGTGCCGTTGTATAAATTATTTACGATGTTGTTATATTTATCTCTTACAGTAATAGAACCCATGCCCTCAAAGGCGGTAAAAACTGTGAGTACCGTAAAGAAGTCAAAAGGATTGGGATCTGCAGTAAATTCGATATCCAATTCACCAAGGTCACGCAAATTATCGGTGCTCTTCATATTCAACTGGCTTGTAGCAATTTGAGATGATGCCATCAAGCTTGTGGCTGCGATTATCAGCAACAAAAACTGTAAACATTTTATCACTATGGATCTCTTCATAATAACCCCCTTAGTTATCAAACGAATTATATGCAATTATTGTGCCAGTAATTGCATTCACCTTTATCTATTTAACCTCAGTGTTACCTATCATGGTTACTCTAATACATAAGTACTCCAATCAGCAAAAGGCGTTTCGGTCAAGCAATATTTTGAGATTTGTATTTTACGTCTCCCACTCTGATTTTCTAGCTACTCATCTTACACTTCTTACGGTTAGAGCGTGAAAATATATTTGCCAAAAAAGTAGCGTATATATTTTTGTGTGTAGGGGAATAAAGATGACTGAAGAATTATTAGTAACCTCATCGATAGTTAAAGATTATTCTATGGGAAAAATCAAGGTTAGAGCTCTTGATGGCATAGACATGATAATTAAAAAGGGAGACTTTGTCTCAATAATGGGTCCTTCTGGTTCGGGCAAATCGACGCTGATGCATATTCTGGGTTGCCTGGATACTCCCACTTCAGGAGACTATTTTCTTGATGGTGAACAGGTCAGTGCTCTCAGTAAATCTCGTTTGGCAGCAATACGAAATCAGAAAGTAGGATTCGTTTTCCAAACATTCAATCTTCTGCCTCATCTCAATATACAAAAGAATGTCGAAATACCTTTGATATATGCTGGTGAAAGACCACGAGAGCGGGTCAAAAAATCGATTGCAGTTCTCGATCAGTTAGGATTAGGTGATAGATTAAAGCATCGTCCTACAGAGTTATCCGGAGGACAGCGACAGCGGGTTGCTATAGCGAGAGCCTTGGTAACAAGGCCGGCTATCATCCTTGCAGATGAACCCACAGGTAACCTCGATACAACATCTGGCAATGATATTCTCAATATTATAGAAGAGCTTCATAAAATGGGAAACACGATAATTGTTGTCACACACGATAACAATATAGCTAGCAGGGCAAATAGAATATTGAAAATAATAGACGGAAAATTACAAAAAGATGGCTCTCTCGCTTAAAGAAAGCATACTGGTCGGTTTTTCAGATTTCTGGTCTCGTAAAATACGAGCCATCATAACAATCTTTGCCATTGTTTTAGGAACGATGTCCATAATTGTAGTTCAATCTCTCGTTAAAGGATTACAGGATTCCACCCTTAAATGGATGATGGAACGGGGTGGATTAACGAGAATAGATGTTGGTTACAATTGGGAATATGACAATCCACGTAATCTAAATCGCTATCTTGATCTCAGAGAATTTAATCAGGTGAAGAATCTTATCCCTGAAGCCGAGTATGTATCACCACAGATAACCTCCTGGAGAGGCCAGATAAGCCATGGGAAAAACGAAGTCTTTGGCAACGTTAACGGAGTCTTGCCTGATTATCCTCGAATAGAAGAATGGAAAGTAAGTGAAGGACGCTTTATCACCAATTTAGACATGAATCAAAAAAATGATGTTGTTGTCATTGGGAGTACCCTGAGAGAAGAATTATTCGGTAATCGAGAAGTAATTGGCCAGCATATTACATATCAGAATCGAAGATATCAGGTGATCGGTGTTATGGAGCGGAGGTTTTTTCAGGCAACAACGAGTCTGGGTAGCGATAACATGATGGAGTACTACAACCGATACATCTTCATACCAATGACTACTTTAATCACTAAGACATCAGCGGCTGATGAGATATGGAATTTTACCATTAAAGCTTCAACAATAGAAGAGACTGTTGAACTCAGACAAAAAGTAGAATCGATACTACTAAACCTGAGGTCTGGTGAACCCGTTTTTCGTATAACTTCGGCCAAAGAGATTGCTGATGAAATGGAGAGCGGAACAATAGTTTTTAGGATTGTCTTTACAATCATCAGTATGATTTCTCTGTTTGTTGGGGGTATAGTCATTATGAACATCATGATGGCTACAGTGAATGAACGGACCAGAGAGATAGGTATCAGAATGGCTGTAGGAGCTCGCAGATTCGATATATTTTTTCAGTTTCTCATCCAGACTTTGATAATAACAATTTCAGGCGGCCTGATTGGTATTGTATTAGGCCTTTCAATTCTCGATTTTGTTGGCGAATATATTGGTATAGCAATGAGTGGTGGGACAACAATGGTCTTCGTATCTCTAATTATTGCAGCAACATTGGGATTAGTTTTCGGGATGTATCCAGCAATAAAAGCGAGTAATCTTGATCCCGTAAGATGCCTTGCATATGAATAGGGTTTAAGAGGACAAACTATGAAAAATGTATTAGTTTTTTTCCGAAAGATTTATAGAAAGGTGGTCGATGATGATTTAATGAAAGAGGCAGCAGCTCTCACATTTATCACCGTTCTTAGTTTTATTCCTTTTCTGATGTTGATATTCTTTATTATCCCCGATATCCCGGGACTGGATATCAGGCAGTTTCTTCAGGAAATCTTTCTCTCTATACTTCTTCCTGATTCTGTCGATAAAGCTACAGTCTATGTCACGACACTTCTGGAACAAAGAATGCCCTCAAACATCTTCAATATAATTCTTCTGGTGATAACCTCCTTCAGCCTCTTCAAATTCATCAATGGAACCTTCGACAGAATACTCAATGTCACTGAATTCGAAAGTAAGAGTATCTTTTATAAAATAGCCAAGTTCGTAGCAATGATCTTTTTTGGATTCATATTCATACTCGTGATTTTTTCTTCCACTTCGGTTTCTCTGGTTACCCATCTCTTTGACCTGCCTCTTATCCGAAATGTGTCCTTCATAATCATTCCCTTTTTTATGTTCTTTCTGGTTAATGTCTTCATATATTTCTTCGCAACATCCATTCGGTTCAAGACATCATCCCTCATAATCGGTTCAGCGGTTGCTGCTTTTATATGGATTATCGTAAAGTTCGGTTTTGATTTTTACATCTCAAACCTGACAAATATGGAAGTAGTATATGGGGTAGTAGCGACCCTCCCGATCTTTCTATTCTGGATTTACCTCAACTGGGCGATAATACTCTTTGGTGTTGCCCTTATTGCTATTCTGGAAAATAAGGGGGAGGTTGAAAGAGTTGTCAACAAAGAGGAAGAAGATATGCAAGATAACAACAAGAATGTTACAGATCAAATTAAAAGGAAGACTGAGATATGAAATATGCCCTGATAAGCCTGTCAGACAAGGAGGGTATGATACCCTTTGCCAGTGAATTAATTAATGCAGGTTACCACCTTTTAGCTACTGGTGGAACTGCTCAACTATTGACAAAAAACAATCTTGAGGTCACTCTTATTGAAGATATGACCGGTTTCCCCGAGATACTTAATGGTCGTGTTAAGACACTTCATCCGAAGATATTCGGGGGTATATTAGCCGATAGAGACAATAAAGATCATCTGTTACAGTTAGATAATTTACTGATTAATCTTATAGATATAGTAGTGGTTAATCTCTATCCCTTTCAGAAACTCTTCAGAGATATGGGCAATCATCAGCCTGTCTCCCATGAAGAAATGATAGAGAATATCGATATCGGTGGTGTAACATTACTGAGAGCTGCCGCTAAGAACTACCGTTATATATCGGTATTATCTGATAAAGAGGACTATGATAGCTTTTTGCAGGAATTACGTGATAAAGGGAAGATAAGCAATGACACCCGTCTTTATCTTGCTAACAAAGCTTTTGCCGCTACTTCCGGTTACGACCGATATATCAATATATATCTTCAACAACTCTATAGTAGTGACAAATCAGATCTCTTCTTCTTTCCAGATTGGCATAAAACGGAATTAAGATATGGAGAAAATCCTCATCAAAAGGGTGTGTTTCTCTCTCCGGACAGAGGTAACCTGATTAATCAGATTCATGGTAAACAGTTATCCTACAATAATTATCTTGATATTAATGCTGCACTGAAATTGATTTATAGGTTCAACAAACCAACTGTTGCCATATTAAAGCATACTAATCCATGCGGAGTTGCTTCTGGCAATGAACAGTTAACTGCTTATAAAAATGCCTTTAAGACTGATCCTCTTTCTCCCTATGGTGGAATTGTAATCACCAATCAGAAGTTGAATCTGGAGACTTCCAGGGAGATAAACAATATCTTTACCGAGATAATTATATCTCCAGGATTCTCAGATGAAGTGTACGATTTTCTTTCCAGGAAGAAGAACAGACGTTTGATCTCTTATAACTCAGATCTGCTTGCAAACTGGAGCCAATCAGAGACTTTTGTCAGTTGCCTTGACGGTATTCTCTCTCAAAATATCGATCTGATGCACGATAATGAGGAGAACTGGAAGGTGGTAACCGAAAAGAACCCATCAGAAGAGGAGTATGATTCACTACGCTTCTGCTGGTATGTAGTAGCAGCTTTGAAGTCCAATGCCATCTGCCTCGGCAAAGAAGAAAGAACTTTAGGTCTGGGAATGGGGCAGACCAGCCGGATAGATTCTGCCGAACTTGCTGCATACAGAGCTAAGAAATTCGGTCATGACCTTAAAGATGCAGTCTGTGCCTCCGATGGTTTTTTCCCCTTCCGTGATGGTGTTGACTATCTGGCTGCCAAGGGTATCAGGGCAATCATCCAGCCCGGTGGTTCCAAAGGTGACGAAGAGGTCATCAAAGCTTGCAACGAGTTAGGGGTTAGTATGATCTTCACCGGTACCAGGCATTTTGCACACTAAAAGAGCTACTTGAGGAGAAGCATTTTCCTGCTGAAAATACTGTTTTCGGTTATCAATCGGTAGAAGTATAGACCGGAAAAAACCGGACTGTCTAAATCGTTCCGTCCGTCCCAGATCAGAGTATAAGTTCCTGCTTCCAATCCTTCTGCCAGCAAAGTTCTTGTTATCTGCCCCTCAATATTATATATCTCGAGTCTTGTTTCACTGCTCTCCGGTAGATAAAACTCAATAGTGGTTTCCGGATTGAAAGGGTTAGGATGATTCAATCCTGATACTCTCTGCCGGAACTACTGTCTTCTCTTCTACAGACACAGGAACAGCTACATCTCTCAGATATGGATAACCGTTGTTCATTTCATATTCATGATCAGCAGCACAGACCTCCTGTTATTTCAATAAGAGCATCTTCCTGATCTCCTGAGCATTTTCAGTCTTCAGCCTATAGAAATACACTCCGCTGGCTGCTTCATTCTGTGCACTATCTAAACCGTTCCAGGCTACACTGTGTATTCCTCTGTCATACTGTCTATCGGTCAAAACTCTCACCAGCTGGCCTCTGATATTGTAAATCTCCAGCCTCACTTCCGACGGTTCTTCAATGAAGAAGAGAATCCTGGTATCAGGGTTGAAGGGATTGGGATAGTTTCCGACTATGCGGGTTCCCTCACCGGCTGGCAATTGATAGCCATCTTCTACTGCTGTAATAGTCGGTTTTGCTCTGTGCGTACTCGATTCCAGATAAAGATCACCATGGTCTGCTGCTATAAAGAATTCGTAATAGGTATCATAGAGCAGATCGGTTAAGATGTAAGAATCTATCTCCGTATCGAGTTCGATTATCTCCCAATCTATGGGTGGATCCTGTTTCATTCGGTAATAAAGATAAAGATCGTCAGCCCCTTCATCAATCATCCAGTTTAGTTCTATGCTGTTAGCATCAGTCCCGAAATAGGTCAAGAAGGGCCGAAAGATCTCATCCTCGTACAGGGCGAGATCATAACCCGAATCGTAAAATGCTTCCGCTATCAGGCTTTTATCTTTCAGGTCATCGAGATCATCACCCATAAAGATCACTCCATGCAGAGTTATACTCTCTCCGGGCGGGATATTGATCGATTGAGAACTCGGATCATAAAATCCCTGCATATCTCCATAGATAGTATAGAGAAATCTCGTATCGTTGGGAATTGGTTCCTCATAATGAGGTTCCATTCCCGGTTGCCAGTTTTCCGGACGTAGAGGGTTAAACTTGTCTGGATTGGGATTATTGCCCGTCATAAGCCAGTATTTCTCATTGGAAGTTATCAAACCGGGCAGTGGTGGAATTCTTCTCGGTCGTCTATGATCAGGCCCGTCACCTCGTGTCCAATGCCAGCAGGCAAAATCATTATTCTGATAGGGGAAGATCTTCAGAGCTGCCCAATGAAGAGCATCACCATCAGAATCACGGGTATAAGCAAATTCATACCCTTCTCCAGCATAATATCCGCTTAAGTCGTTCATGGAAACAGCATCTCCATCCCAGTCTTGCGGCCCGATATCACAGTCCATAAAGAATGCCAGAGCAACATCATAAAGGGTATCAAGAGGATTACTGTTATAGATATCAAAGGAGAAGAAGATCATATCGAACAGCTCTTCGTAAGTCCAGGCATAACTTCCCTGCCTGATTGACAGATATAGAGGATGATGTTCGAATGCACCAGCAGAAACACCATCTTTTCTATCTTGGTGCCGGGGATCTCCCCAGGGAGTAAAAGGACTGTAATCATAGTAGAAAGAGGTCATAGTCTCCATCCCGGGAAAATCACCCTGCTCGGGTGAAGTCATAAAGAAGTCGAAATACCCTCCCGGATCTTCGGGAAAGGTATCATCTGAGAGGGAAGGCACACCCAGGATACTCCTGACAACTACATCGAGAGGATTGTAGTTTTGATATTGATCTGGCGGAAGATAATTAGCTTCATAGGGAAAATAAGCCGGTAGCAACTGTAAGTATGAGTAATCACCGTCAAAGCCGACTGATGTCAGGGTATCTACGACTACTACAGTATGTAAGTCAGGGTCGAAACCTGGTGAGTTTTCGGCAATAACATCATTTTCGCTTGCAGGAGGCCATACTTCCCAGAACAGTTTATTGCCATCTTCATCCCGTCTGATCCTCTTCGCCCCGATCCAGACTGAACCCTGATATAGATAGTCCATACCACTATTGGCCGGAAACTCCAGAGAAGGCCATTGGGGACTGTGACTACCTGAACCAAGGTAACCAAAATTACTTACTCGCAGACTGAGATCATTAGCTATATGATGTTGATTGATATCTAACAACCTGCCGCTGCTATCTTCAACACTTGAGCCATAGGCTAAGAATGTTGTCATCAAAATAAGCCCTACTAAAAGGTAACTTTTCATTACACACCTCCCTGTTTTATTGTTTAAGTACCTCCTACTATATATGCTTCACAAATTTGATGGATTCTCGCGCCTTGATAAACTATCTAAATATTTTTACATTACTATTATGTAAACTCACATCGTTCTGTCAATACTTTTTACATTTTAGAACACATTAATCAGTTTTCATTAGTCTAAAAAGACTCCTGGTCCTTCGGTCTGACAATATCTTTCTGAAGAGATGCCTGATTAAAGATTTAGTTGAGTTTAGGTTAGCTCCTGAAACATATTATTTGACAGATGTATATAATTAGTCATATACAATAGAGAGATCGATTTTCGGAGGTGAACAGTGCAGACAAGGATATCAGGAATTACACTTGAGTGTCAGTTGGGTGACATAGTTTGTCAGAAGGATATGACTGCCATAGTCAATGCTGCTAATGCCGATCTGGCACCCGGTGGGGGAGTGGCGGGAGCGATCCATCGAGTAGCGGGCTACAAACTAAATGACGAATGCAGAGAATATGCACCAATAAAGCCGGGTGAAGCAGTGATAACAGGAGGTCATCATCTTCCGAATCGTTATGTAATCCATACCCTTGGTCCAGTTTACGGAGAAGATGAACCAGAGGATTTATTTCTGGCCAACTGCTATCGTAATTCTTTACTCTTGGCGGATGAGAACGGGATAGACTCGATCGCCTTCCCGGCAATATCAACAGGTGTTTTCGGCTATCCGGTTCTTGAAGCATCACGAATAGCCTTCACTACAATATTAGCGACAATACCTCAACTGAAGAATATACGAAAGATTCGCATCGTTCTGTTCAGTGAAAATGATTTCAATGAACACTGCAAAGTTTTAGCAGAATTGATATCCTACAGAGACGAATCAAACAAACAAAAATGATACCTTATCTCTGATGTTTCTTCTGAGTAACTTTGCTTTTCTATTACCTGGAGATATACGGTTCGGTTCAGCTTGCTCTCCAGATTAGTTTTTTGATCTGATCGACATTCATCAGTGCCAAAAATATTGACAGGAAGATAAAGAAGTGACATATATCATTGAGAGAGATTGATGGTTATACAGCAGAGAGCTTCTCTGAGCCTCAGTAGATTTTTCACCAATTCAATCCCGAATAGATTATAGTATGTGAACACATAACTGTATTAAAAAAAGTGGTAAGGAGTCTTCGTATGAAAGATCTATTGCTGAGTAAACCGCTGTTTCTCATCATCTCAATTCTCTTAATTTCTTTGTCATTGTCAGCACAATTTGCTGGTGGATCAGGCACAGTAGATGATCCTTATTTAATTGGGACAGCAGAACATCTTAACAATATCCGTAATTTTTTAACAGCTCATTTTGAACAAACAGCCGATATCGATCTTGATATCCCTCCTTATAATGAAGGGTTGGGCTGGGAACCTGTATCGACTTTTTCCGGCTCTTACAACGGCAACGGCAATATCATTGAAAATCTTTACGTCAACAGGCCGGCTTCGAGTAGTATAGGCCTTTTCGGAATTACAGACGGGGCTGTTTTAAACGATATTGCTCTGGTTAATGTAAGTGTTATTGGAGGTTCAACCACCGGTGGTCTCGTGGGTGAGCTATTCGGAGCAAGCAGTATAACTAATTGCTATCTGACCGGCGAAATAACTGGTGCAGGCAACACCGGTGGTCTGGTTGGCAATGCCCGTTACAATTCAGTAATTGAGAACAGCTACACGAACGCCACGGTAGCTGGAGAATTCCCGACAGGTGGTATTGTCGGAGTAGCCGGACATTTCAATGATTACGGTGATATATCAGGTTGCTTCGTAATGGGACACACCACAACGGTGGAGATGACCAATTCTTTCGTAGGTGGTATTGTCGGCAGTCTCTGGAATTCGACATTGTCAGACAGTTATAATGTCGGCCCTGTAACAGGACAATATGCTGGAGGATTGGCAGCCAGGAGCAATGAAGGAACGATAGTAAACAGTTTCGCTGCCGGATTAATAACCGGTCCGACAAACGATAACCTAGCCGGGCTTGTTGCTCAGACAATAGGAACTTCTCCAATAATAAACAGTTACTGGAACATCGAAACAACCGGCCAGAGTACAACTTCCGGTGGTGGTACCGGTTTGGTTACTACCGAGATGGTGCTGGAGACTAGTTTTAGCGATTGGGATTTTGCTGCTATCTGGCAGATCGTTGAAGGTGAAAGTTACCCCTTCCATCAGTGGCAGGGCGCTGTTCAGGACCATAATTATCCACCGCCACTACCACCTGCCGAGCTTATCGCTCTTGTCGTACCGGGAATAGAATCTATCAGTCTGGAATGGAATGCCCCTTCCATAGGCACACCGCTTTCATATAATATCTATCGGGGCGACGGTGATGATTTCGCTGTTATCGCCAATGTCGAGACAGATACCCAATATCTTGATGACGATGTTGAGTTCATGATCTCCTATAACTATTATGTAACCGCTCTCTATACAGAGGGTGAATCTGCACCTTCCAATACAGTTGTTGCAGCAGCATATTCCGGCTTTGCCGGTGGTGAGGGGACTTTCGATGACCCCTATCTGGTAATGACTGCAGAACATCTCTTCAATGTTCGTTATGAGATGGACAGGCATTATCAACAGATCGCAGAAATAGATCTCGCTGCCGAAGATGGGCCCTGGACCGGCCCTGCAGGATTTCAGCCGATAGGTAAGGGTTACAATATCCCCGAATATGCCTTCAGTGGTACTTATGACGGTAACGGATACACGATAAGCAATCTGTTTATCTCACAGGGGACTTCCACTGTAGGGCTTTTCGGTTTTGCTATCGGTGCTACTTTTAAGAACATCGGACTCGTTGATGTCGATATTACCGGTGGTATGGATACCGGGTCTCTGGCTGGCTATGCTATTTCCGGTACGACAGTTTTCAACTGCTATTCAACGGGGATCTTGTCTGCCGGTTCTCACGGTGGAGGGTTGATCGGCAGGTTCGAAGGTGGCAGTACCCTGTATAACTGCTATTCCAATGTTGATGTTACAGTTGTCGGATCCAATGCCGGAGGGCTCGTCGGTTCGCTTTATAACAACGGAGCAGCTGTATCCAACTCTTATGCTACGGGTAATGTAACTTCCACCTCAGCCTGGGGAGGCACAGCTGGTGGACTGGTCGGTGCCACAGGTGGAAGTGCCGTAATCGACAATACCTTTGCTACCGGTAACGTTTCGGCTTCTGATTCTGTGGGTGGTCTTGTAGGAGAACATACTCAGGGTTCGACAATCTGGAACAGTTATTCTAAGGGCGCG
>Ga0334892_1001994_pt1 | contig 15662 bp, 14 predicted proteins | sample GraSluR3_MG_4_FD_207213 | JGI IMG/M metagenome (GOLD analysis project Ga0334892, IMG submission 207213) | Sludge microbial communities from methane-producing bioreactor in Wageningen University, Netherlands - Granular Sludge_15_04-R3 | ecosystem: Engineered > Bioreactor > Anaerobic >...
TAATGGGTTCATTCATGTCATCCCCATCCACCAACACCGTGTATATTCCTGTAATAGATCCTTTCTGCGTGTTGCCTGAACGCTCCAACAACTTAGGTAGCAACCCAAAAACTGAGGGTGTATATCCTCTCGATACCGGTGGCTCTCCAATTGCCAACCCTATTTCTCTTTGAGCCATAGCAAACCTAGTCAATGAATCCATCATCAGCATCACATCGTTTCCTTGGTCACGAAAATATTCTGCTATCGCCGTCGCTGTAAATGCTGCTTTTAGCCTAAGTAGGGCTGGTTGGTCTGAAGTTGCCGCAATGACTACTGTTCGTTTCAGTCCTTCTTCTCCTAAGTCTTTTCGTATAAAGTCTTTAACTTCTCTACCTCTTTCCCCTATCAAAGCGACTACATTGATATCTGCTTTTGTGTTTCTGGCAATCATGCCAATCAAGGTGCTTTTGCCGACACCGCTACCTGAAAAAATCCCTACTCTCTGTCCTTTCCCAATGGTTAGCAATCCATCTACCGCTTTTATCCCTAGGGACAAATTTTTAGTGATTTCCTTTCGTTCAAGTGGAGATGGTGGTTCTTTTTCTAAAGGATATGAAAGTCCTGATTGGACTGGTCCCAAATCATCAATTGTATTTCCTAGGCCGTCTACCACACGACCAATTAAGTCGTAGGATGCTTTGACGGACAAGGTTTCGCGCATAGAAAAAACAGAGTTTCCCACTCCGATACCCGACATTTCACCCAATGGCATTAACAGTAGGTTGTTTTCATTAAATCCTACGACCTCTGCTCGAATGTTTTTCCCATCGGCTCTGATTTGACATAAGTTCCCTACGTTGATTTCAGGACCTCTTGATTCAATGGTAAGGCCCACCACTTTTTTGACATGTCCTTCATACTTGTACATGTTCTTATGATCCAAAAAACGATGGTAAGCTTGCCAATTCATGATTTTTCTCCTTGAAGTGCTGTAGATGACTCGGCGATTTCTATAAAAGCCTTTTCAATCATTTCCACCTTTTCATTTAAGTTTGAATGCAGATTGCCATAAGCTGTTTCCACCATGCAACTTCCCGGAGTTATTGTCTCATCATGTTGAATGTCCAAAGTTTCTATTCCATCAATTTTTGCTATAATAGCATCTCTGTAATTTGTTGCAACATTGAAATCTTCTTCTGATACCTTTAAAGTAATCTGGCTTTTATTGCTTGTTTTATTGATGGTTTCTTCTATGATTCTTACGATCAGCTCTCTGTCCGATTCAAGCTCTTTATGTACCAATTTTTTTGTTGTTTCCAGCACTAATCGGATAATTTGCTCTTCTGAGTTAACGATCATTGTTCTATAATCAGCTTCAGCTTTTTCTTTTATCTGATTTGCCTCAGACAACAATTCTTGCTTTTTATTCTTGACCCATTCGTATCCCGATTCTTTCCCACTAGCCAAACCTTCTTCAAAACCTTCGCCGTAACCTTCTTTGCGCGCTTTTTCATATAGTGCTTCTGCCTTTTGATCTATCTCACGTAACATGGTCTCCGCTCTTTTTTTTGCTTCCATTTCAATGTCTTCAAGGCGATTTTTGTGTTCTAATTCCATGGATTTGTGTTTTTCTTCTGCATCATTTGCCGCATGCTTCAGGCTGGCATCTTTGTCAGTTTGCAACGATCTCTTAGTATTATCCATGGTCACATGGTTGTTTTTAATAATCCTGTTTTTCATGTAAACACCTACTAAATCCCTTAAAAATTTGTTGTTCACTTTTAGTTTATTACTTCATTCTATCGATATTTTACCTAGTTGTAAACTATTTCTCAAGCTTTTTTATTCTCAACTGTGTTATTGAGCCTCTTCTTGATCGATCTTTCCATCTACATACACGCTATAAAAGTGTTTTAGTAGCGCTGTTGTTGGAACCGCTACCAGCATGCCCAATATGCCAAACAAAGATCCAAAAATAAATAATGCTAATAATACCATTACTGGGTGCAGGTTGACGCTTTTCCCCACCACTTTTGGCACAATAATATTGCCATCTATCTGTTGAAGTATAATCAGTACAATAAGGGCGTACAGTGCTTTTATGGGGGTGTCTCCTGCCAAGGCTACCAATACTGCCACAATTGTGGCCACGGTAGAACCTACCATCGGAATTAAATTGGCAAAGCCTGATATGATTCCAATAATTATGGCATAATCAATTCCAAGTATCAGCAACGTGATGCTAATCAACACACCCATAATCAGTACATCTATGAGCTGTCCTCGAATATAGCCTGAAAGAACCCAATCTCCTTGCTTCCAAATATTCTCCAATTGTTGATTGCGTTTCTCAGACAAGATTAATTGTCGAAAACGACTCCATTCTCTTAACATAATCTCTTTGTCCATTAAAAAATAGAAACTTATAGCTAATCCAACGAAAATATTTAAAAAGTATCCGCCCAAGCGACTGAGATACCCAACAATTTGTCCACCTGCTTGTTGAACGATACGTGTCATGATAGCAATGAAATCCTCTGCCAACTCTTCTCCTTGCCATAATGTGCTAAAATCTGTGACGCGATCCTTCATGATATCAGATAGGTTTAGGAAATTTCCAGTAAAATCTTCAATCGCTTTGCTTAAGTTGTTTAATAATCTAAACCCATCTCCACCTCTGAGACTGTATGAAATCGCAAATCCTGCCAAAACAAATATCCCAACAACTGTAATAAATGTCAGTCCAGTAGCAAAAAATCTTCTCTTGTTGTCCTTTTTTTTAATCAAAACGACTTTGCTATGGTAAAAGCTGACTAGCGGATCTAGCAGATAGGCCACAATCAGTCCAATTAAAATAGGAGATGCCAATGCCATCAACCGTGAAAGCACCGTTTTTGAAAAAGCATAGACTGTTTCAATGTTGACCACTGCAAGAATTACCAATGCAATAAGAACGGTCATCAAAATGATATAAAGGCTCATTTTTTTTATGTCATTTAGTTGTAGTTTCATTCGGACCTCTCCATTTCATTTTCCTATATTAACACATCTGCAAAGGGATTCAAAGCTACAAAACATAAATATTATCATGAAAAACACGCCTAAACTAGGCCCTTACTATACGCTTTTGTATCACTTAGACAATTCTTTTAAATCATCCGTCATGTCTTCTATGAGGTTCTGCAATTCTTCATGATAAGTCATGGTTTTTTGTGTCACTTCATAAAAGCTTCCAACGTCTTTCTGAAGGCTTGCTAAATCAAATTTTTCCATTGATGACTGGATGGCTGCCAAACTATTCTCATAGTCCTGTTTGAGCTGACTCACTTCATTTATCCCATACGCATCCTTATTGTATTGATCAAATTGAATCGTCCTAAGCATTGCTAATGATTGTTCCAGGTATTGTGGCGCCTCTTCCCATTTTTCCGGCTCAATGTATTTGGATGCATTCATCACGACCCCAATCATCATGCTCATTTCATTTGAGTGATAAAGCTCGATCACATCTTTATAAGGTTGGTATTTTTCTTGGAATGACTGTACTGCCTGTATATAGGCCATCTCATCTTCAATGTTTGTGTCTGTTCTGCTTTTTATCCCATTTCCTAAAGCTCTCAAATCATCAAATACTTTGTTTGCGGTCAACGCTTGTTGGTATGCTGTGCTTAATCGGTTGCTCTTCACCGCTTCAACAAATGCTTGGCTTATTTCTTCTTGAACCAAACGAATTGCTTCTTCATCTTCATTCATGATCGCTTCAAGCGCTATTTGGTAATTATTTGTTTCGATCAACTCTACAATGAGCATCCCCTGTTGTGTCAACATTTCTTTTCGTAGCCTTTCCTGTTCTGCCGCTTTTGCTGCTTTCATCGCTTCTTCTTTCAATTGATCGTAATCTTGTCTTGCTTTGAATAAAAGATCTTCCTTTAGCAACAGTCCTTTTTGCTTGTCACTTAAATTGTCATAGGCAGCTTCAGCTCTATTTATTTCTAATTCGCTTTCTAATGTCACCACACCAATATCCTCAATCAATAAATCCACGTCTTGTGCCAGTTGCTTGTCTTTATGTCCGCATCCTATCAGTAACACCAAACAGCTCACCATCAAACTGATTTTTAAATGTCTCACCCTCTTACCACCTTTCGACTAGATTGTTTCATCGTTTTTTTATGTCTTGTGTGCCTAAAATTTCTTTATTTCATTATAACGGATTTCTCAGCTGAAGAGTAGCAGTTTCACATTTGTCCTGATTTTACATCCTATTTGTTTTATTGTATAATTTATAAATAGATTAATGAGAGGAGGCATACATGAATAAAAGTACAATCGTCAACATGGTTGGGAAAACACCCATCGTTCGCGCAAGAAACCTTGAAAAACATTTGGGGATCTCAAACATTTACTTGAAATTAGAAGGCAACAACCCATCTGGTAACCGTATCGATAGAGTCGCTCATTTGCTAATAAGAGATGCTATTTCTGTAAATAAAAAAACGCTCTGTGTTGCTGGTTACGGCAACCTATCCAGATCTTTGGCTTTATTAAGCCAGTATTATGAGGATGTCAACATCGTATTGATTTACCCTGAGAAAACTCGTCCAAGAAGAAGTCAAGTCTATGAATCTGAGAATATTGAAATAATTAGGTATGGGAAAAATCAGCAAGAAGGTATTTTATATAGCGAAAAATTGTGTCAGGAAGAAGGTTGGTATAACGCCACTTTGGGTATGGACAACAATATCTTGAATATGACCGCCCTTTCTTTTATTTCAACTGAGCTGCATGGACAAATTAAAGGTGAAATTGATTCCATTTTTTCGTTGATGAGTTATGGTTTCAGTACTTCTGGTATTAGTCTGGGCTTTCGCTCATTGTGGAATAGCAACGACATTCAAAATCTGCCTAAGCTATACAGTTGTACCATTATAGAAGGCAATGTCATTTATGAATCTTTTAAAAAGGGTAGCCGAAAAATCATTCCTATGAGCAATTCTAAAATCAAGCTGAACAAATACAACAAACATTTGTTAAATTTTAACAGTACCATTGCTCAAGATGCATTAGAATCTATCTACGATGCAAACGGCACTGTTTCAGGAATCAGTGAAGAAGAGTTGCTGAGATATACAAAAAAATTCAAAGAGCTGGAAAAAATTAAGTTCAGCACCGAACAAGGCTATGCCATAGCAGGATTTATGAAGGAAGTTGAAGAAGGAAGACTCAAGAACGGAAATCATGTCATCGTTCTCAATGATGGCCGTGTGGATTTAAATGTGCGTCGAGTCGAACGAAAAGAGTTGGACATCACAATCGACCAGTTAGTCAACCACATTGACGAGTGGCTGATGGAATATACGGATCCCAAGGAAGAGATACGAGAAGCCGTAGAACAGGCTTTCGAAACAGGTTTTGTGATCATGGCTTTCTACAACAATCAACTTGCTGGCGTTACCATCATCTTGCATACAGGTTTTGAAACATTTATTCCTACCTACCATTTAGGTTATATTGCAACGAAAAGAACGATTAAAGGTAGAGGAATCGCCACTCAACTATTGAGTAAAGCAGCTGAATATACAGACGGAAATTTGTCTTTACATGTGGAACGCAACAACAATCGAGCCATTAAACTCTATGAGAAAATGGGCTTTGAAAAAACCTATTTGCGAATGCTTTACAAAAACGAATAAGGCACATTAAAAAAGACCACGTGCGTGGTCTTTTTTCATATCTCAATCCTGTCTAGTTCTTTTAAATCGTATTGTTCAATCAATCTCATCAACTTTAATGGATACTGTGGATCTGTTGCATATCCGGCTCTTCGAATTGCCCAAGCTCCAAGGCTACTATGGTACATAACTTCTCTGAAAGGCTGATACCGAGCTGCATTCAGCAACAAAGCCTTGTGATCATCCCAGCTTTCTTGCACCGTATGATAAGCCCTAAACCGATCATCCACTCGGTAAGAAATCCCATTGTATACCTCCCAAGTGTTTGATATGACCGATCCATTTGAAGCCGACCCTTTGATTCCAAATAAATTATTAGAAAACTTCCCTGAGTATTTGTCCACTGGCACACTCTGCCCCCATCCCGTTTCTAAGATTGCTTGAGCCGTTTGCAAAGCTGCTGACATCCCCGTTTCTTGATGCGATTTTTTTGCCAAATTGGAAGCAAAAGGTAAAAAGGCGTCTTTCTCAATGATGGGTTTTGCTCCATACAATTCGCCCAAATAGATATTAAAGCCAATATCTTCTGTTGTTAGCCGTTTCCCTTCATACATCGCTTCTGCTCTCAAGGAAACTTGTTTCCCGTATATTTGTTTCGGTTCAAAAGTTAGCGTGCCCTCTGAATCAACAGTCTCTCCTATCGTAAACTCTTGACCTGTTACCCTGTTGGTTAAAATAAACCTAACATTTTTTACTTGAGCGTTGCTAGTCACCGACAATTGTGCATTGCCCGTTAAAACCTGATTGGGCCCAACACCAGCCAACCGAATCGTTGGACTGCCATCAACTTTGACTGGAACATAAACACTATCATGTGTCGTTCCATAAATGTCTTTAACTCTTACTTTTATCAACTTGTCTCCCGAATCTTCCTTCCCTGGAAACCAACTGAAACTTCCATATGGAATGGTTGCTAATACATTCTCGGCTCCTGTTACAGCATCTTTCACTATAAATTGTGTTTCTGTTACATCAAAATTTCTGGAGGCCAATAGATTTACTGGATGACGGATGGTCATGTTTTCCGTCACACCTCTTAGGGATAACTTCCTCTCTACAAGTATGGTTGCGTTGTAAGAAGCGCTCTCGTATGCATTTCCTTGGTTGTCATAGGCCAACAGTCTCACTCTATAGTTGCCTTCTTGCTCTTTGTTGGGTGTCCATGTATAAGAGGCAAACGGGTCTTGTTCATCGATTATGGTCTTTCGGTTGTTTTCCAATCGAGTAAACTCATAAGCGACATACTTGGGCACAAAGTTTAGTTTTGGCTCTATATTGATGGATCCATTGTAAATAGAAAATTCTTGAATGCCCTCAATTTCAACTTTTGGCTTGATAGTAACAGTTATTGGACGGACATCTCCACCTATTAAACGACCTTGATCATCAAATATTGCGGCTACCAATAATTTCTCGCCACTTTCGTCGAAACTTGGCATATAGGATAATCGATTTGCTGCTCCTTTTTCAGATGCCACCACAAACCCACTGGCTGTGTCTGGGTCCACCAATAACAATTGGGTTCTGTCAGCCCGCTCTTTTAAATAGGAGCCTATCGTCAATTCGACATCTGTCTTACCACTAACCAGTCCATCAGCGATTTCCGTCACGATAGTTATATCATGAAAAGATTCACTCTCTGAATGCTTGTCTGATTGGACTTCTACTGTGCGAGTAGATTCTAGCCACTCTATTCCCACTCCAAAACCATTACTAATCAATCTCAAAGGGACGTATGTCCGCTCGTTCTCTAAAAGAATAAACGGTGCTACATCGCTGATTTGGTATCTAGAACCATTGTCATAAGACACTAAATAGCTGTCAATTCTCAAAAATATCTGCCTGTCACCTTTTGTAGCCGTCACTGTTCTTTCTTCTCCATCCCATATTATTTCAGCTCCCAACTCGCTTGTGACAAATCTGACAGGTACCATCACACGATCGTTTCTCACGACTGGACTTGCTAAATAAGTAATGTCTTTTCCGTCCACAACAATCCGTATGTCTGTTGTGTCTTCTGCATAAGCATCCATTGGCATGGCCACCAAAACAGCAAAAACTATCCCAATAAATAACCCTATGACACATCCTATGTGGTTCTTCATATAATCCCTCCTTTTTACATTCGGTAACCACGACTTATAAAAGTCGCTTAATAGCGACTTTTACTCGTTTTCCCATCTATCTAGTTTTTCCATAACCAAGTCATACGTCTGCAAGGAAATATCTGGTAACCCACCCAATACTTTAGCCGCTTCATTAAAACCTTCTTCAATAGCCTTTCTTAAAGTACTTATTTTCTCCTTGTCACCTCCTGAAAGCGCTCTTGCAAAATCTACGATCCGGTCACTTAATCTTTCTGGACTAAATGGACCTCCGTCTGACACGCTTTTTTTTGCCTCTTCTTGAACCGTATTGTCTACGTGCACTTCAACATCTTTTGTCATTGGATGTTGCGACTCTTGTTTTTTCAACAATCGAATAACCAAATCTCTTAAACGACTATATGCTTTTTCGCTTTCTGCCTTTAGTCGTTGGATTGTTTTAGCGTCAACTTCTTTTCTTGATTCTTGGTAGATTCCACTTCCTTTGCGGTGCTCTATCTTATCAAGTTGCACTTCGTCTTTTTGACTGTCATTTTTGATTACTTTTTTGCCTTTTCTGTTTTCAATCCCGAAAACTTCTGGTCTCTCTATAGGCTTTATTGGATTGATTTTCATAATAGAATCCCTCCATTTATCAATATTCTTTTATATCGGTCAATGACTGGTTTTTCTTTAGCTCTTTTTCAATCCAATCCCCAGCGTTTTGGGTCCGCAATGGCTAGCTATTGTAGATCCTGTTGTCGTAATATGTACTTCCTTGAAGTAATCAAGGCTTTCTATCATCTCCTTAACCATCTGCACAATTTCTTCAGGACAAAGGCAATGAGTTATGAAAACTCTTTCAGAATCAAATCTATCTAATTGTTTTAAACGATCCTTCACATAATTCTGTATGCACCTTTGAAATGAGCCTCTGTATTTTTTCCCCACTTGCATTTCTCCGTTATGAACTTGAATGCTTGGTTTGATTTTCAAGAGTTTCGCACTTTGTGCAGTCAAAGACGAACACCTTCCACCTTTAGCTAAATAGTCAAGACGGTCTATCACAAAGCTGGCATCAATTTTTGATTTGCTTTTTTCCATATTGTCAATGATTTCTTCTGCCTCTTTTCCTAACTTTGCAAGATAAGCTCCTTCATAAACAAGTTGACCACTACCTGTAGACAGATTTCTAGAATCAACGATATGCACATTGTCAAAGGATTCTGCTGAAATCATAGCATTTTGGTAACAAGAAGAAAATGCAGAACTCAAACACACATGCACAACCCCCTCGCTTTCTTCTAAAAGAGATTCAAAATGTTGGTGGTATTCGTTTATATTAATAGCTGCCGTACGACAGGTCATCCCTTTTTCATCAACAAAACGGACCACATCAATAGGAAAAATATCTATTCCGTCTTGGTAAACCTTCTCTTCCACCACAATATTAAGCGGTGCGATAGAAATTCCTAATTGTTCTGTGATTTCTACTGATAAATCACAGGTGCTGTCTGCGCTAATCTTTATCATTGTATCCTCCATGAAGCTGTCTGTTCTCTTTTTTTTTATTCTAACAAGCTAGGCTTTAAATCGCCTTAATACGCCCATGCAGGTTTTTCTACTGTTCCCAGAAGTGTTCCTGTCATTTTGGCTGGAAATCCTTCGATAATGCTTTGACTTTCAAAAAGGCTCCTTTGTTTAACCAAACTTCCTGCTTTAATCAAACAATTCTCTCCTATCTGGCTGTCATCACAAACCAACGCTCCTGATTCAATCACCGTGCCTTGACCAATGAAAGATCCATGGACAATAGCGCCTGGCCCAATCACGACATTGTCTTTTATTACCAACTTGTTTCCAGGCAACAAATGGAGCACACAATTCTCCAAAATCTGGACATTGTCTCCAATAACAACAGGTCCATGCCCATCACCGATGATCCTCGCTCCTGCTCCAATTATTGAGTTTTTACCAATTATTACATCTCCTGTTACTTCTGCATCATCTGCTAAGTACGTTCCTTCTCCAATTGAAGGGTATTTGTCTTTGTATGAATATAGCTTTCCCATAGCCTCTCCTTTTATCGGGTTACTAAAACTATATGTTTCAACTGAACCTAGTGAAAGGTCTCCTCCCCTCATGTTTCGTATCATTTCTATGTCTTTTGGGGTAAGTTTTCGCAAAATTCTTGCTGGTCTCCCAACCAAAACAGAATCATCTGGCACCTGCATGCCAGTTGGTATCAGTGTTCCCTCACCCGTTATACAACGATCTCCCATCATAACTCCAGGCATAAAGATGGTTCTGTTTCCAATCTCGCATAAGTTGCCAATTTTACTTCCAAGCACAATGCATTGATGCCCAAATACTGTCTTTTCACCTACACTTGATGGGAACTGATTGCTGCCAACAACCACACTGTTCTCCAGAACCATGCTTTGACCACCAATCCAAATCGGTTGATCCATAGCTCTCAATCGCGCCCCTTGCGAAATATAAGCTCCCTTCCCTAGAATGGTTTTTCCTTGTATGCTTGCACTGTCAGCTATTTTATATCCCATCCATATTTCCTCCAATTCATTTTTGATCTCGTAGAAAGCTTAATATTGATTTCAAACTAATCTAAAGATTCCTCCAAAATCACATCCAGCATTTCTTGCAATCTTTTTTCCGACTCTGGCAAGAATAAGAACAAATGACAACTCGTCACTTCTGTTTTGAAAGTTTTAAGATGCTTCTTGATTTTTTCACAAACCACTTCTAATCCATTTTCATCTGCCAGTGGCAAGGCCACATATATTTCTTCTGCGATTGAAGCAACCGTGTCTATTTTTCTCAAACAGAGCTGTGTTTTCTGAATGGTATAATTCAAGTCACTATTGTCCGTTTTGAATTTAATGAAGCTTACTGTTGTTTTTCCTCGTATAGCCCTCTCATACTCCGTTGTAATCATTTTTTCTACATATTCTCTTTGATCAAACAACGATTTTTTGTATACATTTGGCATTGAGTCTATCAAAACCTTCTTCACTCGTTCAATCATCAACTTGTCTTCAAACGGCTTTGCAATAAAATCAATCGCTCCAGCTTTCGCTGCCTGATTAATCGTCTTCATGTCACTAGATTGGCTCATAAGAATAAAAGGCAATGTTTCAAACCCTTCAATCTGATGCACCTTTTGCATAAGCTCTATGCCACTCATGCCAACTAAGTGTATGTCAGCAATCACTAAATCCACTTCACTGAGAAATGCCTGTGGCTTTGTGCCAATTAGCTCAGCCGATGTGTATCCCATGACTTGCTTGAATCCACTCTCTTGCAATAATTTGATTATGCGCATTCTAAGTAAGTTTGAACGCTCTATCACCATGATTTTATGAATCATTATTAGCTCCGATTATTGATGTATTGCATACAATGTAGATTATATCATTCTCTCATCTTCATTTGAAGCCCTAACTTGTCTAATCCTCTTTCAACTGGCTGTGAATCCTAATATGATTCAAGATATCTGTTCTTGAAATGATTCCCAATAATTGTGTTTCCTCTATCACCAATACTCTTCCTAACCCATTTTCAAATATTTTTTTCATTGCTTGACTCACTGTGTCTTCTGGACTAACACACATGTTGTTTTTCAAAGGTGTACGAATATTTCTAATAATTTCTTGCTGCCACCGATCTCTTGAGATGTTTTTCAAATTCTCGATTGTCACCACACCTGTCACTATTCCGTTTGACAATACTGGGAAACAAGTAAATTTGTAAGGATACAAATATGACTTCACCCATTCATCAATAGACCAGTGCTCTTCAACTGTCACCACCGATTTTGTCATAAAGGTGCTGACTTTTATTTTTGTGAACAAATCAGTCATAACTGTATTCTGATAACTTGATTCTGACAAATTTCTTATGAACCAACCAATTAATACAAACCACACGCCATTGATGGTATTACCGACAAGCACAAAGTAAACGCCTAAGATGATTAGCATATAACCAAAACCACTACCCATAGCAGATGCTACTTTCGTCGCATCTGACACACTCCCTTTGACATGCCATATGATTGCCCTCAAAACTCTTCCGCCATCCAACGGGAAAGCAGGTACCAAGTTGAATATGGCAATGGCCAGATTGATGTTTCGAACGTAAACAAAAGGTGCCACAAAATGCTCAGGCACACCGATTCTTTCAATCAAAACCACCACCCCTGATAACAAGAGAAACAAAGTCAAACTCATAGCAGGTCCTGCCAGCGCAATCTTTAGTTCTTTGAGGGGTTCATCTGGCTCACTAGCCATCTGGGCAATCCCACCAAAAACAAAAAGAGTGATGCGATCTACTTGAATTCCTTCATTTTTTGCTACGATTGAATGTGACAACTCATGAAGCAAAATAGAGAAAAGCATAAAAAATGCCATTCCAGCACTTAAAATCCAAACCCATTCCGTCGGCACATCAGGATGATTGATGGGGAAATAACTGGTCGCCATCATAAAGGTGATCAGAGCAAATATGATCATCCAACTAACGTGGACTTCCAGTTGAATCCCCATTAGTTTTCCAATTCGAAACGATCCTTTCATTGGATCCACTCCTTATCTATCTTGATATGAATTGTAAAAATACATCTGCCATCCATACTTGTCCTTTTTCATTCAAATGCAACCCATCTATAAACAAATCGGAAAACCCTTCTCTTTCAGATGGCATTTGTCCATAAAAATCCAGTACTTCAATCTCAAATGATTCCCCAAAGTCAATTAGCCATTCTCGAAGCGTCGATAAGTTTCGTTGTATTTTCAAAAAATCTGTGAATCTTTCCCATTCCTCATGGATATGGTCTACATCCATTTGTGGTGTCACACCAACGACTGGTTTGATTTGTCGGTCTATGGCTTGATGACACATTGCCATGAGATTTGACTTGATCACACCCAAGTCTGCGTCCATCATCAGATCATTGACGCCTCCCATAATTAAAACCTGATTTGGTTTTTCAGACAACACATCCCGATCGAATCGCGCTAACATGCCCCCCGTTGTGTCCCCGTTGACTCCTCGATTTATGACCTCGTGGCTGGTTTTCTCATTTGCCAAATAAATCCAAGAATCATCCGAACTCACACCATAACCAAACGTTATGCTGTCCCCAATACAAATTATCTTCTTCATCTTGCCATTTTCCTTTCATCATCTCTAATTGTCTTGTAATTCTTAAGCTATATTCTCTTGATTCTATTGTATAATAGTTGTAACATAAATAAAAGAAACATTGTTATCTTACGGAATGATGGTAAACTTAATACGCAAAACAGGGTGTCTTTGCAAAAAGGCCTTGGAAGGGGGTTCAATGAAAAAAAATATTAGAAGATTCATCATCATCAACATCGGTTTGTTTATTTTGAACTGCGGCATGTACTTTTTTCTGATTCCATCTAATCTTGCCGTTGGTGGTACAACTGGTATCGCTATGGTCATCGGTTTTCTCATTCCCGCCATTCCTATTGGTGTTTTTCTAGCAATCATCAATACTTTCTTATTGATTCTAGCTTTTATCATATTTGGTAAGGAATTTGGGGGTTATACCGTATACTCAAGCCTTGCTCTTTCAGGTATGTTGGCAGCTTTTGAGTTGATTCTTCCTATGGCAGAACCTTTTACAGATGACTTGTTTATTAATCTAATTTTTGGAATCGTTATTTGTGGCGTTGGGATGGGAATTGTGTTCAATGAAAACGCATCAACTGGTGGCACAGACATTGTTGCAAAGATAATCAATCGGTTTATCCATATTGAAATTGGAAAGTCCTTGCTATTGGCTGATTTTTTGGTCACGCTGTTTGCTGGGTTGGTTTTTGGAGCCAGACTTGGCATGTATGCTTTGTTAGGTATCGCCATCAACTCCATTGTCATCGATAAAATGATCTCCGGATTCAACACCAAACTCAATGTCGTCATCATCTCCAATCAATATGAGGTGATTAATGATTATATTTTACATCAATTGGAACGAGGAACGACACTCTACCACGCCCGAGGTGGCTATTCAAATGAGGATAAAAGCATTATCAATACCATTGTCTCTCGAAGAGAATACATCCGAATCAGAGATTTTGTCAGAAAGACCGATGAAAAAGCCTTCCTTTCCGTATCTTACGTAACGGAAGTGGAAGGAGAAGGGTTTACTTTTGAATGATTCTGAGAATGCTTTTTTCCGCCTCATCTAATGTATACGGGATCTCAACACTTAGTCCATGAACTTTTAATCGATTGAATAACTCTGTCAAAATAGGTGTTTCGAGGTTTGCTTCTTTCAAGATATCTACTTGCGAAAAAACTTCTTTCGGTGTCCCTTTAGTAACAATTTGTCCCTTATTCAAAACATAAATGGTATCGGCAATGTAAGGGACAATGTTGATGTCATGGGTTGTTGTAATAATCGTTGTGCGCATTTTTTGATTGACATGATTTAATATGTCAATCATTTCTTTTTTTGATTTTGCATCCAATCCATCAAACGGCTCATCCAAAATCAATAACTTTGGACTAGTAGCCAATGCACCTGCCAAGGCAACTTTTTTTTTCTGCCCCCCGCTTAAATAATGGGGGATTTTATTAAACAAATCTGTCAGGCCAAAAATCTCACCCATCTTTTGAACTCTTTTGTCGACTTCTTCTTTTGAGTATCCATCACTACGTGCTGTAAACGCAATGTCATCATATACTCTTGGCCCTATGATCTGTTCATCTACATTTTGAAAAACCATCCCAATGATTTTTCTCACTTCAGAGAAGTGTTTATGAGGAGATTTTTCCATGACGGTCACTTCTCCCTCAACAGGTTTAAGCAACCCTAAAATATGAGAGAGCAAGGTCGTTTTTCCGGCACCATTTGGCCCAAGAATTGCCACCCTTTCTCCTTCATCAGCTGTAAAGTGCAACCCACAAGCTGATACTTCTGTTTTGTCAGGATAGACGTGTTTTAAACACTCAACTGATACTATATTTCCCATGGTAGTACAACTCCTATTAAGACAATTAGACCAAGTGCCATCATTGTAAAATCAATTTTAGTTAAATTTCCAGGTTCCTTACGGATGGGAATTTTCCCATTGTAACCACGCAATTCGTAGATACGGTACATTCTCTCGCTCATTTCAAAAGATTGAATTATAAGGGTCCCCAGCATGGCACTGATCGTTCTAAAATTCTTAATGACTTGCCAAGGTGTGTAGCCCCCTTTAATCCGAATACTTCTAATCAATTGACTGATCTTATCCAGTAGAATAAAAAAAGATCGGTACGTCATTAAAAAAATGTCTACTAATAGACTAGGCATAAATAAGGAAAACAAAGCAAATAAGTCCACATAAGGTGTGGTCGTTATCAAAAGCAACATGGTCAGCGCAGCGCCAACTGCTTTTGTCATAATCACCAAGCCATTCACCCAGCTTTGCTGAGCTGTCAATATGGCAAAAAAAATTGAAAAGAATGCGGGATAAAGGGCAAGATGACCAATATGCCAAATGGGAATCCTGGCTACTAAAAACAATCCCAACAAAACAAGTACTACTCCTAATAAACGGTATATATCTTGACTGATAATTATGCTACTTAAAAGTAGCACCGCCAACACCGCTTTCGAAGCTGTTTGTGCCTTGTGGATCATGCTTGACCCATTCAAAGCATAATGGTCTATCTCTGCTAAGTGCATTTAATCACCCCTTCTTATGACTGAACAAATCCATGAATTGTATCCAGCAAGTCTGGTTTTACTTTGCTAAAAAACCGCACAATCAATAAACTGATTACTGCTTCCAAAGCTATTCCAACTACCAATATTAGAATCACA
>Ga0334892_1001999_pt1 | contig 15620 bp, 11 predicted proteins | sample GraSluR3_MG_4_FD_207213 | JGI IMG/M metagenome (GOLD analysis project Ga0334892, IMG submission 207213) | Sludge microbial communities from methane-producing bioreactor in Wageningen University, Netherlands - Granular Sludge_15_04-R3 | ecosystem: Engineered > Bioreactor > Anaerobic >...
CAATCCGACGGAGACCCAGCAGCGACCTAGGTCGCGATGCGGCTCCGGGATTGCCTGCGGAAAGCGTGGGCGCCGGACAGGCGAGCGATATGATTCATGTTAGTCAACAAGCTGCCGGTCTCTCATTGAGAGACCGGCTGTTTACGTGCGCTACGATTGTTTCATCTTGTCGACAGATGCGTCTTTCGATTAGCGCACGACCTTTATTATTTTTGCTTGGGTTTTGTATCCCGTTTTCGTCATGTTCATTTTGATTTGTGTGCCTGCTTTTTGTTTTGGAATCGTAAGCCGATACGTGCCTTTGGAATTGACCGTCACGGACTTACTAATAGCTCGGCTTCCTACAAACGCTTGAACCTTTGCTCCGGGATTGCCGTTACCCGAGATGGAGGTGTGGCTCGATTTTACCGTACTGACTTTGAATGTGTTGAATACGTACAATACCTTTAGGTTGACCGTACGATCGATGTATCCAGCTTGCGACATCGTCACTCTCACGTCTCGTCCCCCACGTTGAGGAGTGATGCTCAACTTGAATGTTCCGTCCTTGCCGATTTGAACCGCCTTACTGATTGGGGATGTCCCGACATATGCACGGACGGTGGCTCCGGGTTTCCCTTTACCCGTCACTATTTTGTCGGTCGATGCCAAGGGCGTCGTTTGTAGTGTCGGGAGCGTTTTTTTCACGACGACTTGTTTCGTACTCGCTTCATATATGGAGTGTGGATAAAACTTAATCGTCAAGTTTGTTCCAGACACTTGTTTCGGAATCGTCACCCGATATGCCCCGTTTTGAACAGCCGTCATTTTCCCGATTCGTTGCGCGCCTTTGAATACTTCGACGTAACCACTTGATGTATATGTGCGCCCGGTGACAGTTGTACTCGTCTCGCTGACGGGATTGACGTCCCACGCTTTCATATACGGCCACTTCAAACGGACCGAAAGCGCCTCACCTTGATCACCAATCAGGCTGGATGTCTCATCTATATTGAGATGACCAACGATATGATATTGATAACTCTTTCGATAGTCCAACTTGGTATCGGTCCACGTCGGCGACTTCACCGTGGCGACTCTTCTAAACGAACCTTGATTTTCCGAACGATACACGTCGAACTTGTCATAATTTCGTTGCTCCCATGACAAGGTAACAGAAGAGGAGGTGATGGCGGATGCCGTCAACGTCCCGAGCGGTTGAATGAGCGCTGGTTGGACCGCCAGACTAGCCTCTCCATCCCATTCTCGATTGTCGATTCGTAAAGTAGGTACAACTCTAATGTGATATGTTCTGCTTGGGTCTAGATAAAGTTGGTATTGTTCTTCAGACGTCGTGTATCGTGTAGTGTCCGTGAAGTGAGGAGAGCTTGATACCTCAACATGATAGGAGGTAGGATGATTCTCGCCTTTCCACGTTACCGTTACATTCCCTGCTTTTGAAGTGACACGTACGTCTTTCACTGTCGGAATTGGGAGAAACTTCGCGAATAAATCAGTGGATTTTGTCACAAGTTGATTCAAGTCGACTTTCTTGCTGAATGCCTGATCTTCAAACACATCAATGAATAGATGATTTGCTTTCATAGGCGGTGTGAGGTGTGTAGACAAACGATCTCCATGCGTCAACAACATCCCCTCAAGCTCATGTTCTCCATCCATGATTCGAATCCAGTACGTATTTTTCACATAGATCGGCTTATACACTTGGTCGCGACTCAACGCGGTCAACTCAGGTGTCCATCCTTGAAGTGTATACCCTTCTCTTAATGGAAGTGTAATCGGATTTGCTTTTTGCCCTGGCTCGACATATTGTACGTCCACTTGTTGATTTTGATGGTTCATAAACAACGCACGGTATCGAGGGGTCACATGTACTTTGACTGTCGCTGATAGTCCAGAAACATTAAATCCTACAGTCTGTTCCCCAGAACTCTCAAGTGCCTCGTTAGACTGAACCATGTTCGCGGCGAGCGCTGTTGTGACGGTCGTCCCGATATTCGTGTTGAGCACTGCCTGTCCATCCGTCACATCGACTTTTTCGTACTGACGATAGTCCGTCTTCTTCAATTCAATTTGTTTAATGGCAATCGGGTGAAGCGTATTCCGAAGTGGACTCTCCACTTGTTGTAACACTGGATAATGCGTAGATGGGAACTCCCAGACAGATGACGACAACTCGGACATTTGTTGACCCTCTATCGGATCATAAGGTGAAAGTCTCGTTCCTTGTTGTTCGCCTTCTCCAATCAACTTGGAGTGCGTTACGCCGTAAACACCGAGCATCATACCGTTATAGCTTCCAGCAAGTGCACCTGACCGGTAAGCCTTGACGTGACCACTGTTATACGACGTTTCGATTTTTGAAGTTTGATAGGCATACGCCACAATCCCACCCGCCGCAACTTCTCCTTGGACTTTTCCCCAGTTAAAGCTATTTCGGATGATCGCGTCACTCATTATCCCACTAATTCCTGCGCTCGTTGACCCAGATAAATCCCCTTCGTTATAAGACTGTTCGATTAACGCCTGTGACGCAGTGCCTACAATACCGGCAACCTTCCCTTTGACCTCGATGCTACTATGGTTGACTCCGCGTCGAATGATACTTTCTTGCGTGGCTTCTCCGACCAAACCCCCGACGTATGTTGAGCTCCCTTTCGCTTCGAGGGTACCTGTATTTGTCACATCGGACAACGTCGTTTTCATCATCGCTCCTACGAGCCCACCGGCGTCACCCCAGCTCCCGTTCAATCGAATCAATCCACGATTCACCACTTCTGTTATGACTGACTGTGATGCGTACCCGACGCTCCCCCCAACTTGAGACGACGCTTCGACTACCCCTTCATTTTCAGCTCGATTCAATTTCCCTTGATACAAATTACCGACAATTCCACCAGCCGAATTTCCACCTGTGCTTGTGCCTGTATTCGTTACCGATTCGAATTCTGTGTATTTGGCACTCCCTACAAGCCCACCGACTTTGTTTTTGCCTACTATTTTTCCTGAGTTCGACACGTTGATGACATACGACGGTTTCACGCTCGTCCCGTTCAGCTCTCCAACCAGTCCACCGACCGTCGACTTGAAGAGAGGCGTGATTGCAAGCGAAACGGAGGATGCAATCTGAATGTTCTCTAAACGAACGGATTCGCCTTGTCCCAACAGAACCCCACCAAGCAACTCAAGATTGACGTCTTCACCTAGTTCTAACGCGGTATCTCGAATATGTACGTCTCGAAACGTGGCATGTTTCGCATGACCAAATAGACCGAGATACGTCGTCTCCGTTTGCTCCAATTGAATGTTTGAAAGCGAAAATCCGTTTCCGTCTAAAATGCCTACGAACGGTTGTTTTTCCGTTCCAATCGGTGATTGTTTCACACCATTAAAGTCCAAATCATTCATCAATCGATAATGTCCACTTAAATCATTTCTAATTTGGCTCCAGTCATCGACCGTATAAATGAGATGCACTTCTGGGGCAGCTTTAACGGATTGGCCCCCTAGCATCGCATTGATTAACATCCATACAAGAAGTACGTTCATCACTTTTCTTGTCATTCTGATTCCACTCTTTTCTAAAATTAGATAGTTCTATTATAAAACTCAAAATATCATTTCACCTCTTATTGAAAAATAATCCAACATTCTTTGTCAAATCATATTTTTTGTAAATAAAGATAAATGATAACAAAAAAGTGTGGACACCTGAATTAGAGGTAAGTCCACACGCGTTCCTTATTCAAGTGTATTTCCTTCTGCCGGAATGGGATGATTTTTAAGCATTCTCGCAAAATGGACGAGGTTATATGCCATCGTCTTGCCATGAGACTTCGTAAATTCATTTTCTCGTCCAGCATCGAGGTACGAGTCACCCGGTCCCGCTTCTCCGACCCAATACGTGTCGACGTTCGGCGGCACGGTGAAACCGATGTGGGACAATCCATATAGAATCGAAGCACAGGCGTGTTTCGCCCCGTCCTCATTCCCCGTGACGACGACTCCACCGACCTTGTTGTAGTAGATGGCCTGTCCCGATTTATTCGTCAGTCCGCTACCGCCGTATAGACGTTCAATCACTTGGGTGGCGACGCTACTCTTCTCCCCGAGCCAGAGTGGTGTCCCAATCACGACAATGTTCGCGGCCTTCACTTTCTCAAAAATCTGTGGCCACTCGTCCCCATCCCCTTCATCTTCCGTCACACCGAACGCGACGTTGTAATCGACGATCCGAACGATCTCAGATTCAACATCGAGCGCATCGAAGTGCGGGATGATGTCACGAATCAATCCTTCCGTATGCGACGTCGTGTCGCCACCTTTTAACGTACAGTTCAAAAACAAGGCTTTCATTCGATCCCTCCTAAGTAAAATGATGTTCCATTAGGTGTTCCCGTTCACCACTCTTTCTAATACAAAAAGAGACGGCCATCGTGTGATGACCGCCTACTTCATTGAACTTATTCACTGTACCCTTTCGGATTATTCGATTGCCAACGCCAGGCGTCCCGACACATCGCTTCGATGTCATGTCGCACCTCCCAGCCGAGAATGGCCTTCGACTTTTGCGGGTCGGCAAAAATCGCCGCGACATCTCCGTCTCGCTTACCCGTGATTTGATAAGGAATCGTCTGTCCGCTCTCCTGTTGGAACGTTTGAAGCAAATCGAGGACGCTGTATCCTTTCCCGGTCCCGAGATTGAACGCCTCCACTCCCACGTGATTCCCTACATACTCCAACGCCTTCAAATGACCAAGCGCCAAATCCACGACATGGATATAGTCGCGTACGCCTGTCCCGTCATGCGTCGGATAGTCATCTCCGAACACTTGAAGTTCTTTCAGACGTCCGGCTGCAACTTGTGTGATGTATGGCATCAAGTTGTTCGGGACATCGAACGGATCTTCTCCAATCGTCCCGGAGTCGTGAGCGCCAATCGGATTGAAATAGCGAAGAATCGCAATCGACCACGACGGATCGGCCGTATAGAGGTCGCGCAACATCTCTTCAATCATCAGCTTCGTTCGTCCATACGGATTAGTCGCACTGAGTGGGAACGATTCATCGACCGGTGATGTGGTCGGGATTCCGTAAACGGTCGCCGATGAACTGAAGACGATGCGTTTGATCCCGTACTGGTCCATCATCCGCAATAAGACGAGCGTCCCGGCCACGTTGTTGTCATAGTAGTGAAGTGGTTGACTGACAGATTCGCCGACTGCCTTTAGACCGGCGAAGTGAACGACCGCATGAATCGAGTGCGTCGAGAAGATTTCATCGAGCAATTCCTGATCTCGAATATCGCCCACGTATAAGGTGACCGTTTTCCCCGTCAGGATCTCGATTCGCTGGATTGCCTCTTGTCGGCTGTTGGACAGGTTATCCAAAATAATGACCTCGTATCCTGCCTCAAGTAATTGAACGGTCGTGTGTGTCCCGATGTACCCCGCGCCACCTGTCACAAAAATTGTTTTCATGTGCTTCACCCCATTTTCTAAAAGTCCATCTGCAGCGATTGTTAAGCCGAGCGGTCATTGAGCCAGTCTCCGACACGACGGAACGTATCCGTCCGTGGAGGTGTTTCGTTTCGGCTAAACGTATGATAATCAATTTCGGACACGTATCGAATCAAGCGAATGAGCGAGAAGGCGAACGCAATGGTGCAGCCAATCGCAAAACTAAGACCGTAACTGTCAGGACCGAGCGGCAATAGTAAGAACGTCAACCCTGCATTCATCGTGATGAAGAGGGCCGATGTATACGCCGCGCCCCGATGGTCCTCGAAGTAAAGCAATACAAGCGTGAGGACGAGCACCATGGCGTTTGAGAAGGCACCGATCGTCGTCATCTGAAAGACGTCCCGAATCTCAGGCGACAGACCGAGGAGCGGGAACAAGACGGCCGCGAACAAGATAAAGAGAAGCGACACGAGCCCCTGATTTCGGAACAGTCGTTGCAGCTCTTGTCGCAAGACGAGGAGCATCGCTGCCTTCGACCGTTGAATCTGTTGATATGTTCCACCCTCGTTCACGTATCCATAAAACACGCGATACCGCTCATAGAAACGCGTCTCGACGGATACGACGAAAATCGTCATCGTCGGAATGATCGTCAAATAAGAGAGGAAGATGGCTGTGTCATAGATCGGATGATAGCGGAACGTGTCGAGATGGACACTTCCTCCTTCTGCGAACCAGATGATCCATGTGCCGACCCAGATGCCGATGTTATAGAGGAAACTGGTCCAAAAGAGTGCCGGATAGCGGTCAAAATAACGGTAGAACGAGAATTGACCGACCGTACTCCGGTTCGGGAACGTAAGGAGCATCGATGTGAACAATCCGAACAACGTCACGACGAGACCGAGTGTCATACTCGCCGTCAACGCGAAACTTTTCATGTAAGACTCCGTCAAATATTGCATCAAGAATTGATCCGTGATGATGACCGCGGCGACCGAGACGATGCCACCGGCCACGAAACTATAAGCGACCGCCTGATAAAACTTGGCCGCACTGAGGAACAAGAAATGTACCCAAATGAGGTTGACCGTCATGAATAGGACGAATGCCAACGCGTTCAATAAAGCAGGAAGTTCAGAGAACGTAAGGAAGATGGCGAACAACAACGACGCGATGGCGACCGTCGTCTTCATCATCCCGATGAATGCCGGGAAGATGTCTTCATATCGTTTCTCATAAAAACAATCCGCCAAGTATCTTGTGACGACGAGTTGCTGCACGCCGAGAACGACTTGTGAAAAAATAAAACTGTAAGAGACGATCAAATTGAACGTCGTGCGCTCCTCGAGTGTGGCAATGGACAGATAGCTCGTCAGCCACTGCATGAGGGCAATCGTGACGATGACGATCAGCCATGGTCCGGATGTGACGAGACCGGCAAATGCGTACGCTTTGATCCGCGAGGAGAAGTAGTCTTCTTGAAACAACTGTTGTAACTTAAACCCGATGCCCGCCATATACCGCTCTCCTCTCTTCATATAAGTGTAGATATGCATCGATGAATTGGTCGGTGCGATAATACGTCTCGACTCGCTGTTGCCCGTTTCGTCCGAGTCGGCGCGCATCCTCACGATGTTGATGGAACCAGACGCAACGCTCTGCGATTCGGCGTGGATTGACCGGCGGGACGACGAATCCGGCCGGACCGAACGGTTCATCCGGTCGCCCGTTCACGAGTTCCGCACATGCCCCAACGTCCGTCACAATCCATGGGACGCCGGCGGCCATCCCTTCTAGTACGGCGAGGGGTTGTCCTTCAGAAATACTCGTCAACAAACACACATCGAATTCGGGAAGGTGTTGTCGAATATCGACTTTTCCGACCATCAAGACGGACCGTTCGAGCTCGAGTTGCCGGATGAGCATTTCACACTCCGCCGCATACTCTTTATCCTCATCAAGCGGTCCCATAATGGTCAGTTCGAACGGGACGAGCATGTCTTGTAGCAGTTTCGCCGCATAGATCATCGTTTTAATGTCTTTGATTGGAACGACGCGAACGATGGCACCGATTCGTAGTTTATCCGCTCCCGGCACATGCCCTAGGGCAGATAAGCCCGTCACGTCAATCCCGTTCGGAATGATGCTCAATTTTTCAACAGGTGCCCCGAGCTGACGTTGCAACTCGCCGTTTCGTTCAAAGAGTGTGATGACGTCATCTGCCTTCCGGTACGCTTCCCGGGAAATATGGTGGAAGAACTGGATCCAATGGGAGCGAAACTCAGCCGGGATCCAAGATGCCTGTAACAGTTCTTCTTCCCGCTCACGGGAATAGATGCCGTGTTCGGTCAACAGAAACGGAATGTTCTGTCGTTCTTTCATCGCACTCGCAATCAGACCCGCATATCCGGTCGAGGCCGCGTGCACGAGGTCGACTTGAGGTAATTCGGCTTGAAGCAAATCAAGGACAGGGGCATACATACTGCGCCACATCCAAAAGTAATCGATAAACGAACCGGCCTGACCTTCTTCCTGATAGCTCTCCGTGACGAGCTGATAGAAGAGACGACTCGAGAAGAACTGTTCCGGTGTCCCAATTTGATTTTCAAGAATCGGATAGATGGACGAATCGACTTGACCGAATGTCATCCACGTCTTGATTCGCTCCCGTTCCGCTTCCGATAACGCTTCCGGTCGACGTTTTCGTGTCGCCCGTTGATTGAGGGCGAGCGTGGTGACGCCCGTGACGTTCTTCGGTAACGTATAACGATAATCGGCTTCTGACTTCGGGTTCGGCATGATCGAGATAATCTCAAACTCATGCATTGGCATCTGTTCCATCAGCATGTGAACCCAGCTCGATACGCCGCCGCTCACATATGGATAACTCCCTTCGACAACAATTCCTATTTTCATGGACGATCCTCCAATATCGGGAGACGAACGGACGTGTCTCTCAATTCAACTTGATACAATGTACCATTCTCATCAAACGGCTGGACTTCCCCAAAATCAAATGTCCCTGTATCGAGACGTTTCCCGGGTTGGACACGGACGAGTAACGTTGACGGGACAGGCAGTTGTTGGGCATTGATATCGATGGCATCATTCGTGTAAGCCACATCGATTTGCGCATCTTGATATAACTTGTATTTCCGATACGCATCATATTGACTCAAGCCCTCGAGATGTGGATATTTGGCGTAGAGTGTCTGGAATAGACCCCCAAACGATTCTTTCATCATCTCCCACCCTTTCCCTTTCGAGCGATCGTCATCTAACACGTCATCCGGGTGAATGAAGTGAGAAACGAGCCCGAAGTTGGCGACGGCGTCAATGACGACAAATAGGTCATCCGGTGTCTCGTTGTATCCGCTCGACACGCGAGGGAAATCGTACAAGTTCGGGTAGACCGGGTCGGGCCCGAACTCTTGAATGTAACTTCCTTTCGTCGCATCTCCGCTGTAGAGTCCTGCGACGATTAACCCTTTCGGAAACTTCTCGTTCAATACCTCAAGTCCGGATTGACCGATGATGTTTGATGGTGGCACGTAGCTCCGAATCCGCTCATTCGGCAAGTAGTAGTCGAAGGCCTCGACGACACGATCGATGGCCGAACGCATGGCGTCTTGGTCTTTCCATCTCGTATAGCCGAGTTCAGGGTCCATGGTTTCATCTCCCATGACGAGCGGTTGGTGGTTGAATCCGTGTAGCCCGACCTCCCCATTCGTTTGAAGTAAGCCGCGACCGTATTCAAGCATCGGTGCTCGAATTTTTTCAATGAGTTGTTCCGTCGTTTCCTCATTCGTCGCTTTATAACTCCCGATAATGAAACCGGTATAGGTGACGTCATAGTCAGCACCGATTTGCTTCATGTCTTTCCACCAAACCTCCGAGAAGAATTCTTTGATGGACAAATCATATTCTTTCGTGATGACCGGATTCGAATAATTCGGCACCGGTGCCGGGAAGTCGTCGAGGTGAACGACCTTGATGCCGGCTTGCGGCATGACAAACGCCGGGAATAGCATCGACAGCGTCTGCACCATCAAGCCGCGTGAGTTTTTATCCGTCAACGATGTCGTATTCCAAAACATCACTTCGCCCTTCCCATAAGGAGATTGCCATAGAATCGGTTCGTTTTTGGCAGAAATGAGGACGTCCGCTTCCTCTTTCAGTTCGACGTCAGCGATGCTGTGGACGAACAACCCTGAGTCTTGAGGCAAGTCGACATACCCAGGGAAAATTTCTTGTTCAAAAATCAACCCGTTGATTCCATCTTTAAAGTCTCCGAAATCACTTACGCCGACCAGGTCCGCCCAGTCTTGATCGATGAATCGTCCGGCAACATAGAGACGTCCACCTTTTTCAACGAACGACCGAATCGCCTCGTACGGCCATGATTTCGTATTTTCCCCGCTGACGACGAGAACGTGTCGTGGAGAAGGCTCAATCGATGCGATGGCTTCTGCCTCGATTGAGGTATAAGGTAATTTGGCATAGTCGAGCGCGTATTTAAAGTTATTCAAAACAGCTGTCGACAAATCGTCGTCGTTCTGGTGGATGTAGATTTGAACCGGATCCCCCTCCACCGCTCTCACCTCACCCGCGAGTGTCGTAAAGGATTTCGGCTCATGCGCTTCTTTTGGGATGAGCCGATGACCGTAGTCAAGCCGTAAAAACTGGACGACGACAATCATCGCGATGAGTAAAGAGAACAAAGACGCGAGATACGTCGTAATCGATTTATTCATATATGGGCACCTTCTAACTGTTGAATGACAAAGCGATAGTCCTCTGGAATGTCTTGCAAATCGAGATGTTGATGCAGGCGGTCAAGCGTCGGGCGCAGGGATGCCCAATCACCGTTCGTCATGTGATGTTCAATCAACATGACATATCCATCGGGTACTTCAGGATGATGGAGTGTGAGCGCCTCAGCCAATCGCTCTCCCGTTTCCAAGTCACCCGACCGAAACGACAGGCGAGCTTTCGTGCGTAAGTATGTTTCATCTGTTTCGTCATACTCACTCAGTTGATCGAGATGAAACAAAATCCGTTGCTGAATACGCATTTGCATATCCTGGTCCAAGAGACCACTATCTAAGAACGAGATTCCGGTCTCGATTACAGGATAAATCGTCTCCGGTCGCTCTGGATTCACTTGTGCGATTCGCTGTTTTAACATCAAATCGTATCGGTCGAACAACGTGTTTCGGACGGTCGCCGCATAATGAACCGTTTCCGTATCTTCATGTTCAAGACCTAGGTGCAAATACTCTTCTGTATTCATGAGCGGTGTCGACATGAGCTGTGTGATCGATTGTTTCCGCTTGTTCCCGTCCATCTGTAGGGCTTCCGTCAATGGGACGAGGTCTAAATCTTCTTTCGCCTGCTGCTGCAAGCGTTCCAAGTTGACCGTGTCAAAGTTGATGTACTCATCGTAGTCGAGAAGCGTCTTCGACGAAGCGAAGCGACGGGCAATCGCATACCCCATCAAACCGAACAGTTCCCCGACAATCGGGATGACGGCACTGACGAGAAAAATCGAGAGCCAAACTCCCTTTTCCGTCGCATCGACTTTCGGTCGTACGATCAGTCGATACAAGACGAAGAGGACCGCCGCATGCAGTAGGAAGAAGAGTAAAATCATCCATCCGGTCATAGGCGTTTCCCACCTTTCACATAGAAGACATGTTCAATCCGTTCCTTAAATCGTTCGGCCGATTCGACCGGTGTTCCAGGGAGAAGGAAATGAAGGATGCGGTCTTCTTCGTCATATCCGATGACGTCGATTTCACGCATCGACTGTCTTAAAATCAATTCCATCTCAATCAATGACAAGTCCACGCCCTCTACAGGCAACGTGACCGTACTGTACGGTTGACCGTATTGTTCATGGCGCTGTACTTGTTGGGCCACTTTTTGTTCGAACGCTTCCATCCGGAACATGTGTGTCCCGTCGACGAGCTGGTCGCTGACGAGCATCCATTCAAGCGCATCCGCTTTTTCGATACGCGTTCCCGTCCAATCCAAGACGAGTTTCATCATATTCATCTCATGGCTACGTAAACGTAGAATATCGATTTCATGGACGACCAACACTTCCTTCACCGTGCCTTCATAACAAATCGGCGCGACGAGAAGCGGTCCATCTAACTCATCTGCCAAACGAATCGTCGGTTTTTTGGATTGGAACATCCGTGCGAAAATCCCTTGTTCCGAATCGATAAAGAGCGTCTGCGGCAAACGCTCCACTTCTCCTGAACGAACGTGGAGACGAAGCGTGCGCCGTGAGGCATCCACATGATATAAAGCGAGTTGACGAGCACGGAAGACACGCGTGAATGTTCCAATCAAATGGTCACGCACCAAGTCGGTCGCATCTTGATCGAGTTTTAGTCCAATCTCATAAATCTTTGAGAGCGTATAGGTCGAATCAAGGACCCGTTTTCGCATCTCTCCTTGTGATTCTTGGAGCTGCTGAATCGTCTGTTTCAACTGTTCGTTCTCATCGACCACTTCTTCTTGACGAATGTGGAGCGACTGATAACGCTCCCGATAAGACGTACTGAATACACCCGCACTGAGCGCGACGAAGAAGTGTAGCAAAATCCAAGCCAGTTCATTCGTATCGTAAAGGAATAAGAGCAAGTCTGAGCCTTCCATCAAAAGGAATGAAAAATGGTAGAGACTCGTCAACGCAAAGCTGACGAAGGCACCGAGCAAACCATACCGTAAAGAAAACAGGAGAATATAAAAAATTAATGGGTCAATCGCCCAATCCGACAAAGAAAGACTAAATGTATAGTCCAAAATGCCGATAAGTAAAATAGTCACAATCATTTCGATCCATTTGATGGATGTGCGATGTTGGGTATAAATCATAGTGTCACTCATTCCTTTACGTGGTATTTTAATAGTAGGACTTTCAATGGATTGTCGACAAAAATTTCATATCGAGACGGGCAAACTTACTGAAAAGTAAGGGCGCAAAGACATGGGTCGTCGATCTTTTTAGATACCGATCGCCAGTCTGCAATAGCCGCAGCCGCTCTCTGATAACTATCAGGAGGGTTTTTTTATGGGTATTTTCTCAGCCAAACGAATCGTGACCATCTGTTGTGCATTTCTCGTAGGATTGGCGTTTTTGACGCCGCAACAAGCGGTCGCCAAAGCGAGCAATCCGCTCGCAAACGTCGAATCGTACAAGATTTATTACGACATGCCGACAAAGACCAAAATTAAAAAGATGCAACAGTATGACCTTGTCATCATCGAGCCTGTTTATTATACAGCAGCGCAAATCAAAGAGTTACAGAAATATGGGACAAAAGTGTACGGCTACATCAACACGATGGAAGCGGACAATTGGAACGTCGATTTCATCAGTCAGATGAACGAGTCGGACTTCTTCCACCGCAACGGACAACGTGTTCATTATGCGGAATGGGATTCTTATTTAGTCGATATGACGTCAACTCACTATCGTGAATTGTTGACGCGTGAAGTGGAGAAACAAATCGTCGCCAAAGGATTGGATGGCGCGTTCTTGGATACCGTCGGCAACATCGATAACGAGCATTCGGAACAACCGACCATTTTAAAAGCGCAACGTGACGGGATGAGTCAGTTCATGAAAACGATCAAATCCAATCACCCTTCCCTTTCTCTCATTCAAAACTGGGGATTTGCGACATTGAAGACGTATACCTATCCATATGTGGATGGCGTGATGTGGGAAAGCTTCAACTACACGACCGTAGCGAAAGATCAATGGTCAAAAGACCGCATCCAAGAGTTGCGTGACCTTGATACACGATACGGGATCAAAGCGTTGACCGTGTCTTCGAAACAACGACCAAAGAGCGCGGCGTATGCTGAAAAAAATGGGTTCATCCATTTCCATTCAAACGCTTCGTTAGATTATAATAAATTCTGACTTTCATTTACATGATTGTACAAGTATCTGGTAGTTTCTACAATGAAAATGCTAAAAAAACATCCCACGTGTTTGCCTTCTTTATCGGCAGATTCGTGGGATGTTTTGATAGATTCCCTTCATTCTAGTGAGATAAATCATAGGCTTCGGACACGGCCGTCCGGTTCCTGATAGACCACATGCTCTTGTGACAGTTCCGTCGGCGAACGAACGCCTGCAGCAGCCGCCATATTGTATAGTCCTTCCCGAAGCGAGATGATATAGTTCGTCACCCGATAGCTCTTTTCGTCGACAACGAGAGCACGCTGCAGTTTCGGGTCAGTCGTCGCGACACCGACCGGACAGCGATTCGTATGGCAAACCTGTGCCTGGATGCAACCGACGTTGAACATAAGTCCGCGAGCGATATTGACGAGGTCTGCGCCGAGCGCGAGTGCGATGGCTATCTTATCCGCCGTGATGAGTTTCCCCGAGGCGAACAGTTTGACTCGGTCTCGCAACCCATGCTCAATCAAGAGGTGATGCACATAAGGGAGCGCCGCCTTCAGCGGTAAACCGACTGTATCCGCAAGCTCTTGATACGTCGCACCCGTCCCTCCTTCACTTCCATCGATGGTGATGAAATCAGGTACAATTTGAGATCTCGCCATCTCTCGGACGAGCGAGTCAATGTCTTGCAACTTTCCAACTACAAGTTTGATGCCGACGGGCTTCCCACCGATTTCACGTAACCTCTCAACAAACGCCAACAATTCCGCATGGGTGTGAAATTCAGAGAAGCGGTTCGGGCTGTCAATGGTTTCCCCGACGCGCACATGACGGATGCGGGCGATCTCCTCGGTCACTTTCGAGCCATCGATATGTCCCCCACGCGTCTTCGCCCCTTGTGCGAGTTTCAGTTCGAACGCTTTCACTTGCGGAAGATTACTCTTTTGTTTGAACGCCTCGACTGAAAACCTACCGTCTTCATCCCTTACACCGAAGAGCGCCGGTCCAATCTGACAGATGATATCGACGTTACCTTTTAAATGATAATCGGACAATCCGCCCTCCCCCGTGTTCATCCATGTACCACCCGCACGACCAAGCCCAATCGAGAGGGCTGTGATGGCCCTGTCTCCAAGCGACCCGAAACTCATGGCGGACTGACCGACAAGCCCTCGAACGTAGAACGGTTCCCGGCACGTCTGTTCGCCTATGATGACCGTATCTTCTTCTGTTAATAAGTACGGGGAGATGTCACGTTCGACGAGATGTTCTTTTCTGGTGAACAGATTGTCTTCATCGAGTTCATACACCCATGTCGACACTTTCGTTGAATTGTCGATCCGTAACTCGTTTCGGTTCATCGGGTAGAGGGCATTCTGAAGATAAAATCCACCTGCCTCAAAATCTCGCTCCGAGCCGAATCCGATGATGCGCGACTTATACTTCCCTGCGATGACGGCCGACTCATAATCATTCCGTGAGAACGGCTTCGCCTCATTGTCATTCAGGAACAAGTATTGCCGAAGTTCGGGTCCCATCTTCTCAAATATATAGCGCAACTTTCCGAGAATCGGGAAGTTCCGGAGGACGGAGTGTTCGCGTTGGTTCCGGTCACGCCGCCACAGATAAAAAATCAAGAGCGGTGGCGTAATCATGATGAGCAACATGAGCATCAGTAAAATGGTTAACATCGATGTGGTGAGTGACACGGAATTCCCTCCTCTATGGCTCGACGAAAAACACCCTGTTTCCAACAAAACAGGGTGTCATCAGTCGTTCGGGATCGTGACCCCGTCAAATTGTTCATTGCGGCATAGCGTGATTGCTTGCATCGCCAACTTATAGTCTTCTTCCGGCAAGGCAATCAACTCGGTCGGAAGGACCCATTCTTTTGAGTTATACAGATGGATGACGAGCTTGGTGAGCACAAATTCTCGTTTATCGAATGTATTGTCATCGATGATGGTCGAGGTCCGGATCTTCCCTGCCTCTAAATCCATATAAGGAAGCAACCGTTCACGAACATGGGTGTTTCCCGCAATCACATACAGCGCGGCGAAATATTCTCGACCGGTACTGCCCGGATCCGTGAGCCGTTGTGCCAACCGTTTGAACTCGTTGTAGTGGTCGGAAGATAAAAAATCAATATGGTTCATCGGTCCACCTTCTCTCTCTAAGCCTCGCTTTGCTCTCAGGGTTTATAATTTCCACCTTTTTGTAGAAAC
>Ga0334892_1002000_pt1 | contig 15619 bp, 9 predicted proteins | sample GraSluR3_MG_4_FD_207213 | JGI IMG/M metagenome (GOLD analysis project Ga0334892, IMG submission 207213) | Sludge microbial communities from methane-producing bioreactor in Wageningen University, Netherlands - Granular Sludge_15_04-R3 | ecosystem: Engineered > Bioreactor > Anaerobic > Unclassified...
GGTGATGCCCCGCTCTTGTTCCTCGGGGGCTTTATCGATTTGGTTGAAATCAAAAGATTCGGTAGGGTTACCGGGTTGAGCCGATAAAACCTTGGTAATAGCGGCGGTTAAAGTGGTTTTACCATGATCAACGTGACCAATGGTGCCAATGTTTAAATGTGGTTTGGTTCGTTCGAATTTTTCAGCCATGTGATAAAAATTAAAAAAATAATAATTGTTATATTGCTATATTGCTATATTGCTATATTGCTGGCGCGAACTGAAGTTCGCTACTTCATTTTTTGAAGCTGGTTCTTAATATATCAAACTCTTTTTGTTTTTGCAAGAGGAAAATACCTTGTAAATTTCTAATTATTCTAATTTCTAATTGACCTAATGAATTTCCAAATCCCAATTAGCGCGAACTAAAGTTCGCTACTCCAAACTTTTTTAAATTTTGGGGCTTGGTGCTTGGTGATTCCTTAGAATAATTAGAGCAATTAGATTAATTAGAACAATTATTCTTTCTCTTCTCCTCTCGTCTTGGCCACTAACTCTTCTTGAATGTTTCTTGGTAATTCTTGGTAGTGGGATGGCTCCATGTAGAAAGAGGCCCGGCCACCGGTGATATTGCGAATGGAGGTGGCATAACCGGACAGTTCGGCCAAAGGCGCCTCGGCGGTAATTATCCTGGTATTGCCCCGCACCTTACTGCCGCCAATCTGGCCCCGACGAGAAGAAATATCGCCAATTACCTGGCCCATAAACTCTTCCGGGACGGTTGCTTCTAATTTCATAATCGGCTCCAAAACTTTAGGGTCGGCTCGTTTAACCGCGGCTTGAAGAGCGATTGAACCGGCAATTTTAAAAGCCATTTCGGAGGAGTCAACATCGTGAAACGAACCATCAAAAACAGCTACTTTCATATCTACTAAAGGATAGCCGGCCACCACACCCTTGTCCATAGCTTCAATTACGCCTTTTTCGATGGCGGGGATAAATTCTTGCGGAATTCGACCGCCCTTAATTTCGGAAACAAATTCAAAGCCCTCACCCCGGCCTTTGGGCTCAACTCGCAATAAACAATGACCATATTGGCCTCGGCCGCCACTTTGGCGGATATATTTTCCCTCTGCCTCAGTAATTTTACTAACCGTTTCCCGATAGGCAATTTGGGGACTACCGGTTCGAACCTTAAGGCCAAATTCCCGACGCAAGCGCTCCACTAAAATTTCCAAATGCAACTCCCCCATGCCGGAAATTAGAGTTTGGCCGGTTTCCTGGTTAGTTTTTACCCTAAAAGTCGGATCTTCATCGGATAATCGGCCTAGGCTTTTGGCCAATTTTTCCTGATCGGCCTGGGCTTCCGGCTCAATCGCCAAAGAAATCACCGGCTCGGGGAAAGAAATGGCCTCCAACAAAATCGGTTTATCTTTGGGGCAAAGAGCATCGCCGGTTTTAACATTATCAAGGCCGATTACTGCCACAATTTCCCCGGTATAGGCCTGATCGATTTCCTCTCTTTTATTAGCATGCATTAGTAATAATCGACCAATCCGTTCGCTGTTTCTGGTGTTGGCATTATAAACTGAGGAACCGGAGGCAAGGGTGCCGGAATAAATCCGCAAATAAGTTAATTTACCAACATGGGGGTCGGTTTGAATTTTAAAAGCCAGAGCGCAAAGCGGTTCTTTATTGTCCGGCTTGCGAGTAATTTCTTCATCGGTGGCCGGGTCTTTACCGGTAACCGGCGGTACGTCCAGGGGAGAGGGCAAAAAGTCCACCACACCGTCAATAACCGGCTGGACACCCTTGTTTCGCAAAGAAGTACCGCAATATAGAGGCACCACCCGATTGGCGATAGTGGCCCGACGGATACCGGCCATTAGCTCTTCAGTGCTAATTTCTTGATCGGCCAAATATTTTTCCATCAAAACCTCATCTTCCCCAGCGATAAGCTCCACCAAACTGGCCCTGGTTTTTGCCAACTTTTCAACTAAATCTTCCGGCACCGGGACTTCTTTAACTTCGGCTCCCAGCTCATCATCTTCCCAAACATAAGCCTTTTGGTCCAAAACATGAACAATGCCCCTATAGGTTTGCTCCTTGCCGATGGGAAGAGCAATAATGGCTAGCTTTACCGCCAGTCTTTCTTCAATCATGGCCACCGACCCCTCAAAGTCGGCCCCCAGTTTATCCATTTTATTCAAAAAGCAAATTCGGGGTACCTGATAGCGATCGGCCTGACGCCAAACCGTTTCTGATTGGGCCTGAACCCCTTCCTCGGCATCAAAAACCATTACCGCCCCATCTAAAACCCGCAACGAACGCTCGACTTCAGCGGTGAAATCAACATGGCCCGGAGTATCGATAATGTTGATCCGGTGATCTTTCCAAAAAGTGGTTGTTGCCGCCGATTGGATGGTAATACCGCGTTCTTTTTCCTGATCCATCCAGTCCATCTGGGTATCGCCCTCATCAATATCACCGATTTTATAAGTCTTGCCGGTGTAGTAAAGAATCCGCTCGGTGGTGGTGGTTTTGCCGGCGTCAATATGGGCAATAATGCCGATATTTCTGATCCGGTCAAGACTTACGTTTCGGTCTTCGGTTTTGGTAATTTGAGCCATACCTTATTAAATTCTAAATACTAAATTCGAAACACTAAACAAATTCTAAATACTAAATTACAAATATTAAACTGTTTGGCATTTGATCATTGTTGTTTGTTTATAATTTAGGATTTCGTGCTTAGGGTTTGGTGGTTATTTTACCATCTGAAGTGGCTGAAAGCCTTGTTGGCTTCGGCCATACGATGAGTATCTTCCTTCTTTTTAATTGCCAATCCTTCGTTCTTGACCGCGTCGATAATTTCGGCGGCCAATTTTTCGGCAAAAGTATGATACTCCTTGTTGGGACGGGTTCGAGCCGCATCAATTAGCCAGCGAATAGCCAAAGATGTTTGCCGACGACTTGATACCGGAACTGGAATTTGATAGGCGGCGCCGCCAATTCTCCGCGACCGAACTTCCATTTGCGGCTTAATGTTGCCAATGGCCTCTTCCAAAGCGGCTAAAGGCTCTTTCTTGGTTTTTTTGCCCGCCTCTTCCAGAGCCTGATAAACATGTTTTTGAGCCACGGTTTTTTTGCCCGACATCATCACCTGATTAATAACCTTGGCCACCAATAGGCTGTCAAACTTGGGGTCAGCCTCAATCGTTCTTAGTTTAGCTTTTTTACCACGCACCTTAATAAGTTAAAAATTAATAATTAAAAATTAAAAATATTTAAAAAAATTGTTCTAATTAACCTATGTTTAAACCAAATTCTAAATACTAATATCGAAATTCTAAACAAATTCTAAATACTAAATTACAAATATTAAACTGTTTGATTTTTGGGTTTTTTAAAATTTGAAATTTGTTTAGAATTTAGGATTTAGAGTTTAAGATTTGTCTTGTTGCGGCATCTTGGAGCCATACTTGCTACGAGAGGTTTGCCGATCGGCTACCCCTTCAACATCATATTTGCCCCGAACAATATGATATTTGATGCCCGGTAAATCTTTAACCCGACCACCGCGAACCATCACCCGAGCATGTTCAACAATATTATGCCCCTCACCCGGGATATAGGCCGTCACTTCTTGGCCATTAGAAAGCCTAACCCGAGCCACTTTTCGCAAGGCTGAATTGGGCCGTTTTGGCGTCATGGTTTTGGTTTGCAAAACCACTCCTCTTTTTTGGGGGTTAACGGTTTTAACCATTTGTCTTTTGGCCGCGTTAAAAGAACCACGCAGGGCCGTTGCCTTAATGGTTTTGCCTTTTGATCGGCGACTTTTTTTGGTTAATTGAGAAATTGTTGGCATCTTAATAAGTTAAAAGTTAAAAGTTAAAAATATTGGTGCGGGCTACCTGTCCGCCTCTGGCGGAAACTCCGCTATTCCAAACTTTGAATTGTCAACCTTGGACTGTCAATTATTATATCATCCTAACCTCAAAAATCTAGCCAGTCCTCGTTAACTTTAGCCCGTTCGGGGGTAGTGGGAATTAAGCGGCCGATAATAACATTTTCCTTTAAACCAATTAATGGGTCAATCTTACCCTTAAGAGAAGAGTGGGTTAGCACGTTGGTGGTGGTCTGGAATGAGGCGGCCGACAGCCAAGAATTGGTCGTTAAGGCCGTTCGACTAATACCCAAAACAATTCTTTTGCCTCGGGCCGGCCGCTTGTTGGCCGATCTTGCTTTTCTATTTTCAGCCCTAAAGACCTCCCAATCAACATCACTATCAATAATCATATCGGTGTCTCCGGCCGATAAGACATGGACCTTGCTGGACATTTTGCGAATTATCACCTCAAAATGGCGATCGTTAATACCAATCCCCTGAGACTCATAAACCCCCTGGATCTCGGCCAATAAATACTTTTGAGCTTCTTCCCGGCCACGGACCCGTAAAACATCTTCAATATTTAGGGCGCCGGCGGCCAATTGAGTCCCGGCCAAAATCTTATCGCCTTTTTTAACTAACAACTCCAATATGGCCGGAACATAATATTCTCGGGCATCGTCATCATTGGCAATAATTACCACCCGACCACCATCTTTTTCCTTAATGGTCACCCGACCGTCAATTTCGGCAATTGGCGACATGGATTTTGGGGTTCTGGTTTCGAATAGTTCCTCGACCCGAGGCAAACCCTGAGTCACGTCGGCCCCAATAACACCACCGGAATGTTTAGTCCTCATCGTCAGTTGAGTCCCCGGCTCGCCAATTGATTGGGCGGCTAATACCCCTACCGGGGTACCGGCTTCGACTAGTTTTCTGGTTGAAAAATCCCAACCATAACACTTAACACAAACGCCATAGGGTGTTTGGCAAGTCAACGGCGAACGAACGGTAACAGCATCAATTTTTTCTTTTTTGATTAATTCTACCAACTTCTCGTCAATCACTTCGCCTTGAGCGATTAGGGTTTTGCCGGCTTTCTTGACCGCTTTAGCTAAAACCCGACCCAAAATCCGGGCCTCAAACTTACCGGCCCGAGATCCTTTTCGGGCAATTATAATCCCCTTCTTGGTACCGCAGTCATCTTCCCGAATCAACATATCGTGAGCGGCATCAACTAGCCTTCTGGTTAAATAGCCGGCATCGGCCGTTTTTAAAGCCGTATCAGTTAAGCCTTTTCGGGAACCGCGAGCCGAAGTAATATACTCAAAAACCGATAAACCTTCTCTGAAATTAGATTTAGTCGGCATGGGCACAATATTACCCATTGGGTCAACCAATAGGCCCCGCATCGCCGATAGCTGTTTAACCTGGTCACGGGAAGCCCGAGACACTTTGGCGTCAATTATTAACTTGACCGGTGAAGATTCATCGAACAATTCCCAAGTTTTATCGGCCAACTCCTCGGTAGTCTCAATCCAAACCTGTTGACTTAGACGCTCTTTTTCTTGACGAGTAATTAACCCTTGTTCAAAGCTCTGATTAACCTCCAAAACTCTTCTTTCTGCCCGAGCAATGACTTTATCCTTATCTTTATAAAGCAAGTTGTCGCTAACTCCTACTGATAAACCAGAGATTGTCCCGGCCCAAAAACCTAAATCTTTAACCCGATCAATCATTTCCGCTACCAGCTCTTGATTGTCATCATCGAAAAGCTGATTAAAGATGTCTTTTAACAACCCGGAATCGACATTGTCGTTAACAAAGCCAATTTTTTCGGGCAAAATCTGGTTGAAAATAATCCGGCCGACACTGGTGTCAACCTTCTTCCCTTGATGCCAAATCGTCACCGGCTGGCGTAGACCCAAAACCCCTCGCTGGTAGACCCAAAGCGCCTCTTCAAGATCCAAAACACCCTGATAAGCCTTAATCCTAGAATCAACGGTGGTTAAATAATAAATCCCCAAGGCCATTTCCTTCCGGCTGGGGATAGAAACCGGCGAACCATCAGCCGGTTTAAGCAGGTTGCTGTTGGGGGTCATCTTTTCGGCGGCTTCTTTTTGCGCTTCTTCGGAAAGAGGTAAGTGAACCGCCATTTGGTCGCCATCAAAATCGGCATTAAAACCGGAACAGACACAAGGGTGAAGTTGAATCGCCAGACCATCAACTAAAACCGGGTAAAAAGCTTGAATTGATAATTTATGAAGAGTCGGAGCCCGGTTTAATAAAACCACCTTGTTTTCCACCACTTTAGCCAAAACATCATAAACCTCCGACGGGCGTTGCTCCAAGACCATTTTAGCCGAGCGAATATTAGGCGCCAGCCCCTGAATAATCATTTCGTGTAAAACATGGGGTTTAAACATTTCTAAAGCAATCTCTTTGGGCAAACCGCACTGGTTTAACTTTAATTTGGGCCCAACAATAATAACCGAACGGCCGGAGTAATCAACCCGTTTACCTAAAAGGTTTTGTCTAAAACGGCCCTTTTTACCTTTAAGCATCTCCGACAACGAACGTAATTCCCGATAAGAAGAGGTTTGACGACGACGAATTTGAGAAGAGTCAATTAAATTATCAACTGCTTCTTGCAGCATTCTCTTCTCATTTCGTAAAATAATTTCCGGGGCGCCAATATCAATGAGGTTATTAAGCCGGTTGTTGCGGTTAATTACCCGCCGATAAAGATCATTTAAATCAGAAGTGGCAAACTTTCCTCCGGTTAGCTGAACCATAGGCCGCAAATCAGGTGGCAAAACCGGCAAAATATCAATAATCATCCAAATCGGATCGATTCCGGCTTCGATTAAATCGTTAATTAGGGTGATACGCTGATAAAGCTTCTTTAGTTTGGTTTTACTGCGGGTTTGGTCGGTTTCTTTTCTAAGTTGGCTGATAATCTTTTTTAGGTCTAACTTTTTAATCGCTGAAACTAGCGCTTCGGCTCCCATTTGGGCAATAAAGAAATCGCCGGCTCGATGATCAGATAAAGTAAAGTATTCATCCTCAGAGAGAAAATCTAAAAAGGCCATTGATTTAACCTTCCCTTCCAAGAACTGATACAGGCGGTCGATGGTTTTTTCCTGCTTTTCTTGTTCTATTCGGACTTGTTGAATTTTTCTCTTGGTTTGAATCGTCAGTTCCGCTAAAGCCAGCTCCTGGGCTTCTTTATCTTTAACTTTCTTTTTAACCTCCGCTTCTTCTTTTTGAGCAACAATTTTTATTTCTTTAATTTTTTGTTTCTGAGATAGCCTGGTTTTCTCAATTTCGTTTTTGTAATCTCGACCTAGATTAGATAAGACGGTTTTTCTTTTTTGTTCATCAACATCAATAATTAAATAGTTGGTAAAATAAACTACTCTTTGCAAGTATTTGTTGGAAACACCAAAGAGAATTGATAGCGGCGAAACAGAGCCTTTAAAATACCAAACATGGGCGCAAGAAGCGGCCAAATTGATGTGGCCCATTCTTTCTCTTCTAACTCGGGAGCGAGTAACCTCAACTCCGCATTTATCACAAATTACTCCTTCGTAACGGCGATGTTTATATTTACCACAATAACATTCCCAATCTCGGGTCGGCCCAAAAATACGTTCGCAAAAAAGACCGTCTTTTTCCGGTTTTAAAGTTCGGTAGTTAATTGTTTCTGATTTGGTCACTTCGCCATGAGACCAAGAACGAATCTCCTCAGGTGAGGCTAATTTTATTTTTAAGGCCTCAAAGTCGGCAATCTGATCGTTAAAATATTGTTTATCAACCATTCTTATTTAAATTCTAAACAATAATATCAAAATACTAAACAAATTCTAAATAGTAAATTACAAATTTTAAACGATTATTTTAAATTTTCTAATTAATTTTTAATGATTTAATGGTTAAAATTTATTGTTATATTGTTTAATTGTTAAATTGTTAGCGCGCGGTAAACCGCGCTACTCCAGAAAAAAACGAACTAGCGAACTCGTGTCCCGTACCGAATGGTACTGGGATCAGCTCGCGCCTCCTCCTCGAAACGGGATTCTTCTCCGCCAACTGGCGGATCAGAATGACGAAAAAGAAAAATCGTCATCCTGAGGTCGCTTCAGGCGACCGAAGGATCTCCCCCTTAAAAAAAACAATTTGACAATTTAGCAATTTTTATTTTTTTTCTTGTTTGGCTATTTCTTTTTCTTCGGCTTGAGTCTTGGGCAAAGAAACAGCTTCACCGGCCTCTTCTTGAACTTCTTCTTGGTCGGGACCCTCTTGCGGAATTTCTTCCACTACCCCTTCCGGCGTTACTGCCAACCCCAGGCTTTTTAACTCCGAAATTAAAACCTTAAACGATTCCGGAATTCGCGATTGGGGAATTTGGGTTCCCTTAACAATCGCCTCAAAAGCTTTGGCTCGACCAACGACATCATCACTTTTAATAGTGATCATTTCTTGCAGGGCATGAGCGGCCCGATGAGCTTCCAGCCCCCAAACCTCCATTTCCCCAAAGCGTTGACCACCCATTTGAGCCTTACCTCCTAGCGGCTGTTGAGTAACCAAAGAGTAGGGCCCAATTGAACGAGCATGAATTTTATCTTCTATCATATGAACCAGTTTCAAAATATGGGCATTGCCAACGACAACTTTTTCTTTATAAGGTTCCCCGGTCCGACCATCAAAGAGGGTTAATTTATAATCTTCGGGGAGACCGGCTTTTTTAAACTCTTGCGCCAAAAAATTCTCGTCAAATTTCTCAAAAACCGGAATTGCCACCCGATAGCCCAAACTCTTAGCCGCCAAGCCCAAATGAGCCTCTAAAAGCTGACCCAAATTCATTCTTGATAAAACCGACAAGGGGGAAATAATTAGATCCACCGGAGTGCCATCAGCCAAATAGGGCATATCGGCCTCAGAAATAATTTTAGAAATGACTCCTTTATTGCCGTGACGGCCAGAAAGCTTATCGCCAACCTTGATTTTTCTCATTTGGGCCACTCGAACAATCACTTTTTTACTAATACCGGAAGCTAATTCCTCATCTTCTTCGCGGTCAAGAATTTGAACCTCAACAACCACCCCCTCAACGCCATGGGGCATTCTCAAAGAAGTGTCTCTAACTTCCCGGGCTTTTTCGCCAAAAATAGCCCGAAGCAATCTTTCTTCGGCAGTTAATTCTGTTTCTCCTTTGGGAGCAATTTTACCAACCAGGATATCGTTGGCGGCAACGTGAGAACCAATCACCACAATACCATCATCGCCGAGTTTTGCCAACTCTTCTTCAGAAACATTGGGAATATCGGCAGTTAATTCCTCCGGACCAAGTTTAGTATCGGCCACCTCAGCCACATATTCGTTAATAGTAATCGAGGTTAATAGGTCTTCTTTAACCAACCGGTCGGAAATAACAATGGCGTCTTCATAACCCAAACCCTCAAAAGAGCAATAGGCAACGGTTAGGTTTTTCCCCAGGGCTAACTCACCCTGATCGCAAGATGGGCCGTCAACAACCAAATCGCCCTTTTTGATCTTTTGACCAGTGCTAACAGCCGGTTTTTGGGAATAGCAAGTCCCATAAGGGGAAGTCCGAACAAATTTATTAATTAAATAGATTTCCTCATCGCCGTTTATTTGGATGTTGTCATTATCCAACTCTTCTTCTTTAACACTTTCGGGGTCAGCCAATTTAACCACCACTCTTTGGCCATCGGCATAAGTTACCTTACCGCTGTGGCGAGCGGTAATGGTTCGCCCTAGGGCTTGAGGGATTGCTTTCTCCATGCCGGTACCAATCAGAGGAGTATCGGGATTAATCAGGGGCACCGCCTGGCACTCCATGTGAGAACCCATCAGGGCTCTTGATGGCTCGTCATGATCTAGAAAAGGAATTAACGAAGCCGAGACGCCAACAATCTGTCGCGGGCAAACGTCAATCAAGTCAACCTGATCGGCAGGAACATCCAAAAATTCACCCCGAAACCTGGCCGGCACTAACTTGTCGATAATATAGCCTTTATCATCGAGGTTGACATCGTTGGCAGTGATATGATATTCCTCTTCGTCGTCGGCCTGAAGATAAATAACCTCATCAGTCACCCTTACCCTGGTTTTGCCATCCTTAGTCTCCTTAATCACTTTTTTATAAGGAGTTTCCAAAAAGCCATGTTCGTTTACCTTGGCGTAAAGAGCCAAATAAGTTACCAGGCCAATGTTTTGACCCTCTGGGCTTCGAACCGGACAAATTCGACCATATTGAGAAGCGGAAACATCGCGAATCGAAAAGGGGGCTCTTTCTCTGGTTAGACCGCCCGGACCCATCACTGATAATCGGCGCAAATTATCTAGCTCCGAGAGAGGGTTAGTTTGGTCAATAATAGTGGAAAGCCTGTTGGTTCGGAAAAATTCGTTAATGGCGGCAATAATGGGCTGGCTGTTAATCAAGGCCGAAAGATTAACATCCTGATCACGAGACAACAAAACCATCCGATCTCTAATCATCCGCTCGAAACGAGATAGGCCAATCCTAAAAGGCACCTGAGAAATTAACTCACCAACACAACGAAGGTGGCGATTAGCCAAATGGTCAATGTCGTCAATTTTACCTTTATCTTCAAGCAAACCAGTCAAATAAACAAGAGTGGCAACAAGGTCATCTTTTTTCAAAACTAGACCATCAGGATTATTGCTAATTTTTAAACCAAGACGCTTGTTAATTTTATAACGACCGACCGAGCTAAGGCTATAACGACGAGGGTTAAAAAAGGCGTTTTGAAAAAATTCTTCGGCGTTTTCGATTACGGCCGGCTCCCCGGGACGCATTTTTTGATAGATCTCAATTAAAGCCTCTTGGCGGGTTTCGGTAGTATCAACACCAAGAGTAGGATTAATAATTTCACCAAATTGGCTGGCAATTTCCTTATTGGTCATTCCCAAGGCTTTTAAAATCACCGTGGCCGGGAACTTCCGACGCCGATCAATCCGAGCCGAAATAACATTATTGTTACCGCTAATAAATTCTAGCCAAGAACCGAAAAGCGGTCTAATTTCAGCCTCATAAAGAGTTTTACCGGTTCGTTTGTCTTGGCTTTGGGTAAAATAAACCCCTGGCGCTCGAGTTACCTGAGAAACAATACAACGCTCAACTCCATTAATAATAAAGGTTCCCCGCTGGGTCATTTGGGGCAAATCGAAAAGAAAGGTCTGTTTTTGCCAGGTCCGATTAGTCTGCAGACTGGTTAAAGTGATATCGCAATCAATAGAAACAGTATAAGAAATGCCTCGGCGAATCGCCTCTTGAGGAGTGGTGTTGGAAGGTGAAAGATGATAATCACCCAAACTCATTTGCCAACGCTGTCCGGCCTGGTCTTTAATCGGCGAAATCCCCTTTAAGCCTTCGCCAATACCGTTTTTTAAGAACTTTTGCCAAGATTCTTTTTGAATCGCCAGAAGGTCTAATGGGGGTAATTTTGAATATTTCTTACCTAAAACAACCTGATTTTTTTGTTTGTGAACCTCCATTCTTTGATTAAAAGTCAAAAATTTTTACCGGCAAAAAAACAGCCAGGTTCAAGACAAAAAAAGGCCATTAAAAAATATCCCCCTGACCAGGTAGGGATATTTACTTAAAAGTTAACCCGGCTGATAATGATTGTCAAAATCAAAATGACCCAAAAATTAAACTACCCAAAGAAGCAATGAGCCTAATATAACATAGGACAAAATAAAATGCAAGGAAAAAAGAATAATTGTTAAATTGTTACATTGCTATATTGTTTTTAGGGTTATTTAAATCCAAAAGGCTATTAACAATCTTTCTTTCACCTTTTTACACCTTTAAGGTGTAAACATATTTAATCAAATTCTAAATTCTAATCTCTAAATCCTAAACAAATTCTAAATACTAAATTACAAATTTTAAACGATTATTTTAAATTTCCCAAAGTTGATTCGAATATTTTCCTTAAATTATATTGTTCTATTTTTCAAATCAAATTGTTTGTAATTTGAAATTTGATTCATTGTTATTTGTTTAGAGTTTAGAATTTAGGGTTTCGAGTTTGTTTTTACACCTTTAAGGTGTAAACGTTATATTAGTTTTCGAATTTTTCAACCGACCAATTTTCAATCAATTTTTCAATTATTTAATTAACCAATAAAAGGGGAAAATGAAAATTATCGTCCGTAATTTGTAATTGAAAATTTAAAAAAATTATTTAATTGACTGTTAAATTCGAAAATTGGAAATTGAAAATTAATAAAACCTCTTTCTTCATTATAAGAAACCGCTCTATCTCAAATAACGATTAATGTTTTCTTCGTGTTCGGTTAAAGTTGTCGCCAAATGAAGTTTGCCCGAAGAATCAGAAATATAATACCAATATGGTGAATTTTGCGGAGCCTCAACAACCGCCTCAATTGCTCCAAAGGAAGGACTGCAGATTGGTCCCGGCGGAAAGCCGCTATTTTGATAGGTATTATAAGCCGAAACAATTGTTCTGGTATCTTGACCGGTTATTTTAGGCCACCAAACACAAGAAACGGGATAATCTCTTGGACAGCTTTTGTTAGCCAAAGCATACTGAACACTGGCATCAACTTGAAGCGGCCAATTATTCCTAATTCGATTTAACAACACCCCGGCAACGGCCCGTTGATCAGCTCGACTTTTGGCTTCTCTTTCTGCTAAGGAAGCCAAAATAATCAACTCTTCTTCATTTAAGCCTTGGTTTTTAGCCTTGATCAGAATCTCCTCACTAACCTTACTCTGATAATTCTTGTTAATAATCTGCCAAAAATCAGCCCAAGAAGCGTTTTTGGGAACCAGGTAAGAGTCGGGCATTAAATAGCCTTCTTTGACTTTTAGGTTTTCAAACCACACCTTGTCAAAACCAGATAATTTTTCTTTTAAAACTAAGGCCACTTCTTCAGCCCGAAAACCAGGAATAATTGTCACCCAAGTGTCCAACGATCCAGAGGTTAATTCTTGGGCAATTTCTTTGGCCGGCATTGAAGCCGAAAGCCAAAAATCACCAGCCTGAATTTTCTGATCCAAATTCTGCTGATAGACCAAAACTATAAACGCCCAAGAATTTCTAATCAGACCAGCCTGTTCCAGCCTGTAAGCAATTGATTTTAGACCTTCTCCGGAAGAAATAACAAATGATTTTTCTTCCCGATCGGTCGGATCAGGCGCTCTTAAATTAGAAAAATAAAGAAAAAACCCTAAAAAAAGGACTAAAAAAATAAAAAAACCCCCTGAAAGAAGGAGGTTTGGGCCAGAAAATTTCTTTTTTAAAAACATAAAAAAATTTCCCTTAGTCTCTTAGACTTCCTTAAACAAGGCCCGGCGGTATTTTTTACTTTTAGGATCGTAAACAAAGATCCGACCGCACTGACAGGCTACCCTTTCAGTCTTGTCCTTCCTGGTTTGACGCTTGCCTTTTTCCAGTGGCGTACCGCAACCAACACAACGCCCTTGAGACAATAACCAAGCTTGAACTGGAGCAATAATATTTTTAAACATAGTCACCCCCTTTTTATAGATTCCCACAGGCTTTGCCCGTGGTTCTTTCTGTTTCGCCCTGTTCACTCGCCTATAGGCGAGTGAGCTGTTGATATCGGTTTCATCCACGGCTTGTAAGCCGTGGTTTTCACCTATCTTGAAATAAGAAATTAATTATTTTCATTAATCTTTTTTATCCAGAAAGTAGGCCGTTAGAATTTGAGCGGCGGCAACAGCATCAACTTTTTCCCGACGAGTTTTTTGCCTGGTCTGACTTACCAGCATTTTAGCAACGGCGTCTCGAGTTGTCAAAGACTCATTTTGAAAAATTATTGGCAGGTTAATTTTTTTTGCTAGTTCTTTAGCAAAAAGGTCAAGCTCCTTTTTCAAGTCCTGGCTAATTCCCAAAACCACCTTATCAACTGCTTCTTCCAAACAGGTTTTTTTAATTTTCTCAAAAATGTCTTTATCGTTTTGGTAAACAGTCAAAGGCGAAACTAAACCTTTCTCACCAAAGGCCAGGCCAATTCTTTTTTTACCGTAATCAATTGCTAAATAACGCACCTTAAAAATTCTAATTATTTATTATCTTGCCAATCTTGCCCTGACCACCAAGCGGCGAAGATAGGTTCCAGGAGGAACACAAGTAACCATAGAAAGATAAGAATCGTCAAATCTCTGCTCTAAAATAGCCAGATCGTCAGGCTTAACCTCAACCATCTCCTCAACCTGGTAACGGTAACGAACGCCATCAAAGTCCACCAAAATTTCATCGCCATACTTTAGGGTCGGCAAAAGCGAAAAAATCGTCATATAGTCTTTAGGGTTAAAAAACTGAGGTAAAACCGAATGACCAAAAATCACCGCATTGCCAAAATCACCCGGATAGGCCGTACCACCATATTGAATTAGGTTTTTTGACAAATCCTCCCCGCCAACTCGAACCACAGCATTAAAAACCCCCAAAGAGGGAATAGTAAGACTGTAATAATCAACTCGCCCACCTGTACCGCGATCAGAGCCGGCCGGCAACCAATTCTTTACCTTGGTTAAACCCTCATCAGCCCCAGAAACAGAAAAAAAAGAACTGGTTTTCTCCCCCAAAACATTATCAGCAACCAATACCGGAGAATAGGGCCTAACTAAGTTATTAGCTTGAAACCGACGCCAGGACTTAACTTGATAGGAAACAATCGGCCAACCAGCATAAAAAAGAGCTAATAAGCCAACCGCAAAAACTAGCACTGGCGCTAATCTTAACAAGCGCCAAAAAACGGAATTTTGCCTTGGTTGTTTTTTGATATATAAATAAGACACCCTTAAAAAATTTCTAATTTCTAATTGACCTAATGAAATTCCAAATCCCAATTACCAAAAAATTTTAGGATTTAGGACTTGGGATTTCATTAGAATAATTAGATCAATTAGGTTAATTAGAATAATTTTATTTATATCTTTTCCAACATTTGATAATTCGTTACAAAAACCTGGTTTTTTGCCAATCTTACTCTCCTACTTCCATCCTAATGGTAATGTTATCGGTTCGATGAGGAAGAGTCAATAAAAAGTTGGGCAAGGGGGGAGAAAAATAAACCTCAGAACTATCGACGCTAGGCAATAAAGATAAGTAATCCTCAATTGTTTCCAGTTTCCGGCCGGCAATTTTTTTCTTAATTTCGGCCTCGTCAATATCAGGGTAAAGGCTGGCGCCAAAACTTAAATCAAATAGAACACCCGCCTCTTGGTCCTCAACAAACTTAAAATCGGCCTTCTTTTCTCCTCCCAAGACAAAACCGCTCGGCACCTGCGCTTCTAAAAGGGCCTCAATTAAGCTATTCAAATCTTGATCCCAATAGGCCAAGCCGGTTAGTTTGGCTGTTAGGGTTAATGTTAGCTGGTCTGTTTCATCACCCACCTTATGACTAAATTCTTCTTCCACTACTTCCCAAAAAATACTCTCTTTAATCAGTTTTTCTCCCGAAGCCAGCTGACTCACCAGCTCTTGTTGGCCCTGATCCTTAATAGTCGCCAAAACTTTTTCCTTTAAATCGGCCCGATCTTCTTCGGCAACCACTTTAACTTTTTGGCTGGAACCGCCAGAGAAGGCTTTCTCGTTTTTGGCGACAAAACTATCTTTAATAAAAGAGTCGACCGTAAGTTCCTGGCCCGCCGATAAATTATAGTCGGCGCCAATGTCATCAGCGACAATGGCCACCGTCTCT
>Ga0334892_1002002_pt1 | contig 15617 bp, 9 predicted proteins | sample GraSluR3_MG_4_FD_207213 | JGI IMG/M metagenome (GOLD analysis project Ga0334892, IMG submission 207213) | Sludge microbial communities from methane-producing bioreactor in Wageningen University, Netherlands - Granular Sludge_15_04-R3 | ecosystem: Engineered > Bioreactor > Anaerobic > Unclassified...
TACATCATATTCGGTTCCGATTAAACGGCGGCAGGTATCCTTTACTATCGCAAACACTTCTGGCAAATACTGATCGAGAAGAGATTGGCGAGCCTCTTTTATCTCCTCTCTTTTACGGTCGATCTCAGTCTCCAGCCTTTCCTTCTCACCCTCTTCCTGTTCGCTTTGAAAGGTTGCCTGCAGTTCCTCGTATTCGTTTTCGTATGGGCGTAGATACTCTCTCAACTCAGCTCGTATTTCTATCACTCTCGCTTTGAGTTCAGCGTCCGTCTTACTCTCTAATTCGGAATACTGCTCCTTTATTCGCTCCAGTATTGGTTCGATCTTCTTGAAATCACGGATGTTCTTGTCTCCGAATAGTTTCTTCAATACTTTATCAAACATAGTTATATATTACCTCATCTGTCATTGTTTTTTCATTGGTTGGTATGTCAAACTATTTTGAAAACGTCGGTAGTCACTGAATGTTACCGAAAGGGGTGTCTTAATTCTGAGCAGAGAAAGATCAGAAGATGCTTGTAATTGGCAGGTCAATCCTGGAATATACTGGCTTATGAATCTAAAGGAAGCACTGGAGTCGGCACCCGGCCGACTTCAATGCTCCTCAGGTGTAAATCCTGAGAAAGAGTGGTTAGATTGAGAAATTCGAGTAACTCTATCTGTTGACTCTTTATGGTTTTCTTGATATTGTCAGAAATAGCTGCCTGTTGTTTCCTGTTTATGTTAACTAACTGGTTGTTTCTGTTTCGCTTTGAAGATCACTGAAGTAACGAACTCGATCAAGAAGCCGTAGATAACTCCCATTACCAGAGTGGCAATGAACATTGATGCCGGTGTAAACCCTTCTACATCGGCCATCATTCCACCAAACGCAGCAGGGATACCGACAATTAAACCCATTAAGGGCCCATTTATTGCCCAGTGGATACGCAGAGCACTAATACCGATAACAAATCCGATTAAAACCCTTCCTGTTAAAATATTCATAAAGAGGGGAAAGGATAATGGCCCGCCGGTAGATGCGAATCCGGCACAGATAAGCCCACTCACAACTCCCATTAAAGTTGCAATGAACACTCTTTTAAAACCTGTCATAATACACCTCCGATAACTCAATACAGATCTTCAATATATATTGTCAAGTATAGTCTTAAAATTAACTGGCTACAATAACTGATAATGTGGATTTACCTCCTAGCAATCGAGAAGGCTAAAGAAAATTTTTGTTTGATGCGAGATAAAGAGGTCTCTTTTTGAAGATAAATGAATTGACAGGAAAGACTCAACCTGGCTATTTAGTAAAGTCTATAGCTTTGCAGGAGGATAGATTATGCTCAGAAGTTTGATAGAAAAGAATCGGAGTTATCGGCGATTTGATGAAGAGTATTCCTTAGAGATCAAAACAGTCCGCGAGCTGGTAGATAACGCCAGATTATCTGCATCAGCGGCTAATCTTCAACCTTTGAGATACATTATTTCTTCAAGCAGAGAAGTGAACAGACTTATCTTTTGCTGCCTCCGCTGGGCGGGATATCTACCAGACTGGAAGGGACCGGTCGAAGGAGAAAGGCCTGCAGGATATATAGTCATACTTGGTGACAGAGAGCATCCTGAACATCACCATTATGATGCCGGTATAGCTGCGCAAAGCATTCTCCTGGGAGCTGTTGAAAAGGGGCTGGGTGGCTGTATCTTCGCTTCTATTGATCGTAGCCTGTTACAACAGAGCCTGGAAATTCCTGAGCAACTCGATATCCTGCTGGTCATAGCCCTCGGTAAACCGAAGGAAAAGGTTGTCATAAAAGAGATCGGCAGGCAGGATGATATTAAATACTGGCGGGATGAGAATGGCATCCATTATGTTCCGAAGAGACGACTGGAAGATATAATAATAAAGGCCTACGATTGAGGGATCTGGTGATTCAAAGCAGAGATAAATTTCCGGGTAGGATATGAAGTTACCACTTAAGAAGATAGTTATTTTTGTTGTTTTACTGGTGATTGTTTTCTATCTCTACAATCTAATAGAATCTTCAGGTAAAGAGGATCTATTGAGAATTATCAACTATGTGGTAAAGCTGATCTGGGGTATTACTATCCTCACTGTTATTCTTGTCCTGATTCTGGAAAACCGCAGCCCAACAAAAACCCTATCCTGGATTCTCATACTCGTTTTCTTACCCATCGTCGGGTTTATCATCTATCTCATCTTCGGCCGCAATTTCCGGAAGAAGAAGATTTATGCCAGAAAGGAATACAATGATTACGAGAAATTAAAAAAGATAGAGAAAAGCAAGCTGGATCACAGATACGATATCTCTATCCTGGGACAGGAGAGGCCGGCAGTATCATTAATATCGAGATTGTTCGAGAATAACAACAAAGCTTTCCTCACTTACCGTAACCGGGCAGAGATATTCTCAGACGGGCAACAGGCGATTGAAGCGATATTTTCTGCCATTGAACCCGCCCAAAAATCGATCCACCTGCAGTTTTTTATTATTCGAAGTGATCGCATCGGACAGTCCCTGAAAAAACTGCTGATTAAGAAGGCTCAGGAAGGTGTGAAGGTAAGATTACTCTACGATTCTGTCGGCAGCTGGAATATCGGCTGCAGGTATATCAAAGAGCTCCAGATGGGTGGTGTGGAGACTGCCAGCTTTTCACCGGTCAGTTTTCCTTATATCAGCAGTAAGATGAATTACCGTAATCATCGCAAGATAGCCATAATTGACGGGAAAATCGGTTTCCTGGGTGGTGTTAATATTGCCGATAGATACATGCATAAGAATAAATATTACGGTTTCTGGCGAGACACACACTTGAGAATAGATGGTGAGGCAGTTCACCCTCTTCAGGCTATCTTTCTGAATGACTGGGCGTTTGCCACAGGAGATAATCAATTCAAAGAGGAAAATTTCCCAGAAACCGCAGTAAAGGATATCAATCCTGTCCAGATCATCTCGAGTGGTCCCGATTCTGACTGGGAAAGCATCATGCAGGGTTATTTTGCTATGATCACCCTGGCTTCGAAAAATATCAATATCGTCACCCCCTATCTTATCTTGAATGAGAGTATGCTTACTGCTATCAAGGTTTCTGCCCTGAGCGGGATCAAAGTGAAATTGATCGTTCCCAGCAAACCTGATCATCATCTCGTTTTCTGGGCTGCCAGATCATACTTCCAGGACTTACTGGAAGCCGGAGTCAGAATCTTTGAATATAGAAAAGGATTTATTCATTCTAAGTATATTACGGTCGATGGGCATCTCGCATCTATCGGTTCTGCTAATATGGATATCAGAAGTTTCAATCATAATCTCGAAGTAAATGCCTTCTTCTTTAATGATGCTCTGACAACAAGGCTTGACAGTATATTTGACGAAGATCTCAATGATAGCACCGAACTGACCCTGGAAGAACATTTAGACCGCAGTTATTTCAATCGATTCAAAGAGTCTCTGGCCAGGCTCTTTTCACCGGTTCTCTGACCGCATAACAATATAATTATAAGGAACAATTAAATGTACCTATTCCGAAAAGATCTGAAGCAGAAACAACCAGTGCAGGTAGAGGTACCTCATAAGAGAGTTATGATGTCTCTTAACGAAAGCACTCTCAATCCCTTAGGGCTGATTAAAAGGCCATTTCTGGATAATTTGAACAAGATTGCACTCAATCGTTATTATAGTGATATTACAAAAGAATTGATAAAGGAATTAGGAAGGTATATAGGAAATGATATTGCTGAGGATCAGATATTAATGGGTAACGGTGCTGATCAGATGCTCTACTATATCTTTCTTGCTGTGAGAGATAGTAGTGACGATTTTGCCCTCTCCCTGGCACCTTCCTATTTTGATTATAAAAGCTATTGTTCGGCTGTTGGACTCGGTTTTAAGACTCATGAACTGGACGAAGATTTTGACTTTTCGCCCGCAGAATATCTCGAAAAAGCTGAAGATCCTAACTGCCGCTTAATCATCATCTGTTATCCAAACAATCCGACAGGAAATCTTTTCGCTGAAGAGAAGATTATCAAGGTGATCGAAAATACCAATCTACCTGTTCTGATCGATGAAACCTATTACGAGTTCAGTAATAAGACCTTTATCAACCAGCTTAAGAAGTATCCAAATCTGATCATAGTCCGCTCTTTCTCCAAATCTTATTCTGCCGCAGGCTTGAGATTCGGTTATATGATATCTACTCCCGAGAATATCAGAGAGATCAACAAGGTATTTACAGCCTTCAACCTGAGTATACTCATACAGGTTTTTGCCTATACACTACTTGAGCATAAAGATAAATTCCTCAGTCATACAAAGAATGTCGTTAAAATGAGAGAGAAGCTCTTCAATAACCTGAGTTCTATTGAGAATGTTACCGTCTATCCTTCAGATACGAACTTTCTTATCTTCACTATTGGAGAGAAGACCCTGGCACTCCATGAATATCTCAGTAATCACGACATTTCTGTCAGAAGTATGCATAAATTGCCTTTACTGGCCAATCATCTTCGTATCTCTGTCGGCACAGAGGGAGACAATGAATGTTTCTTAAAACTCGTCAATGAGTTCTTAAAAGAATAAAGGGGTTTTTAATGAATTTGGGCGCACATATTTCCATAGCTAAAGGACTGGATCTCATATTTGAAAGGGCAAGAAGCGTTACAGCTAATGCGATCCAGATTTTTGTCACAAACCAGAATCAATGGGCAACACGAAAGCCCAGAGAGGACGAAAAGGCCAGGTATGATAAGCTGAGAAAAGTATACAAACCTTATGTAATAGTAGCTCATAGCCGCTATCTGATCAATCTCGGCAGTGCAGACCCGGTGAAAGAAAAGAAATCACTACAGGCTTTCAGAGAGGAACTGGAATTATGTGAGCTGCTGGAGATACCCTATCTGGTCATACATCCCGGTTCTTATCTGGACCAGACAGAGGAATGGGGATTGAAAAGAATAACTCACAATATTGACCTTACTCGGGAGAGATTTGATAAACTCAATACAGTTATTCTGCTGGAGACTACTGCCGGACAGGGAACCAACCTCGGTTATAGATTCGAACAACTGGAGTTTATAATGGAACACTCCCGTTACCCCGAAAACCTCGCTGTCTGCTTTGACACCTGTCATGCCTATACAGCCGGCTATGATCTCAGGGAGTCTTACGATACTGTTTTTGCTGAATTTGAAAAAATTATCGGAACAGAGAAGATTAAAGCATTCCACCTGAACGACACTAAAAGAGGATTAGGATCCAAAATTGACCGTCACGAGCATATCGGGAAAGGGCAACTCGGAATCGAGCCTTTCCGAAAACTGCTCAATGACGAGAGATTCAAAGAAGTACCGATGATTCTGGAAACACCTAAAGGTGAAAACGATGATATGGATATTGTTAACCTTAAGACCCTTCGTGATCTGAGATAAGGAGAAAATATCAACTATGACCAACCTTAGAAAGGATGTGCACAAAATTATAATGAAAGCCGGAATGATGATCCTCAAAGAATCGCGCTCAAGGATGAGTATCCGTACGAAGAGCAGCGAGAGAGATCTCGTTACACAGATCGACTGGAATGTGGAGATGTTCCTCAAAGAAAAACTTCAGAAACTTCTCCCCGATAGTTCTTTCCTGGCAGAAGAGACAGAAGCAGAAATCAAGGATGCTGAAAAGCTCTGGATTATAGATCCTATTGATGGAACCACGAACCTTGTTCACGGCTTCCCCTTTCTTGCTATTTCCATAGCTCTCCAGATTGAAGGTGAGCTGAAACTCGGCTTTGTCTATAATCCTTTTATGAACGAGTTCTATGAGTCTGAAAAGGGTCAAGGCTCCCTGCTAAACGGAAAGAGTATCAGGGTCTCGGCAACCCAGACACTCTCCAGAAGCCTGCTGGCTACCGGTTTTGCCTATAACTTCGCAAATGCGGAGGAAAATAACATCCGTTACTTTGAACACTTCCATCGTAGATGCCATGGAATAAGACGACCTGGTAGTGCTGCACTCGATATCTGTTATGTTGCCAGAGGTGTATTCGATGGTTTCTGGGAGTGGTATCTCAATCCCTGGGATGTTGCTGCCGGAATACTCCTGGTTACAGAAGCGGGTGGAAAAGTTACTGATCTCTCAGGTAAACCGTATGAATTCACAGCTGATAACATTCTCGTAACCAATTCAACTATCCATACTGAGATGCTTTCAGAAGTAACAGAACTTATCTCCTGACTCCCGAGTTGCTAATCTTTCTGAGTATCTTGGCTCATTCAGCTACTGCTGATACCCGGTAGAAATAACTGGTATGGGATACCGGACCTGCCCAGTCAGTAGATTCAGTGGTATCGATTAATGCCCATTCAGATGCATAAGGATCGCTGGAACCATAAATACGGTACATTGTAGCCCCTTCTACCGGATCCCAGCTGATGTAAACCTGGGAGTAATCCTCTATAATCTGCAGATTAGCAGGTGACGGCAGGAAACCTGAAGGATGAGTGAACGAACACCAGGAAGAGAAGTCTGAACCGGTTAAAGCCGAATCAATTGTCTGAACAGCCCATTCGTAATTCCCTGCAGGAAGCGAGCTCAATGAAAATTGATTAGATTGGCCCGCATTACCGGGACGGGTTACTCTTCGCATCCCATTGGTGAAATCGGACATTGGTGCCATCAATTGCAGTTCTGGTTGATTAAGAGGCCTCAGCCAGATATTGTAACTCAATCCGGAAGTTGCTGTCTCGAGATCAGAGCCTTCACTCCAGATAAGAGTGACGTGACCATTATTTGTCATAGTTGTCAGATTAACGGGTGGTATGGGTATTGAATTAGTTGCTGGAATATCATTCAAATAAATCAAGGTTTCCCGGCTAGCTGCGTATATCAGCCCCGTTGTAACAAGATCCGTCTTTCCGTTATTATTCATATCTGTCACAGCTATTGCCGAAGTACTTAAACCATTGATGGGAATATCACTGGCAAGGTTAAAGGAATTATTTCCACTGTTAACATAGATTTCAGCAATGTTATTATAAGTTCCTGACTCGGCACCGGTGATAAAAATATCAAGATGACCATTGTTATTCAAATCTGCCCAGATTCCCTGTCCATAACCTATTCCGGTCAAGTCTGCCAGATGATTGAAATTTCCGCTTCCTGTGTTTTGATAAACCTGACTTACTCTACCCGTATCACTGATTCCCGTTATGAGTAGATCGAGAAATCCATTGCCAGCAAAATCGCCCAGAGCTACCGAACCTCTGTATACACCAGGTAATCCCGTATTCTGTTCCAGAGAAAACTCGCTACCGTTAAGATTCATATATAGACTGGTTGTCTTCGCTCCATCAACCTCACCACTGACTATCAGGTCAGGATATCCATTGCCAGTCACGTCTCCCCAGCAGGATGAAACGTCTCGGAAGCCGGGAAATATGATATCTTCCCGCCAGACAAAAACATTATTACCACTGTTTTCATACAACCTCGCGATGCTCTCTGATCCGGTAAAACCGGCTATGAAAATATCGAGCCAGCCGTCACTATTGAAATCGACAAGATTGAGTGAACAATACCGGACTCCCGGTATATCTAGATCCAATAATTCTGTATAACCGCCGTTACCATCATTCTCGTAGATGGTAGTTACGATCTCCCCCAAATCGGTGTAACCACTGATCACGATATCGAGATATCCATCGTTATTCAAGTCGCCCCAGATCCCGCTTCCATTGTTCACACCGGTTAGTTCGATGTCCCCCTGATATGTAAATGTGTTGTTACCATTGTTCTTATAAACCCTGGAAATTCTCTCCTGGCCAGTATGCCCGGTTATTAATAGATCCCTGTAACCGCTATTATCAAAATCCCCCCAATCAAGTGAAGCCTGAGATACGCCCGGTATGATGTGATCTTCCAGTTCGATAAAAGTTAAAGACCCAAGAATAGAAGGGATAATGAGAATGATGATAGATATAACTTTCATAATCCACCCCCTTTCAGGGAGAGATTAAAAAAAAGGAGAAAATCTGTCAATTATTTTCTTATTTACTTTTATTAGCTATACAGTTAATTGCGTTGTCTTGTTATTTTAATTAGAGTTTATATTGGTATTCATATATGGAAGACGCCTGATAATAACTATGGGCTCTTCAGTATCAGGGATTGTGCTGTTCATTGAGGAGCAAAAGGGTGTAATAAACGGCTAACAACCCTTTTATGGCAATAATCTGAAAGTTAGCTGGATTTCTGTGGCTTTGAACAAAGGTTATAATTTATCAATAACAAACCTGCTAGTTTTGCTCAATTTCCTCCATCTCTTCAGGAACTGGCTTCAACTCATCTTTGGAGGGATTTCTGAGGGCAATAGCATCCTCATTTCTTCTAATTATGGGAGAAGAGCCCGGTTCTATAGCAAATTCGGCTGTGGCTATTCTTCCGGTAGCAGTATGCGTAACCTCTATCTTGACAATCTCACCATGCTGCCAGTCAACCGGTGCTCCTGCAAGACCGGGGAAATTTCCCAGATTGAATCGGACAGTGAAAAAGCCCCCCTGCATATCTGCATGACAGGTATCGTGCTCGTCTGTAAGAACATATTCCGGCCTGGAATCTATCCAGGCGCGAAATTTAATCGATCCCTCCTCCGGATAGACAATATTATCGGGATAGCTACCCTGATAATCATAAACCTCCTGCACAACAACCCTGGGAATAGTCATCTGAGCAAAACCGCTCGTAACGGTAAATGCAAAAATCAGAGCGAAAAATATATACTTCTTCATCCGTCCTCCCTATGACATTAATATTAATTATCTAATATATATGCTACTGTTTATGAGTGTCAAGGATTTTGTCTAACAACAGTATTAAAGGGATTTTATAGCATAGAATTGCTGGGATTTGACGTCACAGGATTATTCAGTTGCTGCGGTTACTCTGAAGAATTTTTTATCGGCTGTGACGGGAATTTGCCACTCAGATGCTTCTGATACTTCCTGCAAGAGTTCCCAGTTATTTCCGTATGGATCTGGTGAACCGTAGATCCTGTAGAGAGTGGCCCCTTCCACATCATCCCAGCTGATAGATAAGAGCTGGTTTTCTATGGAAGCTACTACATTTTCCGGAGCAGGCAGAAAAAGAGGCAAAATGGTAACCGTTCCATTTTGCAGGTTATTTTCATCATACAATTCATCGTTGAAATGGAACTCTGTCAGGCTTAGTTCGGAAACTCCGGTATCCAGGGCTGAAAAACTTATCTTGAGGAGGGTTCCCTCACCGGAAAGTGGTGCAGTATCAGACCAGGAAACTTCCAGATTACCGTTCTGGTCAATACTCTCTTCAATAGTGCCGGCTTCCAGCATTGTATCTTCAGTAAATAACTCGATATAATCGAGCAGCAGGTCATCAAAAGAGAGAGTAAAATCCAGAGAAAAGATGTTGCTCTCTTCTGCTAAATTACCAGTATTGATCTCAATTTCAAAGATCTCACCAACATCAACCTCAACCGTCTCTACACTGATGATAGCTGTCGGAACTACTCCGTTAATATAGTATATGCCTGTTACAGTTTCTGAAGGTATCCAGTCCTGTTTAAAAGCCTTTGCTTTAACAGTTGCATTTTCTGTCAGTTCAAAAGGAATAGAGTAAAGCAGTGACTCGTTCTCGACCGGCTCTTCGCCGTCCAGCGTATAATAGATTTGAGCATCTTCGGTTGTAGTTTCTAACGTTACTAATATCGGATCGGGATAAAAGCCTGGATCTGGTTCTATGGTGGGGTCTTCAACCTGCAGAAAGCCGACCATATAGATTGTTGCCTCTCCAGAATTGATGTTATCGACCGTGTAGTGCGTTGCACCATCAGAATAGCGGAAATTCTCTGCGTTAAGTATGGACGTACCACTAGCAATAGCCTGAAATTGCAGATGAACCAGATCACCCTCACCAACAAGAGGATTAAGTGAAAACCAGATAACCCTCAATATACCGGGAGCTAACTGGTTTACTCCAACTGTGCCCTGCTCAGCTAACGTACCGGCAATAGAGACGTCCTGATACGTCATTAATGCTGGATCAAAGGTGAAGAAAAAATCGTAAGAACCGAAGTCCCAGGAAGCTTCCAGAAAACTCGTGGAAACAGAGATCCAGAACAAATCACCATCTTCAGGAACATCTAAAAGTACACTTGATATTGTGATCTCTATGTCTTCAATATTGTTCGGTATTACCGGATCACTAAATAGTGAGACATTACCGGTAAAAAGAATCCCAACCAACAGCATAGTAACAATTAAAAGTTTCATATCTAAATCCTTAACTACATTCGTTTTTCAGAAGAGAACACCAAAAACCTGCTCACCGGTTTTCAAAACCGGTGAGCAGTAAATATATATCTTTTCTGTTGCCTCTAACTATTCTGATAAGGCGGTAATACGATAGAATTTCATCAAACCTTCAGGGCGAGGTGCCGTCCAGGTCGTTCCGTCGAACTCTCCTGTAGTATCTTCTACATATTCTCCATAAGGATCAGTCGATGAATATACCCGGTATGAGGTAGCTCCCAGCGCCGCATCCCAGCTCAGGATCACCTCCGTATCAGTCAATTGGATCTGAACATTACGCGGAACCTCAGAGCCTACATAAACGACCTGTTCACCGCTGGCAAAGGGGTCATCCTCTTTGCCGGTCTCGAAACAGTAGAAGTTTATGGAATACTCACCACCAAGTGAGAAGATCAGAGTCCATTCCGTAACTTCGTTATAATAAGCCGGTATCGGGAAACCTGATGCTGGCCCCCAATATCCTTCATTGATGAACTCATAAGTAGTACCATTATCTGAAGCAATGAAAGTAACGTTGCCTGGACCTTCTGCATAAAAGCCGAATCGGGCAAACTCATAACCTTCACTACCTTCGACTAATGTATGGAATCTGACCGGAACTACAACTTCGACTCCTTCGACAATTGAATCTGGTACTTCATAAACAAACTCATATGTTGAGCGTTTACCATCACAGACCATAACTCCGGCAACTTCGATCAACCAGGGTTCGAATACGACCTCTCCACTAATCATCGCTTCGATGGCAGGATATTCATAAGCCTCATCTTCTGTGCCCCAGTAGTTACAGGTTGCATCGATCACTTCGTCTGCTCCTCCGGGCAGTTCGAGATCGTGGAATATCAGGCCATATCCCGAGTTATCCACTATGCTGTTGAACTCGATGAGATTGCCGTCATAGACTCTCTTCCTGATATTGATACCGTTCTCATTACCCGAGATGGTATTACCTGTTATCGCGTGTCCGCTGCCCCAGGCCAGATGGATACCGTTTGATCCGGCAGTTCCGTTGCCTGTAAGTACATTGTCAGCAACTATGTTGTTCTGGGTTGCCCAGAGATAGATACCGTTATCTGTGTACTCGTATATGTCGTTATCGGTAATCTGATTCCCGGAACAGTATTTATCGACATAAACACCAACAGCAGTGTTGAAGATATCGTTGTTTAATACCAAGTTGTTTGTGGAAGGCAATGTTTCGGTCAGATTGGCAATTCCAACACTGTAAAGATTATCTTTGATGATGTTATCCTGAATTGTGTTGTTGGTGCCCCTGATGATACCAATACCGGTGGCATTATTTTGTACGGTGCAATTCTCGACTGCCACACCTGTGATATCGAATTCCTGGTTGAAGATCAATATGCCAGCCTCTGTATCGGGATCGGTTTGACCACCATTCTGTATCGTGAATCCCTGTAGTTTTGCGCCATTCGATTCTATTGTGACGACAATACCACTATCGTTACCATCAATTACTGCATTGGAATCGCTCACGAGAATCAATCCGGGAACTCCTATTACGATATTCTCATAATAGCTACCCTCTGCGACCTCGATCGTATTATCCTCTTCTGCAGTATCAATAGCATCCTGAATGTGCAGATATCTTATCTGGCGGGTTACATTATGGACCGGTAGTCCTTCATAAGCGGCCATTGCTGCAGCTATCAGTTCAGAGAAGGAAGTGAAATTCTGATTGTTGATAGCTGCCAGAATTACATTCTGACCATTATCGTCCATTGCATTGAACAAGGCCAGAGCTGCATCGACATCATCTCCGTCGACTACTTCTCCAGATATTGTTGTACCCTCTGGTAATGCTTTAAGAGCCTCTCCCACCAGATAGATCAATCCACCTTCCTGGAAATCTGTAGCAGTAAGATCACCTGCATTTGCAGCATTAACTGCATCTGCTATGGCAAATCTTACATTTGCCAGTAGATACAACATATCAGCCATCGCTGTGAAGCTCGTATATGGACCACTTGCTTCAAGGTCTGCTATAAGTGCTGCAAAACGACCTGCTTCCAGTGTTCCGAGAGCAGTGATGAATGCCTGAGCCTGATCTATATCACCCTGCTCAACGATCTCGCTATTGACAGTCATACCAACCAGAGTAGCGAGTGCATTGTTAACATCCTGAAGCTGAGCTATTGTAAGCTCTCCTGTATTTGCTGCGTTAACTGCATCCTGTACAGCAAAACGGAACTGGGCCAGTAGATACAGCATGTCTGCCATCGCTGTGAAGCTGGGATATTCTCCATTGGCTGCCAGGTCTACTACCAGAGCTGACCAGCGGCCTGGCTCCAGATCATAAAGACTGCTGATGAATGCTTGTGCTGCTAAAACATCGGATTCTTCTACGATCTCTCCGTTAACAAAATAACCTACCAGTTCACCAAGGATAAGGTTTACAGATTCAAGATGTGTTATCTCGAAGCTGCCATCATTTGCTGCGTTAACTGCATCCTGGACGGCAAAACGGAACTGAGACAGTAGATACAGCATATCTGCCATCGCGGTGAAGCTGGGATATTCTCCATTGGCCTGAAGATCATTAACCAGAGCTGACCAGCGGCCCGGCTCCAGTGTTCCGAGAGCAGTGATGAAAGCCTGACCTTCGGCAAGATTTTGACTTGTTACTACTTCGTTGTTTACTATCTTACCTTCAAGAAGTGCCAGGGCATCCTGTACATCCTGAAGATGTACTATGGTAAAGCTGCCATCATTTGCTGCGTTAACTGCATCCTGGACGGCAAAACGGAACTGAGACAGTAGATACAGCATATCTGCCATCGCGGTGAAGCTGGAATATTCTCCATTGGCCTGAAGATCATTAACCAGAGCTGACCAGCGGCCTGGCTCCAGATCATAAAGACTGCTGATGAAGACCTCTGCTGCTAAAACATCGGATTCTTCTACGATCTCTCCGTTAACAAAATAACCTACCAGTTCACCAAGGATAAGGTTTACAGATTCAAGATGTGCTATCTCGAAGCTGCCATCATTTGCAGCATTAACTGCATCCTGTACAGCAAAACGGAAATCAACAAGCACATCGAAGAGTTGCTCTATTTCTGTTATGTTAACAAAGATACCATCATAAAGCTGATTCCTGTTACTTATCATATCAGCTGCTAGAGCAAGTCTTCTTTCTTCTGGTGCAAGCTGATTGTAAACAGATAGATCAAGGCCTAAACGATAACCGTCATTCTCTATAGCAGACATCATCTCTGCTGGAGTTTGTGCGTTATTTATAGCATAAAATGGATCATAGACGCTATACAGATTTGTTGCATCCCACCAGTAAGCTGTTCCACTAACATTATCGACAATAAGATAAGGGATGAACTCAACCGCAGAACTCAATACTTCAGAAATTTCCGGAACTATTTCCGTCCCCCACCAGTTCTCAGTGGCATCAACATGAGCAGAGCTGAGCATAGCGGATTCACTACTGATAATCTTGTTGTGATTAACTGTAGTATTAAGAAGTTCTCCTCCAGAATTTATGAATGTGTAGATATTGTGAGCATAAGTTTCTTCAATCATCAGGATGTTGTTATTTATAGAAACACCATCAATAGTCGCATCAGCAACAATCTTGATATTAGCTGCGAAGAAACCATTGGATGCGCCAAAGATCTCATTGTACGATATGGTCACATTTTGTATACTGCCATATGATTTAGCGTTAATCAGGATACCGACACTCTTTCCCGTTGCGTCTAAATAGTTATCAGTGATAATTGAATTATGGATATTGGAGTATTCAATACTATGATATGAAGCGTATATTCGATTCTTCTCAACTCTCCAATTAGAGTGATAATTAGAAGGAAATGTTGAGGCAAATATTGCTCTATAGGATATGTTATGAAAATCATTGTTCTCAATGATTACATTGTTTTTGGCAGAGTCGGCATAAACACCATGCCCTCTTTCTTCGGAAGCTGAACTAATACCATAGTTCTGGATTGTGAAACCTTTAATGGTAACATTGCTTGCCTTAACATCGAAGGCAATAATTGGTTGGTTTTCTCCATCCAAAACCGGTGCGTCTGCTCCAGAACCTCTACCAGATTCTGGCACATCACCAATGATGGTTACGGGATGATTGATTACATTACCACCGTAATAGTTACCTGCAGCAACATAAATAATATCTGGCTGCTCTACAGGATCAGGGTTGACTGCGTGTAGAGCATCCTGGATTATGGCGAACGCATTGTAACCGAAGAACTTTCCTTCACCCAGATCATCCATAAAACCGTTGCCTGCCCAGTCATCATCAACATAGAAGACCGTTGGTACAGGTCTCACAAGAATTACTATTTCTCCGGCAGCTATTGGAGTTTCTTCATTACCAAGCTCATAACAGTTAAAGGTGATCGTATATTCACCCCACTCCGAGAAGTTCAGCGTCCAGTCTGTAGTTGCTGTATAGTCTGCAGGTAGTGGGAACCCTGTCTCCGGACCCCAGTAACCTGAGTTAATAAAGGTATATTCGTCCAGATTGCTATCGGTAGCTGTAAAGCTTACATCTCCAGGACCGGTAGCTTCAAAGGAGAACCGAACTGCATCGTAACCAATAGTACCCAGTATATCAGTAGCAAAGGTTACCGGAACCAATACTTCTTCTTCGACAAGAATAAGATCCGGTGCTTCATAATCAAAGGCATAGGTAGAACGGACATTTACTGTCAGGGTAACTTCATCTTCGGCAAAGGGATTACCTTCATCGTCGATCTCGAAAGCACGGAAGGTGATAGTATATACTCCTACCGCATCGAAGTTCAACGTCCAGCCTGTTGTTGCTGTATAGTCTGCAGATAAGGGGAACCCTGTCTCCGGTCCCCAGTAACCTGAGTTAATAAAGGTATATTCGTCCAGATTACTATCGGTAGCTGTAAAGCTTACATCACCAGGACCGTCTGCTTCAAAGGAGAACCGGACTGCATCGTAACCGATAGTACCTAATACGTCCGTAGCAAAGCTTACAGCGGCTTCAGAATCTTCTCCTACCAGGATTGGTAACTCTACAGCATAATCAAAGGCATAGGTAGAACGGACATTTACTGTCAGGGTAACTTCATCTTCGACAAAAGGATTACCTTCATCGTCGATCTCGAAAGCACGGAAGGTGATCGTATATTCACCCCAATCCGAGAAGTTCAGAGTCCAGTCTGTAGTTGCCTCATAGTCTGCCGGAAGATCAAAACCGGAAGGTGGGCCCCAGGTACCGGAGTTCTCAAAGCTATAGGTG
>Ga0334892_1002003_pt1 | contig 15613 bp, 16 predicted proteins | sample GraSluR3_MG_4_FD_207213 | JGI IMG/M metagenome (GOLD analysis project Ga0334892, IMG submission 207213) | Sludge microbial communities from methane-producing bioreactor in Wageningen University, Netherlands - Granular Sludge_15_04-R3 | ecosystem: Engineered > Bioreactor > Anaerobic >...
CAAGAAGTCGCAGCCATGCTTATGGAACACGTCCTTCCCAGTGATGATGCTTTGCAGGTCGGGGTTCTCACAGATCTTATTGTAGATCTCGAAGCCGACGCCTTCTTCTTTAAGTAGCGACAGCAGGTCCGCCATCCCTCCGCTTTTTTCCGCGCTATGTTTTCCGCAGACGATCAGGGCTTTATTGCCGAGTCGGGCGATGTATTTCTGCGCCTTTGACAGAGCGCCTGTTTCGATGAATATCCGTGTGGGCATGTATAGCATTCTTAACCTCTCATTTTGATTCTGGATTCATCAAAAGAAAGAGTGTGTAGCTGTCAAGTATATCGGGCGAGGCGCTCTTATGATCTGAAAGATAATGATTTCTCTTGACATCTTCGCAATAGCCAAAATCCTGACATTCTGTATAAAAACCGTAAAGGAGAATCGATGAAGACCCTAACTCCATCGCCCAGCGACATTAACCAAGCTTGGTATGTCGTAGATGCAACGGGACAGCCTCTTGGTCGGTTATCTACAAAGATTGCCACGATATTACGTGGTAAGAACAAGCCGTATTTTGCGACGAACTTAGACACGGGTGACTACGTCGTAGTCATCAATGCCGACAAAGTTCGTGTCACAGGCCTCAAGGCCTTGCAGAAGGTTTACAAATCTTTTAGTGGATACCCCAGTGGCTTAAAAGAGATCCCGTATGCCAAAATATTGGAAGAGCATCCGGAGCGTATTATCGAGCATGCCGTCAAAGGTATGATGCCGAAGAATACACTCGGTCGCGCAATGATGAAAAAACTGAAAGTCTATGCCGGAAGCGAGCATCCACATGAAGCTCAGAAGCCGGTAGAACTCAGCCTGTAAGGAGAAAAGCAAGGTATGCAAAACTTTGATGCCGTTGGCAGAAGAAAGAATGCTGTAGCCAGAGTAAGACTTACTCCCGGCACCGGCAAGCGCATCATCAACAAAGTACAGATGAAGAAATACCTCCAGCGTGAAACTCTGGAAATGGTCGTCGAGCAGCCTCTTCAGACTGCCGGACTTTCCGATAGTTTCGATGTGTACGCAAACGTAGCTGGTGGCGGTTTGTCTGGCCAAGCAGGAGCGATCCGCCATGGAATCTCTCGTGCTTTGGTAGAGTATGATGAGAAGCTCAGACCCGCTCTCAAAGCACGTGGTTTCTTGACTCGTGACCCCCGTATGGTCGAGCGTAAGAAGCCCGGTCGTCCAAAAGCCAGAAAGAGATTCCAATTCTCCAAACGTTAATCTTTGGTTTTTGGGGGATGGATATCCCCCGCTTAAGATGGCGATATGCGCTTATTGGACAATGATCTAAAACCCGGCAGTGATGCCAAAATATGCCTCCAAGGCGAGTTGCAAGGCGGTGAGGGGATAGCCCCTCTGAATTGCGTAGATCCCTTGGCGGAAATTTAACCGTAGATTAGGAGAAAACTAAATGTCCGTAGTATCTATGAAACAACTTTTGGAAGCCGGCGTTCACTTTGGACACCAGACTTTCAAGTGGAACCCCAAGATGAAGAAATACATATTCATCAAACGCAACGGGATCCACATCATCGACCTCAAACAGACGGTCGATGCCATCAATGACGCCTATCAGTTTATCAAAGAAGTGGCGAGCCGTCAGGAGTATGTTCTCTTTGTGGGAACCAAAAAACAGGCTCAAACCGCTATCAAAGAATCAGCTGAAAAGGCAGGAGTATTTTACGTAAACCAACGCTGGTATGGTGGAATGCTGACCAATATGGCGACCATCCGCCAAAGCATCGAGAAGATGAAATACTTCGAAGAGATCGAAGCTGATGGAACCCTTACCAGCTACACCAAGCTTGAAGCTCAGAAGATGAGACGCATGCACGACAAGATCGAATTTTCCTTGGGTGGAATCCGTGATATGGACAGCCTCCCCGGAGCGATCTTTGTGGTCGACACCATGTATGAAGACATTGCTATCCACGAAGCCCGCATCCTGGGAATTCCGATCGTAGCGATGGTCGATACAAATTGCGATCCCGACAAAGTCGATTATGTTATCCCATCAAATGATGATGCCACCCGCGCCATCACCCTGATTTCCGACATCATGGCAAACGCCGTGCTCGAGGGACGCGGTTTGGCAAGCGAAGGTTCCGACGCTCCCGAAGCTACTGAAGGCGCAGAAGCCAAAGAAGAAGCTGAAGAGACCGAAGAGCCGGTAGAAGAAAAAGTCGAAGAAAAAGTCCCGGAAATGGCCGCGACTGAACAATAAGGATCTTAATCATGCGTGCCGGTTTTCCCGGCACGCTTCAATTTATCTTTCATCATAAAGGAGTTTACAATGGCAGATATTACCGCAACCATGGTAAAAGAACTGCGTGAGAGGACCGGAGTGGGCATGATGGAATGCCGCAAAGCTTTGGTCGCAACTGATGGCAAGATCGACGAAGCCATCAAACATCTGCGTGAGCGTGGAATCTCCAAAGCAGAGGCCAAAAGCCTGCGTGAGACCAAAGAAGGCATCATCTATTCCTACATCCATTTTAATGGCAAGATCGGCGTGATGCTCGAGCTCAATTGCGAATCCGATTTCGTTGCACGCACCGAAGAATTCGCCGCGCTGGCTGAAGAGATCGCCCTGCAGATCGCCGCTACCAATCCCTTGGCAATCACACCCGAGGAAATTGATCCCGAAATCATCGAACGCGAAAAAGAAATCGCCAGAAACAAAGCCATCAACGACGGCAAGAAACCCGAAATCGTGGAAAAGATCGTTGAAGGCAACATCCGCAAGTATTGCAGCGAACACGCTCTTATGGAGCAGGGACTGATCTCAGACGAGAAAAAGACCGTCAAAGAATTGCTCACTGATTCCATTGCCAAGACAGGTGAAAACATCCAAGTAGCCCGCTTCGTTCGTTACGCATTGGGCGAATAAGCCCTCAAGTCAGGATGAATAGCACTTTCAAGGCCGAAAAGATCAACCGCATCATGCTCAAGCTGAGCGGTGAAGTCTTGGCCGGTAAAGCCGGGTTTGGATTTGACGACGAGGTCTGTGATGCCCTCACGGATGAGCTTATTGAGCTCAAAAACCAAGGATATTCGATCGCAGTCGTTTTGGGTGGAGGAAACATCTTCCGTGGCGGAAGCTGGAAAAACCAGAGTCTCTCAAGAGTTACTTTGGACAATATCGGCATGCTCGCCACGATCCAAAATGCGCTCTATCTTGCTGAGATCTTGATCGCCAAAGGCTGCAACGCCAAGGTGTTTTCCAGCTTTGTCCTAGACAAAGTGGCGACTCACTACAGCGCGCCTAAGGTGCAAAAAGCCCTATCTGAGGGCAAGATCTGCTTTGTTGCAGGCGGCACCGGGAATCCATATTTTACAACCGATACCGCGGCTATCTTGCGCGCCATTGAGCTCAAGCTCGACATCGTGCTCAAAGCCACAAAAGTGGATGGACTCTATACTGCCGATCCCATGAAAGATCCCAATGCAGAGTTTATCCGCGACGCGGACTATCAGACCTGCCTCGAAAAACGCCTCAGAGTCATGGATCTCAGCGCTTTTTCACTCGCAGCAGAAAATCTGATGCCGATCAAGATCTTCAATATATGCAAACCAAAGAACCTGAAAGCTGCACTGCAGGATGCCAATGTCGGCACCTTCATTCATCCCTAATAAAGAGGTTACAATGCAAGAGATCAAAAACACAACCACCGAGAAAATGCAAAAAAGCTTCGAATCACTACTGCACAACTATTCCAAAGTGCGCACCGGAAGAGCCAGTGCCTCGATCTTGGACGATGTCCGGATCAACTACTATGGCCAACCCACACCGGTCAAGCAGCTTTGCAACATCTCAATCCCGGAACCACGCACGATCATAGTCCAGCCTTGGGACAAAACCACCCTGGCAGATATCGAAAAAGCCATCCTGGGCGCCAATATCGGCATCACCCCCGAAAACGACGGCAACGTGATCCGCCTGCCTTTCCAGCCCTTGACTGAAGAAAAACGCAAAGACATCGTTCGCGAACTCAAGAAGATCGCGGAAGAAGCCCGCGTCGCCATCCGAAACATCCGCCGCGATTCAAATGATCAGGCCAAAAAGATGAAGAAAGACAGCGAGATCAGTGAGGACGACGAGAAGAAATTGCTCAAAGAAATCCAAGATATCACCGACGAATGGATTGGCAAGATCGACGAAGTGGAAAAATCCAAAGAAAAAGAAATCATGGAAGTTTAAGACAAGGCTTCCAAAAGATAATCACCGGCCTTTGACGAGGCCGGTTTTTTGTGTCCAAAAGGATCAGTTTAGCTGCGCTTACTCATCCTGGGACGCCAGCCGATGATCCGCCCTAGGCCATATGCCAAGGCTCTGCGTAGAGGCACACTGCGATATTCCCTGACCAATGCCAGAGGAATGATTGCCAGCCATCTCATCACAGCGCTGATCCCAAAAGTCACCTGCTCCGGAGCCAGATGCAGCCTGCCCAGATCCATGCTGCCGGGATAGAAGATACCGCTGGCAAGAGTGGAACTCATCATAAACATGCCCGTAAACGCCGCATAGATCCCGCTGTAGGACTGCTCCTTTCGCCTCGGCGCGATACTGAGCACAAAATTTGTGCTGATCACCCCCGTGCCTGCCCACATAAAGCCCGAGGATATGCCCTCAAACCACAGAATGGCATAGTTTGAAGAACTCATCAGCAGCCAAAACAGCGGATTCAGACCACCTAGGAGCACACAGATCTTCATGGCGGTTTTGTTGCCAAAGCGATCAATAAACTTCCCCCAAAAACCAAATGCCAGAAGCGATGATCCCATATGCAGGCTGTTGTATAGCTGCACCTCAAAGAGGCTCATCTGCAGATTCTTGAGCATAAATGGAGTCCAAAACGGGCTGCCCACTCCCACAGCCAGCATCCACCACGAACCAAAGACCAAAAGCAAGCGGAAGTTCTTGTCCCTTAAGGGTTCCAAGAAGACATTGCGCAAGCTTTGCCCGGCGCTGTGTTCCCTCTTGCGCTCAGGCTGCAGCGCCAGAAAGGAGAGCCCGATGATCCCGATGATGGAGGCAAAGACAAATACAAATGCCAAAAACATCGCCTGATTTTGAGGAACGAAATACTCTTGTAACGACTCTATTTGCAGCGGACTTGCGCCCTTCTCGAAGAGATCTGCCAGATAACTGATCGCATAGCTAAACAGTAAGCCTACAGTAAGCAGGATCTGATTTCTGCGGGAGAAAAATCTGCCGCGGATCCTCAGTGGGATCAGATCACTCACCCAGGCGATCCAGATGTTTGCTCCGGTTGCTTGGAACCCCGCACTGAAAAAGAGCAGTCCGAGCATGAACCAGATGCCTTGCTGCCGCTGGGGGAACAGCAGCGCGAGTCCCAAAAACAGAGTGAGAAAGCGTCCCACAAAAGTGATCCAGATGCAGATCCACTTCCGCTGATTGATGCTATGCGAAAAAGCCACTCCCAGAGGCTGCCACAGAGCTGAGATCTGCCCCAGTGCGGAGAGCATGCTATAATGAAGGGGACTTGCCCCCATGATCACCATAAGCTTGGTGACAAATGAGCTCCCGATCGCCGCCAGATTGCCATAGATTTGCGCAAAAATCCCCTCTATGGTGGAGCTGCTATAGGCATGGCGGATCAGGCTATTCTTCTTTTTGGACATCTCTTTCTTGTTTCGTTTTTTCTTTGTTAGTCCCAATCCTATCTGAAATTGGCAGGGTTTTTGTCCACATATTTCTTTAATCTATTGCGGGCTATCCAAGCATAGGCAGCTACGCTCGGATATCAGCTTGCCTTACCGGTCTTGGTGTGATGATTTCACCATCTCGGCGAAGTTTGGCAAATATATCGGCCACCAAGGATCTGGCTTCTCAGGCATGAGGAAAAAGCTCAAAATGAGATTGACTGACATGACATGACCAGACACCCGCAGGCTCAATGATGAGCTTGATAATCGATAGATCTATGTCTCATGCTCTCCAAAATCAGTGCGCTAAGTGCTTGCAAAACAAGGCCACCTCATGCCTTGCTCACCGCTCGCTCACCGCTCGAGTCAGCAAGGGGTGAGAAGATAAAGACTTACGGAGTTGTTAATCGCGCCAAAAAGCGTGCTACTGATCTTGCTGAATTCGCACTGTCTACAAAAATCATCACCCAGCCATGCAGAAATGCGCAAACTTATCTTGACATCTCAGCCCCGCTTGATGCCCTTGCACACAAAAGACTGTTAATCTGAAATAACGGAGACTATAAATGGCTATGAAAAGATCACTGCTTTTGCTGCTTTTGATTTCCGTATCCCTGCTTGCAGCTCAGCTCGTTTGCGAAGATGATGCAAGAGTCCTGGCGGAGAAATCCCTTCGCGTCAGTGCACCTGAATATCGAATCCGCTCTCACGAAGAGCTGGTCACCGACTCTCGTCCCCTAGCGTATATCTATCATCTGGAACCCATGGGCTATGTCGCTCTTTCCGCGCATCAGCAACTGCCCGTCTTGATATCCTATTCTTTTGAGTCGGATTTTCATAGTATGAGAGAAACGAGTATTATGGAGGATTTGATAGTCGCAGATCTTAGTGCTCGGTTGCGATATGGATCAAGATCTGCCGAAAATCAAGAGGCTTGGATTCGGGCCCTGAATCCGGGATTTGCGTATAATATCCAAGGAGAATATCTTCTTCAGAGCGCTTGGAGCCAAAACTACCCTTGGAACATGATGGTGCCAATGGATCCCGTCAGCAACGTTCGCAGTGTGGCAGGCTGCCCCGCAATTGCGATGGGGCAGATCCTCAACTATCTGCAGACCACAAACAATACGCGTCTGGATGATGGGGACGATTATTACCACAGTTTCTCGGGACGCAACTATATGATCGATGATGATCATGCTGATCTTGGCTTTCCCGATTTCTCTCGTTTAAATGGCTATCTGTCTGAAATAGACGCAGCTTTTGCAAGGGATATCCCGCTTTCAGACAGCCTAGCGGCGGCATTGGTATTTGCCTCCGGGACAGCGCTTAAGCAAGTCTATTCGTCTCAAGTCTCAGGGACAATGGGTGTGAATCAGGCTTTCACTGCCTACCAAAGATTTGGTTTTGATGAGGCGGTGCTTTTGGAGGCTGATGCCGGCAATCTCTATGCTCGCATCAATCAAAACTTGGCAAATGGCTATCTCGTGCATCTGGCAGTGGTCACTCCCTCTTGGGATGCAGGACATAATGTGGTGATAGACGGATACGATTCCGATAATGAATTGCACCATCTAAATTTCGGCTGGGGCGGCTCTTACAATGCTTGGTATAGCCTCCCGCAAGGGATTCCCTATGGATTGACAGTGGTTGAGGGTGCAATCGTGGATATATATCCCAAAACGGCTGCCATCTGCATTCCGGAAAGCATTGACATTCAAGCAGGTCAGACGAGCAGCGTCGAGATTATGAATCTCACAGATGCTCCTCTTGAGCTGATACAGATCAGGTTTCCTCAAGGCCTTAGCACAGATGACTTCAGCTTCTCACCCCAATTGCCCGTGAGCATCGAAGACTATGGCATCCTGAGCTTTAGCATCAGCCACATCGGCAGAACCGGTGAAGCTATCTCGGGAGATCTGCGGCTGGTCTTTGATCAAAATTGGTGCCTGCTTCCCTTTAGTTTCACACCGGCTGTATCCATTCTTGATAGCTCTCCCGAGCTGCCTAAGTATCGGCTGAGAGTGGGCCCCAATCCTTTCCGTCAGACTTGCCATTTTGAACTGGAACCCATGCCGAAGTCACCGAGTCGTCTTCATATCTATAACCTGAAGGGGCAGAAAGTCTACGAATCCACTCTTGGCTCGTGGGATGGACGCGATCAAGCGGGCAGGATCTGTCCGTCCGGGATCTATTTATATCGGGTTGAATCTCTAGAATATAGCGGATCAGGTAAGATACTCAAGCTCTGATATTGCTTTTCGCTTGACAGCATTGCTTCTTTTCGGCACATTGTAGACAAGATGAAAATGCGCTGGATTGTGCGGAGGAACGGATGATGCAAAGACGATGTGCGCCTCAAGGGACGATGGTCTATAGAGGGTGGCTTTGCTTGTTTTTGCTACTAAGTCTGCACCTCTCGGCAAATACGGTGACGATCGGCACAGGAAATGTATTGCATCAAGGGCTGCCCATCGAGCCCGTGGCGCGCTTTAGCTATTCGCAACAGCTTTTTTACTCCTCAGAGATCGGACAATCCGGCGAGATTTCACAGATCGGTTTTCAATATAATGTCACCAGTGAGAGCTTTCTGCAAGGCAACAAAGAATGGAAGATCTATCTGGGACACAGCGATCTATCAGAGCTTTCGGATTGGGTGCCGACATCGCAATTGAGCACGGTCTATCACGGCATCTTGAGTGCGGATTATTTTGCGGCAGGGCTTCCCGGCATCGGCTGGCTCACGATCCCGCTGGATCAAAGCTTTAGCTATGATGGCTTTTCAAATCTCATCGTGGCTGTGGACGAAAACACCGATGGACAAGGGATGACCAGTGACGACTTTTTCTGCACGCAGATGTCAAACACACGCGCGCTAAACTTCATCAGCATGTCCGTAAATCCTGATCCCGACGATCCTCCGGCAAATCCCGTGAGCAAGAGCTATATCAGCAATCTCAGGCTGCATCTGGGCTCGATCTCGGATCCTGCCGCACCAAGGAATCTCTATGGCTACTTCCTAGATGGGGTGATCATGCTTTTTTGGGATGCTCCCCCGCTGAATCAGCCCGAAGGATATCGCCTCTTCCGCGATGGCAGCGTATATTCTGAGACGAGCGGCGAAAGCTTTATTGATCAGGATCTGATCCCCGGCGCGAGCTATCAATACAGCGTGCAAGCCCTCTATTCTTCAGGAGAGGTCTCGCCTCACTCAAATAGTGTCTTGATCACTGTGCCACAGGCAGGTCAAGATCTCATCTTGTATCAGAGTTTTGAAGCGTATCCTCCGTTTAGCACAGAGCTTCCCGGCTATCAGATCTTGGATCTAGATGGTTCTGATACATGGGGATGGGATCACGCATCATGGCCAAATGCGGGCGCTCCCCAAGGCTGGATAGTATTTGCTCCGGCATCCACTACGCCTCCTGTGACGGACATCACGGTGCCATCAGGGGTAAAGATGCTGATGTCTGCCAGCGCGACAAATCCGCCGAATAATGACTGGCTGATCCTGCCAAATCTGCATCTGGGGAGTGGGGCTAAGCTGAGATTTGTGGCAAGAAGCTATACTCCTGCCTATGGTCTGGAGCGGCTCAGGGTCTTGGTCTCTGCCACTGACGCCCTGCCTTCCTCTTTTTCTTTGCTGCATCCGGAAGACTGGCTTTTGGTACCTGCAAGCTGGACGGAATATGTCTTCGATCTTGCCGCATATGAAAATCAAGACGTCTATCTGGCGCTCAATGCAGTGTCCTTGGATGCGCTCGCTCTTTTTGTGGATGATATCGTCGTCGAAGCAGAAAGCGGGCATGTGGGCATAAACGTCCCGGAAGCAAGATTGCCGCGTCCCTATCCAAATCCGAGTAATAAGCATTTCTCGCTAAAGAGCGATGCCTCATTTGATCTGGATCTCTTTAACCTGCGCGGACAAAGGATCAGCTCCGCGCGGGCTGTCCGCAGCTTTGATTCATCGGCTCTGTCTCTATCTGCCGGCATCTACTTTGTCAGGATCCGCCAAGATGTCCGCACGCAAACCTTCAAACAAGTGATCATCCCATAGATGCAAGAAATTCAAGCACTTTCAGAAGAACTGCTGAGTCACCGAAGGCACAAAGAGACTATAGTTTCGACGATGGTCACTCAGCCTCAAGATGCGCGATATACGGCTTTTCCAAGTGACCTAGATCCGCGCACGATCAAGCTCTTGGAAGAGCTAGGCATCACGCAGCTGTATCTGCATCAAGGCCAAGCGATTGAGGCAGTCCTATCCGGGAAGAATATCGTGATCAATAGTGGCGTAGCCAGCGGGAAGAGCCTCTGCTATCAGTTGCCCATTCTCTCCGCGTGTCTGACAGATCCCAAAGCTCGAGCCCTTTTGATCTATCCCACCAAAGCTCTGGCACAAGATCAAGCCCAAAAAATGAAAGAGTTCAATCAGCGACTAAAGAAAGACACCGGGGCAAAGATCTCCGCCGCCATCTACGATGGGGATACTCCTTCTGAGGATCGAAGCAGGATCCGCCGTGAAGCCAAGATCATCTTCTCCAATCCTGACATGCTGCATCTGGGCATATTGCCAAATCACAGTCTTTGGTCTGCCTTCTTTTCGCACTTGCGCTACATCGTCATCGATGAGGTTCACTACTATCGGGGGATATTGGGCTCGCACTTTGCCAATGTGCTCAGACGTCTGATCCGCATCTGTAGGCTGTATCCGGTTCAGCCAACCTTCATCTGCACTTCAGCGACTTTGGCAAACTCACTGGACTTTGTGCAAGAACTCATCGGGCAAGAAGCTATCCTGATCTCAGGAGATGGCTCTCCTCAAGGGGAGCGAATAAATATGATCATCAATCCCCCGATCGTGGATCATGATCTGGGAATCCGGCGAAGCAGCATGCTTGAATCCGTCTCGCTCGCCCGATTGATCATGAACTATGACCTGTCCACTATCCTGTTTAGCGTTTCCCGCCGCAGTGTGGAGATGCTGCTGCTGCATATGCCGCAAAGCCTTAGAGCGCAGATCTCCTCATATCGCAGCGGCTATCTCGCCTCAGAAAGACGCCGGATCGAGCAAGACCTGCGTGAAGGAAGATTGCGCCTCATCATCTCAACCAATGCGCTGGAATTGGGCATTGATATCGGCTCTTTGGATGTTGCTTTGATCAATGGCTATCCCGGCAGCATAACCGCAGTGAGACAGGAAGCAGGGCGCGCGGGAAGAAAGGCAAATTCCGCTCTATCCATCTTGGTGGCGGGAAGCAGCCCCCTGGATCAATACATCTGCCGACATCCCGAATACATCTGGGAGAAGAATCCGGAAGAAGCACTGATTGATCCAAAAAACACCGAGGTCTTGCTGCAACAATTACGCTGCGCCATCAGTGAGCTTTCCCTCAAGGATACAGAGAGCTTTGGGAATCTGGAGCCCGTCGAGCTCATGGGATATCTGGATCTGCTTTTGGATGAAGGCAAGATCCGCAAGGTCGGAAATAAATATCTGGGCAAGGTCGATGACTATCCTGCAGCTGAAGTCTCCATCCGGAATGCCTCAAATCAGCTCCCAATCTTGGCAGATGGCGAAGTGATCGGCTATGTGGATCGGCTGAGCGCTCTATGGATGACGCATCCGGGCGCCATCTATCTGCATCTGGGAGAGACCTGGATCGTCAAGGACTTGGACCTGGATGGGGATATGGTCTTTTTGGAAGAGATTGCCGCAGACTACTATACTCAAGCTCTTAGAGATACTGAACTGATCTTGATCAAGCTGATGCAAAGCTCCAGCTTCCCTTGGGGCAAAAAGCATTTTGGCAGAGTCTTGGTCCGGGAGCAAGTGACTGGATTTAAGAGGATCCGCTTTGGGACGATGGAGGTTTTGGGTATGGAAGATCTTGACCTACCCGTTCAGGAGCTGGAAACCATGGCTTGGTGGATATCTTTGTCGCCCTTGATGGTCAAGAAGCTACGCGATCAAGGCTTGTGGAATAGTGATCGCAACTACTATGGTCCCCATTGGAAGGAGATCTCAGAGCAGATCCGGACTCGGGACGGCAATCGCTGTGCAAGATGCCACACCCCGGAAAGCGGCAAAGCTTGGGATGTGCATCACCGAGTGCCCTTACGCAGCTTTCCCTCGCACGAGGAAGCCAATGATCCGGCAAATCTGATCACACTCTGCCCCCGCTGTCACCGTCTTGCCGAAGAGCGCATCAGGATTCAGGGAGGTCTTGCCGGATTGGGCTATCTCCTAAAGAATCTGGCACCTTTCTTCGTGATGTGCGATCCGGAAGACTTGGGGCTGTCAACCGAAGCAGAAGCCGGGCTCACTGATGCATGGCCCATGATCGCTTTGTTTGACAAAATCCCCGGCGGCATCGGTCTTTCCCGGAAGCTCTATGAGATCCAAGGCAAGGTGCTCAGTGCGGCATTTGAGCTGATCCTGCGCTGTGAATGCGACGATGGCTGTCCCGGATGCGTGGGGCCGGTAGCAGAGCTTGGAGAAGGCGCCAAAGCTCATGCCACGGCGATCCTGAAAGAACTCATCACTTGAGCCATGACCCGGAATCTCCTCTTTGGGCTCAGAGAGATTTGCTTTTACTCAGCACATTTTGCTTGACACTCTTGCAAAGTTTTTTTACTTGTATAGTCAAATAAGCGGCTAAGAGGAAAGAGATGGAACTTCATAACCTTCAAATGAACTTCCCCGATGATTGTAACATAATTCTCGGTCAAAGTCATTTTATCAAGACCGTGGAAGATCTCTATGAAGTGATGGTAAATAGCGTCCCCGGCATCAAGTTTGGCTTGGCATTCTGTGAGGCTTCCGGACCGTGTTTGATCCGCAAAGATGGCACAGACACAGAATTGATTGAGATAGCAGTGAAGAACGTCCGCATGCTGGGTGCCGGACACAGCTTTATCATTGTGATGCGAGGAGCGTTTCCGATCAATGTTCTTCCCGGGATCAAGGACTGCCGGGAAGTGGTCAGGATCTTCTGTGCAACCGCAAATCCGGTGCAGGTGATCGTCGCTCAAAGCGAGCAAGGACGAGGCATCTTGGGCGTGATTGACGGCTCTTCTCCAAAGGGAGTGGAGCTGGATACTGACATCAGCCATCGCAAGAAGTTCTTGTTGGACATAGGATACAAGCGCTGATGCGGCTTTTTATAGCCTTAGAACCTCCAAAAAGCCTACACGAAGATCTATGCCGCGCGCTTAGCTATTTCCAGAGCATCAAACACAAGGGAATAAACTGGGTTCGCCCGGAAAACCTGCATCTCACGGTCAATTTTATCGGAGAAGTAGCAGAGCATAGAGTTCGCGAGCTTTCCCGAGTGATCGCAAAGCAAGCTTCGCGATATGCTCCCCCGGTGCTTACAGCAGAGGGATATGAACTTTTTCCCCATCTCTCTCCGCGATTGATCTGGCTCAAGCTCAGCGGGAACAGCAAAGATCTCCAGGTGCTAAACAGGCAGCTGCTTGGCAGCTTGCGAGAGCTCAAGATCGATGCAGATCCCAAGAAACTAAAACTACACGTGACCCTTGGCAGGCTCAAGGAAGCCCAGAATTCAGATTTTGAGCGCAGTGTGCTCAGCTACGAAGCCCTGCAAAAGCCACACCGCTGGGAAACCCTGAGCCTATACCGCAGTATCTTGAGCCCGGATGGCCCCAGATACGACATCATAGAACAGTATAATCTGAAATAAACGGAGGAAATATGCTGGATAAAAACAGAGATGCAGCCCTGAAAACCGCAATGTCTCAACTCGAGAAGAAGTTCGGTGTGGGCACCCTTATGCGTTTGGGAGACAAGCCATATCAGCAAGTGGACATCATCCCGACCGGGGCATTCAATTTGGATATTGCACTTGGCATTGGCGGAATCCCCAAAGGCAGGATCATTGAGATCTACGGCGCCGAAGCCAGTGGCAAGACCACTCTTTCATTACACATCGCCGCAGAATGCCAAAAGATCGGTGGCACGGTAGCCTTTGTAGATGCCGAACATGCTCTGGACGTAGCCTATGCCAAACGCCTTGGAGTACAGACAGACAACATGCTGCTCTCTCAGCCTGATGGCGGAGAACAGGCGCTGGAAGTCACAGAGACGCTCGTGCGCAGCTCAGCGGTGGATCTGATCATTGTGGATTCCGTCGCTGCCTTGGTTCCCAAACAGGAGATCGAAGGAAACATGGGCGACAGCCACGTCGGATTACAAGCCCGCTTGATGAGCCAAGCCTTGCGCAAGCTGACCGCCATTGTTTCCAAAAGCAACACCGCGGTAATCTTTATCAACCAAACTCGCATCAAGATCGGCGCACCTGCCTTTGTAAATCCGGAAACCACCACCGGTGGTGTCGCGCTGAAGTTCTATTCCTCCCTACGTCTGGAAGTTCGCTATGGAGGGGCCATCAAAGACACCGGTGCAGACAACCAGATTATCGGCGCCCGCACTAAGGTCAAAGTGGTGAAAAACAAGTTTGCTCCTCCTTTCAAAAACGTGGAATTCCCCATCATCTTTGGTCAAGGAATCTCGCATTTGGACATTATCTTGGACATGGCTTCCACCCACGACATCGTCAAGAAAAGTGGCTCTTGGTATGCCTACAATGATCTCAAGCTGGGTCAAGGTGCCGAAAAGACCAAGGCTTATCTCATTGATAATCCCGAACTTCTGGAAGAGATTGAACAGCGCCTCAGAGCCAAGATCAGCCCTGAAGAGTTCACAGATCCGCCCAGCCATGATGAAGCTGAAGTACTGGAAGAAGACTAAACATAGCGCTTATCTAAGTTTGGATGATCTTGTGTGGGGGGTTCTCAGCGTCAGAACCCTCCACCATCTTTTCCCTTATGGGGAAGAGATCGAGATCTCTGATGACGCCGCCCATGAGCTCATAGAAAAGCTGGAAAATGCCGCGTGGCACCATCTTACAGATTATCTGGCCAAGGCGGAGCACAGCGAAAATCAATGCCGGAACTTTCTTTTGCGCAAGGCATATCACCAAGATATCATCGACAAGTGCATCCATTTGGCCAAAGAAAAAGGCTATCTGGACGACATTCGCTTTGCCGAGATCCTCATCCGAAGCCTCTACGAGAGAGGCAAAAGCCGCCGCGCCATCCTCATGAAGCTTCGCCTAGAGAAGATCTCGCCGCAGATCGCGGAGCCTCTTTTGGAAAGCCTGCATGATCCCGAAAGCAGCAAATCATTTTTGAAGGATCAGATCGTGAAGCTCAGCTTTCGCCACCGTGATGAACAGCCATACAAAAGGAAAGAAAAGATCTTTGCCTCGCTGTTTCGCAAGGGATTTTCCCTTGATGAGATCAGCTCTGCTTGGGACGATATAGATGTCAAAGAATAGCGTCTGTTCTTTATCGCTTTTGGCTATGCTGTTTCTGGCATCCTGTGCATATCAGGGGGTAAATCAATATCCTCTGACTTCGGCATATCCCGTTCCCGGCGATCTGCTGCCGCGCATGAATCATCTTGCCAGCGAATATCCATCGCTTTTGGTGCACCGCATCATCGGCTTCACAGACACCGAGTATCTGCCGATCTACGCCATTGAAATCGGCAAAGGCAAGCGCAATATCCTGCTGATCGGACAGCATCATGCCGATGAAGTGCTGGGAGTCGCATTGTCCTTTCACCTCTTTGAAAGCCTTGCGCAGGGCTATCAGAAAAACAGCCGCGTGCAAAAGATCTTGGATGAATACAAGATCTGGATCGTGCCGACTCTCAATCCTGAAGGCTGGAGAGTGGTCTCCGATGGCAAAGCCCGCGTCAAGCGCAAAAACAATCGCGATACTGACGGCAATGGCAAGCTGGATATCCGCACCGATGGAGTGGATCTAAATCGGAACTATCCGGTTTTTTGGGATCTGGATACTGAGACAAATCCGC
>Ga0334892_1002006_pt1 | contig 15601 bp, 11 predicted proteins | sample GraSluR3_MG_4_FD_207213 | JGI IMG/M metagenome (GOLD analysis project Ga0334892, IMG submission 207213) | Sludge microbial communities from methane-producing bioreactor in Wageningen University, Netherlands - Granular Sludge_15_04-R3 | ecosystem: Engineered > Bioreactor > Anaerobic >...
CTATCGTTTAGATTATAGCACAGATAGTTATGGGTGCAAGGGGAAGCTTGATTACATTTTTGCGAAGAAGCTTTCCAGAAAAAAAGAATAGATGCAATATCAAAAAATATCGCTTTCAAATTATATTATGTAACAAAGCAAAATTATCATTGAATTTAAAGAAGTTTAGTTTATCCTTAATGTATGGATATTATGATTGAAATAACCTCGGCAGACAATACTATTTTTTTAATTATTGGGATTATTCTGGAATTTTTCGTAATTATTTTGGCACTTTTTGGCGATAGAATCAAAAAAGCATTATGGGGTCCCAAACTAGTCATAGAAATACCTTCAACTAAATATAATGAATTCACAAGGGCTAATGGTAATATTGATAAATATTATCTTTTTGATGTTGTTAATAAACGCAAATCTTCAGCTAATAGAGTTCAAGTTATTCTTGATAAGATATATGAAAAAGACTTTGACATGCCTGAGTATAAACCAAAAACACTAAACTTCCCGCTGCTTCTAACATGGCAAATTATACCCGAGGCTCCTGGTGGATACATACCAGTGATTAATACGAAGAAAACAATTACATATTTGTCTATTGTTTCCAATAGAATCCAAATATCTGCTTATTTTGTTCCAAAAAACTCAAGCTTAAGAATAGAGAATAATAAAAACTACATATTTCAAATACATATTGAGTCTAACGAGTATGTTGCAAAGCCATATTTTTTAAGTTTCTCATTTGAAAACAATGATATTTCTCATATTGTACTAAGTAAAAAAATAGCAAATTTCTAACTTAGTATTTTCTCTCAATTGAAGAAATAATATTTACTAAAGCTGAAGTTGCATAAAAACAGATTTTTGCATGCTCTTCTTCGGCATTGTCTTTATGAGTTAATTCATTCGCATAAGTGATTGTTGATTTTATGAATTTTACCAAATTACCGCTCTTAAAATTATCATTTAATGAGTCAACATAAGATTCTAATTGTCTTTTTGCATCATTCTTCCCGATCATTTTTCCATCAGCGCTAATTTTTATTTCTTTATTATAAACTTCTTTCGCTAATAAAATTATAATTTCTCGACATATTACCCCTATTGCTTGGTAATCCACCGTTGTTTTTGCTGAATCTAATTTGTTTTTTGCGCTATAGATTGATTCATTAATTTTATCCCATTCTTCAACAGCATCATAGATAATGACTTTATCTGGCATACTTTTACGAAGTTCGTTTAATAAATTATAATACAGTTTATTGACATATGATCTCCTACTACTAAATGAATGATTCTGATCGTGGAATTATTTCTATAATCAATCATATCATTTGGCATGTTTTTTATCACTTCCCAAATATTTTTAATTATTATATCCTTTATAAAATTCAATCTTATCTCTAACTTTAAAAAATAGTTCGCTGCCGATAGTAATGATAATTCTCCAATGAGTTATTTCTCCATACCACCCTTTTTCAAAATTAGTAGGATTGATTAAATATTTACCATTAGTTAATATATCCACACATTCGTAAATCTTTTCATGTTCAAATAACTCAATTACTGTTGCACGAATTACTGAGAACTCACTTTCAAAATCATTCATTATATCTCCTAATATTTACGAAATAATCTTTTTCTTTTTTTGTAATTATTCAATCCATAAATGTTTTCGAGAATTGATATATTCATTAAGTTTTCGATATTTTTCTTTAACATGTTCATTGCCTTCTTCTTGAAATCGCAAAAATTGATTTTGTGAATATTCGATAATTTTCAAAACCATTTTTTTTGTTACATCATGTCCTTCGTCAATTTGTTTTATATATCCACCCATGAAATCGATCATATAAATTCCGTCATTATCTTTAGTAATTAAATTTAAACATTCCTTTGCTGTATTGATGTTTAATCTCTCATAACTATTCTGAACTACTTGAGAAGATTCTACTTTTCTAATATAATCAGCTAAAAATTCTCCAACAACGATACGTGGATATTTTGCATTTTCTGACTCTAAGTCATATGCCATGGCAACACATGGTCCATAAATCTCACCTTCATTCATTTCAAGCCCAATTCCTAATTCAATCCCTCCTCTAACAGGAAATCCTCTATATAATTGTTCTAAAATTGTCTTACTACATGCCATGAGTAAGACATAAACTCCTTGAAATGGATAAGGGCTTTGATCACTTCTTAAATTCATGAAAACTACTAAACCATCAGAGAATCTTTGTAATTTTATGCTAGGAACAGGAAATAGTTGAGATATGGTTGAAAGGCTGCTTTCCCCTAAACCTTCTATAAAATCAGAAAATGAATTTTGAAATATTTCGATGACACTAAAAGTGTTTAATATTAACTTATTTAACTTTTCTTCTTCATCATGATCCCTCATAGCGGTTAATACTTTGTATTTCAACATTTCCTCTTTCTGCCCAAGTAAATCAATAAACGCAATAACGTAATTTGATAATACCATATCTTTACTTTCCACGAGTATTAATTCCCCTCTACAATCTTTATTTCCTCCTCAGTTAACCCATAGAGTTCATAGACAAGCTGATCAATCTCTCCTTCCAGTTCTTTGACCCTGGCCTGTTTTTGGTGGTTTTGCAGGTAGTCATTGGACTCAGTGAATGAAAAAATTGTGTCTACTAAACTAATAAGTGGTTTTTGAGAACACAATTTAATATCTTTAATTGGGATTGATTCAAGTGGTTGTTTTTTTATTTTCGGAAATGTTTCTTTATGATCGTAATAACATTTTAACCAATAGTATTTGATCAGTTTTGAATTTATAATTGCCAAAACATATTTGATATCAAAATTATCTGTTGTAATATATATATTATAAATAGTATTAAGAGTTAATATTCCTGGTTCGCATATTGCACCTTCTGGATATCGTCCTATTTGCCTAACGACTATTCGTTCCTTTTTATAAATATGTTCATCTCCACCACTTTTTATGTTCTCTGGCTGATAATCAACATACTCGTTTGGATTTAAAATGAAGTAACGGCTAATATTTCCTCCATCAATTACTGGCTTGTAATATTTGTTAAGGCGATATTTTGCAACAAACTTTTTTCTGTCGAATGTTTGAATTCCGAAGTATGTACCGCAAACTTGCCCTAATCTTTTACATTTTTGTTCTATTTTATTTAAAATATTTTTATCGTCTTTCGATACATCTATTTTAAAATTGTATTCAGGCGCGATGATTTCTTCTTGTAAAATACTTCGAAATTGTTTTATATCATTATCAAAATGCGATGAATGTATTTCATGGATGTGTATCTCGTGATAATATTTCAATAGAATCCCACCCATTTTTTGACAAATGATGACAATGTTATCAACTGAAGGATCTTCAAATACCTTAACATAGAAAAGGATTAAATCATGAATGTAAGTATTTTTGACAATAATCTCTCGGAGTTTACTGGTGTGCTTATTTCTTAAAAAAGCATTCGGTGTTATGAAAGAAATTATACCATTGCTTTTCAAAAGGCGAATCCCGAGTTCGAAAAATAAATGGTAAGTATCAACTTTATACTGTGCGCAATAGAAAGATGAAACTAAACGACGGTATATGCTCTTGTCTAATTTCAAATTTTGAATCAATATATACGGCGGATTGGCAATCACTATATCGAAACCACCCTTTTCATGAAATACTTCTGAAAAATAAACTTCAAAATCAAAGTCTTTGTGTCCGTTGGTGATTTGGCTTATCAGGTCGTCAATCTGTTTTTTGTATTCCTTTTTTTGTCTAGGGTTGGTTTCGCTAAAGAATAATGGCTTTAATTTTTCCAATTCCTCAAAAAGTTGTAGGTTAAAAAGGTTCTTCTCAACGCCAAGCAATGAATTACCGCAGACAATTTTATAATCCAGATTCGGCAAGGGCTTTATGTTTTTAATATCCTCTTCATCCACCACCAGCGAAAGCCACAATCGCAGTTTGGCGATTTCCACAGCACCAGGGTCGATATCAACACCATAGAGGGAATGCTCGATGCAGCAGCGTTTGAAATCGTAGTCGTTGTGTTCCTGATTATTCAAAAATACAGACAAGACATTACGTGCCCGCACAATCTCGTTCATCATGCCCACTGGAAAGGCACCGGATCCCACTGCCGGGTCACAGACCGTGATCTCTGCCAGCCACTGGTCGAAAGCGGCGGCATTCCGGCGGATGCTATCAGGCAGCAAGGCCGTGTATTCCGTGGATTTCTGGATGCCTTTTTTTATATTCTGTTCCTTGATAAGAGCGATTGCCTCGTGCTCCGTGATGAGTTCGCCCACTTCGATTAAGTCTTCGATGTCCTGTTTGGTAATTTCCACAGGCAAGGATGCCTGTGTTACTTTCGTGTACAGGTAATTGATAAGGCTCTGTTTGCACATGTAATGCACGATTTCACGCGGGGTGTAATAAACGCCGAATTTTTTGTTGAACTTATTTTCTTCGCCAGTTTTGCCGCTTTTCAGGGCTTTAGTGAACTCTTCAAAATTGTCCGGCCGGATAGCATTAAATTTTTCATAAGCTTTTCCTAACAATTCAGGGTCAATGGCAACTTCTTTTTCCAGGGGCTCATCTTCACGTACGGTGAAGTTGTAACGGTCGAACACATCCAAAATACCGTCGCCGACGTCTCCCTCTTTAGTTTGCCGTGTATTGGAAAAGAGGTCATTGGGAAGGTTAATATCTGTATGCACCCAGTCATAGTTGCCGATGGGGTCGAACAGTCCGCCGTTCAGAAACGGAATTTTACAGTTGAACCGGCTGTAGTAATCATCATCGTGACTTCTGTCGATTCGCAAGGCTTCATAGAAGAGCGGTTCCAAGATATCATTAAAAAAATTCTTATACCTCCCATGCTTCCCTTCGAACAATTCCCTTAAAAATTGCTGTGATCCTGTCCCCCAGTCATCATCACGCCCTACTCCAAACCACCCCTTCTTCTGAAGGAAGTAGAGGAATATAATTTGTCCGAGCAATTTTTTAGCAAAATTAACAGTATCGACTCCATTTACCGCAAAGTCCTTTTTCACTTTGGGATTGGTTTCTACAATCTTGTCTAATTCTTCTTTGGTGCTTAGGAAAAGCTCCCGATATTTCAGGAAAAACTCTTTTGTCACAGTTTCTATATTAAAAGCATCTTCCAGATCCTTTAGCGTTGGATTCCTATTATCATCAGCCAAAATTTTCACTAATCGGCTCTGAGCAGTATGGCTTTTTTCATTTTCACCCACCAGAAAGGACCAGCGCCTGGCCGGGGTGAACTCTTCCTTGACCTTCATTTTCCCGGTTTTAGTCTCTTCAAACTTGTAATCCATCTTGACTAACGAAAAACGCCAATCCTCATCACCTGGAGAGACATAGGCTACTAAAGCCGCCTCCTTTTCATTGACTCCCCCGAATTTCCCCTGCAAAAATTCAGCTATAAAGTTACGTTGGCTTGACCGTGCTCGGTCAATAGATGTTTTACGATTCAAATAGACGATAAGGATATCGATTCTCGTTTCTCCGTTGATATATTTTCCAACTCGTTCATATTTACTGACAAAATCTCTGAATTTCTCCGGAATAAACTGCCCTTGTCTAAAGCCAAAAGACGATTCGGGATCAATACTGTTAAGGAGATCTTGAACAAATTTGACGAATTGCTCTTTTTTAAATGGATTTTCAAAAGTGTCTTTAATGACTTTTTTGGCTTGATTTATGTTCATACTCGTTCTCCTGTCAAATACATTGATAGTATAACTTCTCGTTTGCCGCTAACTGATGGATTGTACTCTGCATAATGAGCTTCAAGTAATCTCTCTGGAATATTAACTTTGAGAACAGCCAAGACCTTAAAAATATTCGCAACATCAGCACCAAGATCATTGAGGGCTTTTAATGTATTTTTAGCAGTCTGTTTGGGAAGTCCTCCCTCTTTAAGCTGGATCAAAACCTTCTGGATGTAAATCTCCTGTTCATCCGTAAACCTTTGAGTAATCCTCAAATTCGCTTTCAAAATCCGTAGGATGTTTGATGCGCTATCACGGCCACCCTGTTTCCGAGGTTCGGTGAATTCATCTGTTGTGGAAATAAAAAAGGCTTCTTTGTTTTTTTGCAGTAAATCGAAAATTATCTCAGATAGTTTTTCTTTTTCATCCTGCGGTCTGCTCTCAAGAAGTGAAGCCGCGGTCATAAAATCAAGCTCTTGGGCAAATTCTTTCTTGAAATTTGCCAGGAAGAACTTTTGCAGTTTTCCTCGTCTGAAGTAAGTAATCAGGGAATCCCGAGTCATTTCTTTTTCCGCGGTTCGATTATTTTTCGGGTGAGTTTTGGCACTTCTAGCTTTTTGAGGAAGGTGTTTGATCTTCTCAAAAAGTTCCGAATCATTTTCGCGAATATCCCGTATCACATGCAAAAATTTCAATTCACTTTCCTCTTCATCATCATCACCCTCAAGAGTCTTTTTAGAAGTCAGACGGTCGAAAAGCTCGTGTGACCCGACAGGTTCTCCTTCTGTCAATAGTTCTGCATCTCCTCCTAGAAGGGTCAGAAATGCGTTGATTTTACCTTCAGCGGCTTCTTTTAGTTTTATCTGATCATTGGACTGAACTGTCGGGAAAAAGTTAAAAGTATGGATGATATCAAAGGGTGTGTCCACACGGTTAATACGTCCCACGCGCTGCATCATACGGGTCGGGTTCCAAGGGATATCGTAATTGATGACAACATTAGCCCGGTGCAAATTAACACCTTCTGAAAGTACTTCTGTGGAGATCAGAATGCGGTATTTATCCTTTTTATAGCGTGCACGGGCATCAAAGTTTTCAATTACTTTATCTCTGACAGATTCTCCTGAGTCCCCTGTAAACAACAATGCTTTGCCAGGATACTTTTTATTGAGATTATTGTAAAGGTACTCTGCCGTCTCTTTGGATTCAGAGAAAATAATAAGATGGTTCTTTTTCAACACATCTTTTCGGGCGAGCTCGTTTGTGAATTTTAATAGTTTCGGATCCCGGTCAACCTGCTTCCATAGTTCACTGATTCTTTTAAGTATATCCAAATCGTGTTCAAGGTCTTTTTTTAAATCTTCGTTGAAATCTTCGCTTTTATATTTTTCAGCCTTTCCTTTATCTATCAATTTCTGGATAGCTTCATCATCATCTTTTTCCAAAAGCTCAAAGATTTTGTTTGTATATTTTGCACTGACATATACAGAACCATTATCAAGCTCTCGAATGAACATCTCATACGAGTGCAGGAATCTCTGGACTGAGTTTCGGAAGGCAAAAAAACTGCTCTCCAAGCGCTTGACTAAAAGTATTTTCATGAAACGGCCCATATTACGTTGGGACTGAGCCTCCAGCTGATCGATCTTACCTTTGAAATAAAGCATGGGCATATAGCGTGCATATTTAAATTGGTTGGCAATCAGGTTGATTGTCGTATTAAATATTTCATCTTCTTTGTCGTTAAGCTCATAAAAAAATGGGATCGGCTTTTCAACCTGAGGGAACTTTAACCCCTGGTCTTGAATATCTTTAATGAAATACTTCTCAATTTCTGAGCGTGTTCTGCGCACCATCAGGTATTTGAGTACTTTGTCACGAATTTCTCGGGCATTATCTTTCACTGTAGCAATATACTCAGGATAGTTTTCTTTACGATCCAGATTTTTGAGCCTGTTTTCTAATCTCGAGAAAAAAGATTCCAGATCCGGCAGGTTGGGGATGGTGCTCTTTTTGGATTTTTGAAACAGTTTTAACAGACTCAGGATATCCTTAGGTGTATTGTTATACGGTGTTGCTGTGACCAGAATTACCCGCTTGCCTCGGCATATCTCTGCCAACTTTTCATAGGTTATAGTCGTTTCCGTTCGGAAACGATGCGCTTCATCAATGATGATATTAGCGTACTTGTCCGTACCCTTGTTCAATAGGTGATCCAGTTTTCCAAGAGATTCAAAATCCGCAGGAACCCTGAAATCTGAAAATACATTTGGCCACGATCCCGGATTTGATTTTTCCAAAAGAACTGGGGGCGCGATAACAAGGGTTCTTCCTTCCAGTTGTCCGGCCAACATAGCCGAGATGTAAGTCTTTCCAAGGCCTACAACATCAGATATAAATACTCCTCCATATTCCAATAATATCTTTTTTGCATTCAAAACCGCTTGTTCCTGATATTCCAATTTTTTAAATCCCTGCGGAAGATATTTTACGAAAACTTCATCTGTCTGGTTCAATTCATCTTTGAAGTATTCATACAAGAATTTCAAGTAAAGCTGATAAGGTGAAATGTTTTGAGTCAGCCAAGTTTTTTCCTGAATGGTCTGTACATATTTATCATTGACTTCAACGGCATTTTCCCATAGTTCATTAAATTTTTTCAAAGCATAATGATAATCTTCGGGTCTTTGCAATTCTACATTAAATTCCAGATTATCGGCCAAGCCTGACTGTGTAAAATTGCTTGATCCGGTAATCACCCGCCCCTGATCACGATCATCTTCTTGAAATGTCATAATATAAAGCTTGGCGTGAATCTTCTGTGAAGGATATGCCCTGATTTCCAGCTTCCCGTCTTCGATCCATTTAATAAAGGTATGAACACCGTCTTCAACCTGCCTGGTGTCTTCAGATTCTGCCATTTCTTGTTCTACAAGATTTTCAACTTCTTGTTTAGCTTCAGCATGAGAGAAGTCTAAAGCTAATTCTCTATTCGCTTTTTCCATGGTCTCAAACGTCTGCCTGTTGGTACTGATTCCAATCAGGATGCGTATTTTCTCTGATTTCTCTAGGGCAGGATAAACTGCATAAAACCCGCTTGAATAAAAATAACCCACTAGGCAATCAAAAAACCTACTATCTTTTATGAGACTGGCAAATCTATTTTTGAGTGTTTGATTTTTTTCGTTGGTAATAAAAGTCGTATTCGAATACATCATTCTCCTTCGTAAATCCCAACACCCCAACCTATCGTTCAGATTATACTCCATATAAAGTATTCAATAAGCCAATATGTAATTGTAACTTTTTACTCCAGGTTATTCATAAGAACCATACCATTATATGAAGCTTGTATAATATCTAGCAGTAAACTAAGATATATCCCTCCCAACGTCGTTATGTTTGTGAATCATCGAATGTCTCATTCATTGATTCGATTTCTAAATCTCCCAATCCAGATATCAGGGGCAATAATACTGGAGATATGGCTTTTGTGAATTCATTGATCTTATTATAAATATTTTCATCGTCTTCCCGTTGAGATTCAGATAGGTCATTCTTTTTATCATTATGACTCTTCAACATTGCTATTCCTATAAGTACCATTCCATATTTATATCTTGCTTGCAATAGCCGCGCATCATCAGTAGTGTTAGTTTTTTCTTCTGTTTTCAAATGAATATTATCGATATTAATATAGAAATCATATCCATTATCTCCAGAATCTAATACTTTTAATGCAGAAGATTTATCAAAACCATGATTACCCCATTCTTCTTTCTTTACTTCAATTATAAGTGGTAAATTTAATTTTGATATATCAAGCCCTGTATCTCCTGGACCTTTTTTTGAAGGAGGTCTTCTTTCTCCATGTTTCTTTTGGCCTTTTTTTATTTCTTCAGCAACAGTAATAACAAACTCTTCTGTAAAAGGTTCAATTCTACTAATATCATTAACAATGCTTCGAAGGATAATATTGTCTCCAACCTTTATACCTTTTGGTAAAGTGATCTCAAGAGTCCCATAACCATTCCAAAGATTTATTGAATAATCAGGATAATCTTGTTGATCAAAAAAAAGCCTGAACTCGCCTGGGTCACTATCACGACAAAAATAATCATTATTCGCATCTGTTGTATACTCAATTCTTATTTTATTGTTAATTGGACATTTTTTAGGTTTATCGATAGTATATTTCTTTGTTAATTTAAAATACGTTGGAAATTTTTCCCCTGTATACTTTTCTTCAGAGTCCGTTTTCGTAGGCTTAAAAGGATTCGGCAAAGAAACCCCCTGGATGAATAATTTTGACAAAGCGGGTGATTTTCTTATTATACTCTCAATAATATCAGCTAAAGGTTTCGAATCTTCTAATTTGTTTTCAATATCTTCTCTCCGTCTTCTTTCTCGCAAATCTTTCAACCCTTGTTGATTTGCAATTAGATTTTGAAGTTCATTTTCAATTTTAGACCTTAAATCACCAGCTCTTAATCGATCTCGGCTATTCATGAACAGGTCTTCTCGTGACCTAACATCTAAATCAGAACAATCTACTACTACCAATAAAGAATTCGCAAGATAACTCATTCCTACGGATTGTCTTGAAAAAAAAGCTTGTGACAAATAACCATGAGTTTGTCCATTAACTGAAAAAATAATCCCTTCATTTTTAGTATACTTTTCACTCTTTCCTTTTTTAAAAGCAAATATCTTCATCTTCATCTGTTGTCCCTGGATTATCATTTCACTCGAAGTTGGAAATCCTTGTTCAATATTTTCATTTTTATCTTCAAGTAAACGAACTGACAGTCCTGACATCGTTGTTTCAAGTGTATGGCCGGTATAATTTTTCCTTCTTTCGTAAAGTCTAATTGGCAAGGCAACTTGAGGCATCAAAAGCGATAACCTATTATATAAATCGAAGAGTATATTTGTTTTTAACCCAGTCATTTGATAATCATATAGCTTTATAAATGTCCCATATTCTAGTCCCTTATCATATGCACAAGGATAGTCACCAGGAAGAAGTTTCAAGCTATCTGCTTTAAACTTCATTATTGAATTGTCTGGTGCTAAATACTTGTATGATGAACTACGTGCCCCTTTTTCAGGATCAATCCTTCTTACAACTGTAAAACTCCATAAATTATCGCTAAGAGAATCTTCAACTTTCCAGATGTTGTTGTTACGTTTCGTTATAATTAATTGAATATTATTTTCACCACAAAATTGCAATATTCCTGTCCCCCCCATATTAAATTTTCCTTGAACAAAAGGAATCCTTAACTTATTTGATTTACCTATAGAAAGAAAAGTAGATTTAACTTTATCTGGATATTGTCCTTCTCCTTTATCAATAATAGTATAACAAGGATTCTGTTTTTTACCTGTTGCTACTAATAATATATTTTCAGCTATTTTTTTTCTGGTATTTGTGTCCAGATTAGATAAGTTACCATTATAAATATCAAAATATTCTTTCAACGCTTCATTAATTGTTTGAGGTGCAGCATTACTTTTCGGATCAATTTTTCTCTTTAAACACTCAGCCATTAATACAGCATCAACAGAATTAACTAGTTTCTCCACCAAAGCTGCTTCAGGCCTACTTTGTTGGTTTCCAACAGTTGCAAAGTTATTTTCATTATCACCATAATATTGCCAACATTCAGAGTTAGTCCAATACCCTTCTTTTTTTAATATATTTATGATTTCCTGCTCTGAATCTGAATAAGCCAGTTTCAAACATAAATCTTTCAACAAAATAGCACCTCCTTAAAAATGTCCACCCCAACCTATCGTTTAGATTATACCCCAAATTGAGGGCTCTTCAAGGAAGATAATACCTGGGTAAACTCTTCACCTTGATACTCCTTATTTATCAATCGTTAAACAAGCATTATACTTATTTAACGAAAATAGCTTTTCGCTTAATAAGAACAGATTCTCATCATAACAGAAATATCATTTAATTTACACAGCAAATTTTAAAGTTAAAAATTCTCCATTGTTTATCTATCGTTTAATAAGCGGTTTCCTTATTAAACGAAAGCCACTTTTTGTTTAATAAGAATTGATGTTGTTTGATAAGACTCAAAATCAAAGAGCTCGGAATATCTCAGATCAAAAAGGGTATTGCCCTACTCCCCTTCCTTGGCGATCTGGGCTTTGACGAATTTGCGCCAACGCACATAGTAGAGGCTTCCGGACATGACCAAAGCCGCCAGGACAGGGACATAGAAGAGTTTATAAGCCTGATCGGGAGCGATCAGAAAGACAAGGATGAAGAAAACTACTAAGAAGGTATTGAACTTCCCAAGAACATTGGGCTTGGGGATAGTCTCGTATTTCAAGATCACAAAAAGGGCCAGAACGGCGATGATAAAATCGCGCACCACGAAAAGCACGGCGATCATCATGGGAAAGCCGTATTTCACCAAAGCGATCATAATCAGGTCAAAGGTGAGTTTATCGGCCATGGGGTCCAGGATCTTTCCCCAGGTGCTCACCTGATTCAATCTGCGGGCAAGGAAACCGTCTAGGGCATCGGTCAATCCCTGGATAAGCAGAAGGATAAAGATGAGTTTCATATGGCCGTAAAGGTCCTGATCGATAAAATAGAGAATAAAGGGGAGAAGGGCCAGGCGAAGAAGCGTCAACATGTTGGGGATCGTCAAAAAACGTCCCTTAAACATCATAATTTGACCTCGACACCTACTTCATAGCCGCCGTTTTCGTTTACCCCCCCTGAAAGCCCAAAATTAGCGTGAGAAGCCCCGATAAAGGCGTCAATGGCACTTATCACATGATTAGCAATAATAACCGCCACAAAGGCGTTTTTGGTCTTATAGAGGCTGTTGGCATCCTGACGCATATCATAATAATAGCCCTGCTGCCAGGATTCATCCCAAAACTGGTTCAGCTCGGAAAGTTTCCCGATAAGCTCATAATACTCCCCTTCTTTTTTGTAGGGAAGATTTGCCTTGGCATAGACCCGCTCTCTGAGATATTCCCACATCTCCGTATAACTTTTCCGTTCCGGATCATCCCCTTCATAATAAAAATGGGTATCAGCATAGGAGATGTAGCGGTCGACAGCTAATTCGGAGCGATAGGAAAAGTAGAGCATCAGCCCGATCCCGGCCGCTTCAGTCAGGAGAAAAGCTTCCCCTTTCAACTGTTTTCCGTCCATATATTGTCCCAGGCCGGGAAGAGCCAAAGAGTAAAAAAAGGCTTTAAAAGGAGAGATCCCCTCCCTGCCCCGCAGGGCAGGGAGAAGAGAAAAGAAGATAAGAAGAAAGGAGATAACTCTCTTCATGTCAGAAACGGAATCTTAAAGAATAGATACCGTTGGCTGAATCCAATTTATAAAGGTTGTCCATGGCAAAATCCAATGAGATGTTCATATAGGAAAAGCCAAGGCCCCAGTTAAAGGCTGACTCTTCATTGTAATTGTTTGTGTAGTACCCGCCGCGAATAAAAAGCATCTCTAAAAAGCCCAGCTCGCAACCCCAATGAAAAGATCCGTTGTCTGTGAAAAGTTCCACCAGATCCATGTCATATCCTAAAGACATGGTCACATCCATGTTCCATGGTTCATACCCTAAAGTCCCGCGCACTCCTGTACGAAGGTACCGTGGAAGAGGATCGGCCTGTTCCTGATCCTGATAGGAGATCTTTGTACCGATATTCTGTATCGAAGCGCCGAAACCGTAGTCGAAGGTCGTAAGAGGACTCAGTTCTTTTTCATTGCGGTAAAGAGCTCCGATATCCATGGCCACAGCATTACCCGTATGATCCGGATGAAGATGGTCCTGAACATATTTCAACGCGATACCCCCGCCCCAATGTTCACTGATCTTGGCGCCGTAAGTGAGGCCCACGACCATCTGATAGACATCAAAAGAATTGAGATTTTCCCCGCCTTCACCTGTGGCATCGACACTTCCCTCGTTAAAATAGAGGATATTCAGCCCTAAAGTCCCGTGAAGAGCAGGGACAGGAAGGAAAAAACTCAGGGCGCTGTTATCCTGTTCAAAAAATTCAAGCTGCTGATAATTAAAAAAGATCTCTTTTTGGTCAAAAAAGGCGCTCCCGCCGATATTGTAAATAAACGCCTCGCCCCCTTCAGCGATAGCGGCATAACTCCGCCCCATGCCGATGGAGCGGGCACCCATCTCCGTATTTACAAAAATAGCCCCCGGCAATTCGGCCGCTGCCGGAAGAACAGCAAAAAAAATCAATAACGCTAATCCTATTTTCTTCATTGTAGCTCCTTTCATCTTATACTCTTTTACGTATGATACCCTAATCCGTTGCTTTTTCCAAGACCGAAAAAACATCTTCCGGGCAAAAAAACTGTGTAATGGATGAGCCGATATTGATCCGGTAAATGATCTCGGCCGCCAAATGAGCTGATTTCACCACAGTCATAAAGGGCAGCTCCTCTCTCATCTCTTCGGGGATATGAATGGTATCCACCACGAGGAAGTTCTCTAAAAACTTTTCGTCGTGAAGCTTGATCAGGCGCTGAACCGCAGGGCCGGAAAGGACCGGATGGATGATCGCGATATTCACATGCTTCACCCCGCGGTTTTTCAGTTCTTTGACTAAAGTGTATGCCGAGCCCCCTGTATCGATCATATCGTCCACGATCCAGATGGTCTTGTCCTCCAGGGGAGAGTCACTCAAAATATCGATCTTTTCTACCGTATTGGCCTTGGTCACACTGCGTCTTTTATTGGCGATGACCAAGTCACAGTTGAAAGTCTCGGCGAATTGGCGGGCCATCTTCTCCCCGCCCGCATCCACAGAGCAGATCGCCCAATTGTCATGGACATCGGTCTCAAAGGCTTTTTTTGTTTTGACGAAATTCCGGAGCATATGATTTTTCAAAAGCGATGTCGCCGGCATATCGTCAATATTGGCTCTTGTGGGGTCGATGATGGTCTTTGATTTATCGGAATGAAGCTGAAATGTAATATAATGGGTCATCCCCAGAGCCATCATCGTCTTAATGTGGATCCAAAGTCCCACTGACGAACGGCGGGTAGCCCGGTCGCTTCGGGAGCAGGATGTGTAGGGCTCAAACACAGTAAGGCTTTTGGCCTGGGCGCGGGTCAACGCATCGATCGCATGATAAAGCTCGATCTGATTATCCCCCACGGAGAGGTTGTATTTATTGCGCCGGGAGGAGTTATGGAAGAGATAAACGTCTTTTTTGCGTATGGATTCGCCGATGTCCACTTCGATCTCTCCGTCGGAAAAGGTCTTGACCTCAAGGTCCCCTTTCAAATCTTTGTATTTACGGGTGAAATCATTCAGGTTCTTTAATTCTTCGATGACGGAAACCGCATAGTCTTCCGAGCTTCGCGTGGAAAATATTTGGACTTTCCCCCTGTCCAGCATGCTATCAACCCCTTTTCTTATTCGCTGTCTGATGTGGATAATATATCGGCAATTTCTGTTGCCGTAAAGTTAACTTTTCCGTTTTTCACCAATCGGTCACCGGCCCGGCTGTGAAGGATCACCCCTTTGAGCGCCGCCTCTTCCGCACTCCACCCGGCTGCCCACAGCGCCGCGATCATGCCGGCCAGGACGTCCCCGCTTCCCAATGTGGAAAGATAGCTGTTTCCGGCTGGGTTAAAGAAAAAACGTCCGTCGGGATAAAAGACGACTGTCCCGGGGGATTTCAAGACTAAAACAACGCCGTTCTCCCGGGCAAAAGCCCGGCCCAGGGGAATCATCTCTCTTTGTATCTTCTCCACAGGAACCCCCGTCATGGCGGAGAACTCTCCCCAATGCGGGGTCATGATGACCTCATGGCGCCCTTTGACAAAATAATCATTAAAAAGGAAAA
>Ga0334892_1002007_pt1 | contig 15592 bp, 14 predicted proteins | sample GraSluR3_MG_4_FD_207213 | JGI IMG/M metagenome (GOLD analysis project Ga0334892, IMG submission 207213) | Sludge microbial communities from methane-producing bioreactor in Wageningen University, Netherlands - Granular Sludge_15_04-R3 | ecosystem: Engineered > Bioreactor > Anaerobic >...
CCACGATCTGGATGCACTGGAATCGGCGCAAGTCGGTCTGGCCGAGGCCGTGCTCTCGCCCCACACCACACTGCTGGGCAAGACGCTGCGCCAGCTCCACTTTCGGGAAAAGTACGGGCTCAGTGTGCTGGCCATCTGGCGCGAGGGACGCGCCTATCGATCAGATTTGGGTGACATGACCCTGCGCCTGGGCGACGCTCTGCTGCTCTACGGACCCCATGAAAAGCTCAGAGTGCTGGGCAGCGAGCCCGATTTCCTGGTGTTGACCGAGGAGGCCCAGAAGGCGCCGCGGTTGGATCGCGCGCCGTGGGCATTGGGCATTATGGCGGCAGTTTTGTTGCCCGTCATCTTGGGTTGGGCGCCCATCTCCATCGCCGCCGTTGCCGGGGCTGTGGCCATGGTCCTGACCGGCTGCTTGACCATGGAAGAGGCCTATCGCTCCATCGAGTGGAAAGCGGTCTTTCTGATCGCGGGCATGTTGTCCTTGGGAATCGCCATGGAACAAACCGGCGCGGCGCGGCTTCTGGCCGAAGGATTGGTCACCACCCTGGGCGGCCTGGGGCCTTTGGCCGTGGTGGCAGGCCTTTTCCTCTTGGGCACAGCCGCCACACAGGTGATGCCTTCGGCCGCTGTAGCCGTCTTGCTCATCCCCATGGCCCTGAATGCAGCCGGCGATCTGGGCGTTTCGCCCTACCCCTTGGCCATGGGCGTGGCTATGGCCGCATCAGCCAGTTTCCTCAGCCCTGTCGCTCACCCAGCCAATGTGTTCATCATGGGGCCGGGTGGTTATCGCTTTTCGGATTATATCCGGGTGGGGTTGCCCTTGACCCTTGTCGTGCTGATTGTAATGCTGTTGGTGCTGCCGGTCTTTTGGCCCTTCTAATCCTAACTGACGGGGTGTGAGGGAACATGACGCCTCAAATCGCGCTGACGTTGGGCATCATTGCTGTAGCCGTGGTCCTCTTTGCCACCGAAAAGCTGCGAGTGGATCTGATCGCCCTGATGGTCCTCCTGGCTCTGGCCCTCAGCGGCCTGGTCGGTCCTGGCGAGATCTTTGCTGGATTTGCCAGCCCGGCGGTGGTCACCGTGTGGGCCGTCTATATCGTATCGGGCGCGCTGTTCAAGACCGGTGTGGCCGACATCCTTGGCGAGCGCATCATTGGCCTGGCGGGCAAAAGCGAGCCGCGGCTGATCGCCGTCATTATGCTGGCCTGCGGCCTCATGTCGGCCTTTATGAACAACATCGGCGCCACGGCCGTTCTCCGCCGGCAGTGGTTGGGATCTCGCGCCAGGCCAAGGTGCCGCTGTCCAAGCTCCTCATCCCTTTGTCGTTCTCGTCGCTCCTGGGCGGCAACATGACCCTCATTGGCACGCCGCCCAACGTGCTGGCAGCCAGTTTGCTCACCGAGTTCTGGCGACCGTCATCGGCGCCTCGACCAGTTTTCTCACGCCCGTGGGCCATCAGGCCAACGTATTGGTCCTGGGACCAGGAGGGTATCGCTTTTTCGATTATACCCGGGTCGGAGGTCCTCTCAATCTGGTCATTCTGATCGCCACCTTGGTCAGCCTACCGCTTATCTGGCCGCTGTTCTGAGGGCGTAACCACAACACCCCGATTCAAAGCAGAATTGTCCAGAAATCCGAATGGTACGCCGGGCCGTTCGGCCTCTACCGGCAGGGGTTATAATCCCGGCCCAGGATGAGCATTAGATCGGCCGGCTGGCTGTCGTCCAACTGGTAGATCACGTTCTCCGGCTTGATGGCCAACAGCTTGGCCAGCAATTCCAAAGCTTGGGCTTTTTCCCTGTAGACCACAATCTGGGTCTCGGCATAGGTGGGCACATCGGCCGGACCGGTGTCGACCACCTGAAATCCGTTCCAGCGCAATTCATCAGCAGCGATCAGGGCCAATTGGGGTTGGTAGGTTCCATTGCGCACCTGGATACCCACCGACTCGGCGGCGATGGCGTCGCTTACTCCAGACGATGGTGCGTATAAACTGGCCACCACGGCTTGGATCTTTTCCGGGATCGGCAACAAGACCTGCGCCCCCAGGTGCGTTTCCCAGTCGATGGTGTGCGCTTGACTGATGTAGCGACTGCGGATGCGTTGCGGCTGCAAATCGAGGGCCAGGGGAGCCAAAGACAGCACGTCCCCCAGGTTGAGATCCGTCTCATAGGAGCCTTTGAGGGCCGACCACAGGCTGGGGATCTTGAGCAAGAGTTCCGGGTTCTTGGTCTGCTGCCACACCGCCTTTAGAAACTGGTGCTGGCGGCGCGAGCGGTCAAAATCGGTGCCCCCGCGGCGGCTGCGCACGTAGCGCAGGGCCATATCGCCATCCATGTGATAGACGCCCGGCTCCAGGTACATCTCCTCCTCCCCCTCTTGTTCCGGAGGCATGTAGCGAAGGTTCACCGGGCAGGCCACCACCATGTCGACGCCCCCGAGTTGGTCCACCACGCGGGCGAACCCTCGAAAATCGATCCGCACCCAGTGATCGATGGTGATGCCCAGGTTGATCCGGATGGTCTCGCTCAAAAGGGCCGGGCCGCCGCCTGGATAGTTGTATCGGTGCCCAGTTTTGTGGGCGGTGTTGATCCGATCCCAGCCGTGGGTGGGGATATAGACCCACAGGTCGCGGGGAATGGACAATAGCGATACCTGCTTGGTGTCCTTGTTTACCGCAGCCACAATGATCACATCGGTATTCTGTGCATTCAGGTTGTGCGTCGAGTCTAACCCCAGGGCCAAAATATGGACCACGTTGCCCGAGAAGGTTGCTGTGGGCATGGGCGTGGGGCTGAACATCGGTGTGGGCGTCAGCGTCGGCGTGGGGGTGGGGGTGATGGTCGCCGTTGCCGAAATCACCACCGAACCAGGGCCCGGCTCGCCCGTCGCCGTCGGCGTCACCGGCTGGCTCGAGCCCAACGTGGGCCAGGGGGATGGCGCAGGCGAGGAGGTCACCGTCAGCGAGGGAGTGGCTGACGGGGTACTCGTCGGCGAGGAGGAAGCAGTCGGCGTTGACTCTAGCCTGGCTGCCGCTGTCTGGGTGGCCTGGACGCTCGAGTCCGACACTGCCTTGACGGTCGGTAGGGCCGTCCAGGTGGGCGACGGGCTGGGCGTCACGCTCGGTGATGCAGTCGGCAACGTGGTTGCCGTGGTTGATATCGCCACCCGCGTCGGGGTCGCTCCACAACTCGAGAGGATCACAGCAAGGGTCAGGACAAGGGCGATCAGAGGTGACCTCGATGGTCTGGCCTTGGGCTTGAGGTTCATCGATTTATTCTTCATGCTAACCACATCTTGGATTATTTCCCCACACAAAAGCTGCCAAATATCCGGTCCACCAGGTCCTCACTGGCCGTCTGGCCTGTGATCTCACCCAACAGATGGACTGCGGCCGATAGATCAATGGATACCAGGTCGGGCAACACGCCCGAGCGGTGAGCTTCCTGCGCGTCGTGTACGTGAACCAGGGCGCGGGCCAGCGCTTCTTTGTGACGCGGGTTGGTGACCGCCGGCGCTTCGGAGGCCGTCACCTGCCCCGAGAACACGGTCTCGACGATGGCGCTCTCCAGATCGTGCAACCCCTCGCCGGTCAAGGCCGAAACGCCCACGGTCCTCGCCGTGCGAATGTCCAGCGACGCCCGTTCGGGGAGTGGGGCGCTTTCGGCTCGCAAATCGATCTTGTTGGCCACCAGAAGGGTCGTCTGGCCCTCAACCAGGGAGGCAATGGCCCGGTCCTCTTGGGTCAGAGGCTGGGTGGCATCCACCATGAGCAGCACCAGATCCGCCCCGGCCAGCGCCGAGCGACTTCGCTCCACACCCAGGCGCTCCACCGGGTCGGTGGCCTGGGCCGTGATGCCCGCTGTATCCACCAGCACCAGCGGGATGCCCTGCAAGTTGATGGTCTCCTCCAATGTGTCCCGTGTGGTGCCGGGGATGTCAGTGACGATGGCCCGGTTGACGCGCAAGAGCCGGTTCAGCAGGCTGGATTTACCCACGTTAGGCCGGCCTACAATGGCCACCCGCACCCCCTGGCGATAGATGATACCCCGTTCGGCCTGGGCCAGCAGCCCCTGCAACCCCTCGGCTGCCTGCTCCAGGTCCAGGACAATATCGCGTTCCGGGATCTCATCCTCGGCAAAATCGATGCTCGCTTCCAGATGAGCCAGAGCGCCGAGCAGAACCTCGCGGATCTGGCGCACCTGTACCGAAAGGCGCCCGGAGAGCTGCTCCACCGCCGCCTGCAACGACGTTTCCGTCTTGGCCTGGATGATGTCCAGAACGGCTTCGGCCTGGGCCAGATCCAGGCGGCCGTTGAGAAAAGCCCGGGCGGTGAACTCTCCCGGTTCTGCCAGGCGCGCCCCCTGGCCCAAGCAAAGGCCCAGAATGCGTCGCAGGGCGACGATCCCCCCGTGTCCGTGGACTTCGACCACATCCTGACGGGTGTAGGTGCGTGGCGCCGGCATATAAACGGCCAACACTTCGTCCACCCTTTCACCGGCAGCGGGATCCACGATATGACCATAGTGCAACAGCCGGGGCAGGAGTCCGTCGCCCGAGGCGGGAATAAATAGGCTCTGCAGGATCGGCGCCGCCTCCGGACCGGTCATGCGCACGATACCAATACCCGCCTCGCCCACCGGTGTGGAAATGGCGGCAATGGTATCGTCCAGGCTAAGCATGTTCGACAAACCTCACACTCAAGGGGCTAGCCCTGCCACTCGTTGCGCAGCACACTCATCCACAGGGTATCGTGGTAGCGCCCGTGGCGAAAATCGGCCTGACGCCAGCGTCCCTCGTGCTGAAAGCCGACTTTTTCGTACAGGTGAACGGCGCGCTTGTTCTCCTCAAACACCCGCAGGGCGATCCGGTTCAGGTTCATCTGCTCGAAACCGAATGTCAGGAGGGCGCGCAGGGTGTCGTAGCCGAGCCCGCGGTCCCAAAGCTCGGGCAGCCCGAAAAACAGGCCCACCTCGGCGCTGCGCGTCCGGCCATCGATGTGGCTAAACCCGGCCCCACCGACGTGCCTACCCTCAAATTCGACGGCCAAGTTGCAGACGCTGGCATCGTCCAACATGCGCTCATACCAGTTTTCTTCCTGGCTCAGCGTCCACGGCAGAAAACGCCCGAAATATTCCAACACCCGCTCGTCGTTCAACCAGGCCACGTAGTTTGGCAGATCGGCCCGCTCGATGGCGCGCAGCACTACCTGTTCTCCACGGATCATGGTTCCCCATCCTCCCAATTAAACGCAAAACAGGACAGAATCCCTTCAAAAGAACGCGACTCTCGCCAAATTCCCCCGATCTCAGAACGGGCGGCCCACCGGCGTGATGGCCCAGGCAAAAGGTCGGGCCAGCGCCTGGTCCAGCTCGTCCCCCTCGCGAACCAAGTAGGTCGGAATGCCGCTGATCGACAGTTCATTTGCCAGGCGTTCGTTGCTGCGCAGATGGCCAAATCCCTGCGGATCGATCAGTACAGCCACGACGCGCACCCCCCGCTGGGTCACGTCGCGGCAGGCGGCAATCCAGTAGGGCTGGTCGGTCGCCGTGACAACGATCACGGTCGTGTTGCGCCGCAGATGAGTCGCTTCGGCGGTGATAATCTCCCCCAGCGGGATCTGCCCATCAGCGCGGATGACAGCCAATGTTTCCAGAATCTTGGCAAGCTGCCGTTCCCCTCGGTCGGCTGGGATCACCTCGCGAGCTCGGCTGTAGGCCAAAAAACCCACGGCTCGATCGCGGGCCAGAAAGTGATTGGCCAGCGAAGCGACAACCGTCACGCCATACTCTAACGTCGACGGCGCCAGCGTCAGCTCACGGCCCACCGGTTCCCAGGGTAGCCGCTTTTCTTGCTGCAGGGCCAACTCCGACCAGCCCAGATCCGAATGGGCGTCCTTATCCAGATCCAGGACCAGCCAGATATCGGCTGTGGGATCCAGCTCGAACTCTTTGGAGATCAGCTTGCCCGTCCGGGCCGTGGAGGGCCAATGGATCCGGCCAAAGCTATCGCCCGGGGCATAGTCGCGCACGCCCGACACGTTGGTGGTCACGTAGGGAGTCCGGCGGCGCATGGTATCTCCGCCGGGCAAAAAACCCACCTGGGGCGCGAAATTGGGTACATCCACAAGGGCCGGATAGACAATGAACGACGCTTCGCCGGGCTCCTCCAGAGTTCGCGACCGCCGAAACAGTCCAAAAGGATCGCCGCTGGCAATGGCGATGGGCCCCAGGGTAAAGCGGCCCCGTTGCAGGCACCGGGTTTTGACCGTCCAGGAGTGCATCTTGCGCCCGCCCAAGGGACTGATCACCCGACTGACCTGATGATCCGGCAGCGTAGAAAAATCGCGCACCTCAAGCCACAGTTTGGGAACAAGGCCTTGATTGCGCACCACCAGCCGCTCTTCGGCGATCTTGCCCACCTGCGAGCGGCCCGTCCGCGCCTGGCGCTCAATCTGTACGCGCCGCACTCCGCTCCACGCCCAGGCATAACTGACCACAAGCAGCGCAGTCAGCAAATACCAGAGATTGTACAGTAGCTCCCGCCCTGTGCCGATGGCTCCCGCGGCCACCAGCACCCAGAGCAAAAGGACGATACGGCTGCGCGTCATCCGCTCCCATCCTGTCGCCAACGCCGATTCCCCGCCCAGTTGGCAACAACCCCGCTCTGGGAGCGGGGCTGCAAAGGGATCGATGGACTATAGAACGTGCCTGCTACCGCGGGACGATCGTGACTTTGCGCCGCTCTCCATCACCCACGCTCTGGGTGGTCACCTTGGGGTGGTTGCGCAACGTAATGTGCACGATCCTCCGTTCGTAGGAAGGCATCGGTTCCAGGGCTTGGGGCCGCCGCTCTTTGGCAACCCGGTCGGCGATCCGCTCTGACAGGCTTTCCAGAGCCTGACGACGGCGCAGACAATAATGCTCCACATCCACCACAAGATCGGTCCAGTGCTTGAGGCGATGGCTGACCATGAGCCGAACCAGATACTGCAAGGTCCTCAGCGTCTCACCCCGCCGGCCGATCAGGATGCCCAGATCGTCGCCGGTGATATTCAGGACCATAGGCGCCGGCTGGCCTTCCTCTGCCAAACCCTCTCCTACCTCGATCTCCACAGAGGCGCGAATGCCCATCAGCTTGAGCAAATCCGAAAGGATCTCTTGCCCCGCCGCTGCTGCGTCGGCAGATTCTTGGGTTGATGGGGCCTCCTCGGGTTCTGGTTTCCGACTGTCGCTCAAGACAGGTTGGACCCAGGGCTCTGGCAAAGGCTCTGGTTCTGGTTCTGGCTGGGCAGGCAGATTGAGAACCAACCGCACCCGGGCATTCTCGGCCCCAAAGCCCAATACCCCACGACTTCCCTCGCTGATGATTTCGAGTTCCACCTGATCGCGGCCCACTTCGAGCATCTTGAGGCCGTTCTCAATGGCGTCCTGGACCGTTTTACCGCTTGCGACGACGCTTCTTTCTTCGGTTCTTGCTTTCACTCTGCATTCCCTTCTGACCCTCTACGGCTTTGGCTTCTGTGCGCTTGCTCGTCTGCTGGGGTGCAGCAGCGGGCTTGGCCCCACCGCCAAGAATACTTCCCAGGCTCAGATTCTTCCAGAACATGAGACCCGACCACCCCGAGATGAACCCCTGGGTGACAATGCCAATGACATTGGACACCACAAAATAGAGCGAAAGACCGGTCGAAAAGTTTAGGCTAAAGAAGCCAAACATCAAAGGCATCATCAGGGTCATGCTCTGGTTCATCGATGCGCTCTGATCGCTTCCACCGGTAGGCGGCGTGGTCATGCGGGTCTGCAACCACGACGTAAACGCCACCAAAACCGGCAGCGCAAACGTCAATCCTCCCAGTTGTTGGGGCGTCAGGCTCAGGTCCATTCCCAGGAAGAACCGGTTGAGCGGAACCGCAGCCCACAGTGACTGCAGGAAGGGGTAGATGTTCTTGGACAGGTTGAGCAGTTGCAGCGGCTGATGGCCGAGGGCCTGAATGATCGACTGGTACAACCCAATCCAGATGGGGAATTGAATCAGCATGGGCAGACACCCACCCATGGGATTGACCCCGGCCTCTTTGTAGAGCTTCATCTGCTCCTGGGCCAGCTTTTCCCGATCTTTGGCATATTTCTTTTGGATTTCCTGCAGCCGCGGTTGAACCTCTTGCATCTTTTTCGCCGAGCGCTGCTGAGGCAACATCAACGGCTGCATCAACAACCGGATGACCACCGTAAAGATGATGATCGCCAGCCAGAATTGCCCACCCAACACGCTATATAACCACAGCAGCACATTGAGCATGGGCCGCAGGATCAACACAGTCCAAACGTCAGTAATACCTGGCAACAAAACCTCCTACACACGTCGAGCGCCGCTAGATTTTCCGAGCCGATGAGCCAACCCGCTGGCTGCTCCCGCCCTCCTACTATTGGGCCTGCGGCGGCGTAAAGGCCCATCCCTGCCCACCGTTTTCGGCGTTCAGGGCTTGCACCTGCCCGTTCTGAAGGATGACATAGACGGTCTGGCCCGACAGCACAGGCCTCGTCAGGATGCCTGCTGTCGGGGTTCCGCCCGGCCAGGACCATTGGAGCTGCCCGCCCTTGACCGAAATGACCCGGCCATTCTCCGTCGCCAGGATGACCGACTCGCCGGCCTTGACAGGCGCCGCGCGGATCCGGTCATCCCTGTCCCCTACCGTGCTGGTATCAAAGGGATAAGGGGGAACCACAGCGCCCGTCTCGGGCTCCAGGGCGTACAACTTGCCATCCAGCGACGTGACATAGAGCACGTCCTCATTCAATAGCACTTTGGACCAGATCCAGTTCTCGGCCCGAAACTCAAAGCCGTCGATGATCTCTCCACTGTCGGCCTTGATGGCGTATACCTTGCCATCGAAGGCGCCGACATAGACGACGCCCCGTTTTTCATCGAGTGTGGGCTGAGAGGCCATGGCCCCCCCCACCTCCACCTTCCAAATCACCTGGGCATTTTCGGCATTCAGGCAATACAGAAAATGATCCTGAGAGGCCACATACACCCGGTTGCCCACTGCCAGGGGCGAGCCCCAAATCGCTTCACCGGTCTGAAAGGGCCAGCCAGGCTTGATAGTGTGGGACTCGACATCCACGGCATAAGCCAGGCCATCGGACGAGCCAAAGTAAACGGTGCCGTCCGCATAGACCGGCGCGGGGATGATCAAGCTCTTGGCTGGAATATTCCACTGTTCCTGCCCGGTCTCTGGGTCAAAAGCGTACAGGCCGGCAATGCCCGACACCGAGTCGGAAAATCCGACATAGGCCAACCCATTCCCCACCGCCACCGGGCTCCAATAGGCAATGCCCCGATGGTCGCCCTGGGGAATAAAGGTCCCCTTTTGCGTCCCCGTTTCCGCATCGAGCATATAGACCTGTTGAGGCGCGCCACTAATGGCAAAGATCGTGCCGTCGGCCTGGGTCAACCCTGGCCAATTCTCTGCCACCGGCGTCGCTCCGCACGAGGACAACATCAAACTTAGCAAAAGCAATCCTATGATTGCTCCTAGCACACGCTTCCCTTGGCTCAAAACATGGCCTCCTTGAAGGGTAACCCGCTTGCATCAGGGAACGGGATCGTACCCACCTGGGTTACGAGGGTGGCAGCGAGCCACTCGCTTGACCGCCAGCCACCCTCCTTTGATCGTCCCATATTTATCAACCGCTTCATATGCATAGTGAGAACAGGAAGGAGTGAACCGGCAAGCAGGAGGTAAAACTCGAGATAGCGTCGCCTGATAGAGGCGAATCACTCCCAACAGCAGGTATTTCACGACACTCCGCCCACTACTGTTGGGCAGCCTTTTGCAAGCCTGCCCGACGCAACATCAGGCCGATCGCTTGGTCGACCTGATGAAAAGACGCCTGCTGAATAGGGCGCCGTGCGATCAACACGACATCCCTTCCCGAAGCAATCTCACCCTGTTGGATTCTCACCCGTACCGACTCGCGCATTCGCCGCTTGATCCGGTTGCGCTGCACCGCATTGCCCATCCGCCGCCCGACCACAAAGCCAAACCGGCTGCGATCCAGGCCATTGGCTCGTGTCGAGATCACCATCAGGCGATGGGGCCAGCTTTGACCCTCTGTTCGTACACGGTCATAGTCAGCGCTCGAGCGCAAACGATACTTTTTTTGCATCACGTGGCTGGCCCATGCAGCAGGCCACGGGCCAGGCGTCACACATCTTATACTGTCAAGCGACGGCGGCCTCGCAGGCGCCGCGCCTTCAGAACGAGACGTCCGCCCTTGGTTTTCATTCGCGCCCGAAAGCCGTGCACGCGCTTGCGCCGCCGTACTTTGGGCTGCCAGGTTCGTTTCGGCATGCCAATACCTCTCCTATCAGATTCACAGCGAGCTATTATACCTATTTTTCACCAAACCTGCAAGTTTTCGAACCGGGTAGAAGAAAGAGGGGTATACTGAGTTGGGTATTTTCAGGCACCATCTGTCCAATTAACTTGCTTTTTTTCTTTTTTTAGAGTACAATCTATTGGGATACATCATTCGCACTATGTTGCTGCGCTCTCTGGGCATTCACCGGTGCGGATCCGCACAGCAGCAGGGGAGGTAAAACCAATGGCCAATGCGATGTCGGTTCCACAAGGACACAGTCCCAAGATCACACCGCTGAGGCGGATCACTCCAAGCCCTCAGCAAACCCCTTCACCCTCACCCAAGGCGTCCGAAGCCGAGCCGGTCCGCGTCAAGGCGGACCTGCCCATCACGCCAGCCATTGAGACGGCTTTTCGCCCGACCCGGCCAACCATCACGACCCCGCCAACGACTCGGGGCCCCCTTCCACCGCTGGAAGCCAGTTGGGACGAGGAGCCCCCGAGCGAAGAAGCTTTTCTGTTCAAAGCGCCGCCCCCCCAGATGGACGATCTGGTGTCGGGGAAATCCCTGTCCCACGCGAGCAGCCGTGTCCGGGCAAGCAGCCTGGCATCCCCGGGCACCTACGACATTCAGGAGCGCGAGAGGATCGCAAAACTCGAGTTGCCCGAATCCTCGCTCACCCAACAGGAACGGCAGCAGCTCCTGGAATGGTTGGGGGCCGAGCGCCTCCAGCAACTGGACGGCGAGATCTCGGACCTGTACCAAGGGGTGACCGACCAGGTGGGCGAAAACGAGGACATTGCCACCGACTGCTACAACCAGCTCCTCAAGGCCCGCGACATTGTCCTCCGCCGCGATGCCGCCCGGATTCCCCAGGCCGAATACTATCTCGAACAGGTCCAAGCCCGCCTGAAACGGGTGGCCGAAAGCAGGCGCGGCGCCCACAAATATGCCTGGCTGATCACCCTTTGGGGATTTCTATGGGGGTTCGTCTACCTGGCGCTGCTCATCCTTCTGAACCATCGCTGGTTCCACGACCTGATCGCGCCGGTTGGATTGGAGCCCGTGGTGGGCAGCCTGGACATCTTTTTGCGGGCCATGGTGTGGGGCGGCATCGGCGGGGTGGTCGCCGTGCTCTATAGCCTGCTCCGCCACGTATCGCAGCGCGATTTCGATCCCCAATACAACCTGACCTACGTCGCCAAGCCGTTCCTCGGCCTGGTGCTGGGGGCCACTGTGTACATGAGCTTTCAACTCCTGCTGACCCTGAGCCTGTTGCCCTCGGGGTTGCAGGCCGACAGCGGCACGCTGACCACCGTCACACCCTGGATCGTCTATCCTCTGGCCTGGGCCAGCGGCTTTAAGGAAAACCTCATCTTTGATCTGCTGGATCGAGCCATCAAGGGGATCTTTGGCAAGTCCGAGTCCTAGCCTGCGGTTACCGGCGTCAAGTCTGCCCGCCAGGCGGGGGCAGGGAGCACTCGGTTTTCCCATAAAAAGAGCCACCGGCACTAACCGATGGCTCGTCTCTGCCCCTTTTGAGAAAGGGGCTCTTGGGCTTGGCCCGCCGCCGGCGGACCTTCATACCCCTCAATAGCCGTTAAAGCCAATGGTGACCTTGCCGTCCTGAACGAGAGTCGGCACGTGGCGCCGCCCCCCATTCAGGCTCAACATCTCCTCCAGCCGGACCTTGTCGGCTTGGACGTTGTATTCGGTATAGGCGATGCCCCGTTGCGCCAGATCATCTTTGGCTCCAGCGCAATGGGGACACCCCGGCTTGCTGTACAGGGTGACGGTCATACTTTGCACCTCCTCTCCAATCGGTCGTTAACAAGTGATATGAAACAAGCCAATGATGGGTCCCTCGGCCCGATTCCAGGCCTCCATTGCCTGGCTCATGGGCCACAGGTCCACCAGACACTGATTTTCCTCAAAGAAGGCGGCCGCGTCGTCCGCGAGTTTGACGGTGCCAAATTGGCCGGCGCCGACAATGAGCCGGGCGGCCCCCTGTTCATAGACGTGCTGAGCTTCGGCCAGTGACAGAATGTGCGACGTGCCGTACACTGCTTTCGAGAGCTCTTTCTGGCGCTTGATCACCCGTCCATCCAGACGGATGAGTACGTCGTGTTTGAAGGTCTCGCCATTGATGACAATCGAGCCAAACCTCGAGCCGTCGAGGGTGGGTTTCATCTCGTCTTTGCCCTCCGGCAGCTAGCGCAGCAGGCGATCATCGCCCACGCGGCGCGTAATGCGCTTTTCGTCCAGGTACCCAGCCAGGGCCAGGGCATACTTGCGGCTGGTGCCAAAGAGATCGCGGATCTGGGCCACAGTGATCGTCTCGTGCTCCCGGAGATAGGTCACAACCCGGTCGCGCATCTCTTCCAAGGTCTCGGTCAAGAACAGCACATCATCGCCCAGCTTGATCAAACGGCCCTGCTCCACCAACGCATTGACCACATCGGCGCCCACCTGCTCCTCACACTGAGCCACCGAGGGGGTCAGGTAGGGACTGCGGCTGAGATCGGCCAGGAGGCGATCCACCAATTGCTGTTGTCGGTCGGTAAAGCGCGCCTGGTGAGAGGAGAGGTGGAGCACCCCACCCGATTCGACCAGCCAATCGTGCCTGATTCCCCGGCCTATGATCTCGTTGAACAACCGGGGGGTCAGCTTGGGGATGTAGCGCTGCAAGCGGCTCTTGACCTCTTCGCGCGGCATTCCAATCCGCAGGGGATACTGGTCGTGGTACGCCTTTAGCAGGGCTTCCAGCCGTTCACGGAGCGCACCCCAACCCGAACGCGTGATCAGGAACATCGGATCGGCGATGCGCGCCTCGGGCCCGCTGCCGGACCCGGCATCCAGCACATAGATCTGATCGTCGGCCACCAGCGCCTGAAGCGCCTCCTGGGCCTGGGCGCGGTCCATGCTGCTCCGCTCCAAAAGCTCGCGGACCTCGCACGGTTGCCGGCGTTCCAGATCTTGCAACAGCACCTCTTGGGGACTGCCGTGGGCCTGGGTCTCCAACTTCTCGATCACGTCGGGTCGGAAGCGCCGATGGCGGCGTCCAGGGAAGGGATTGATCACCGTCCCGCCGCCCACCGTGAGACTGGGCGAGGGCTGGCGGATGATGAATCGGTCGCCTTTGACCAAGGCGACCGGCTCCTCCAGGTGTAATTGAACCCAACCTTGCTCGCCCGGCTCCAAAACCTGGACGCCCAACAGCCGCACTCGGGCCCGCGCCTCGGATGCGCCGCAGAAAAAATCGACCTGGGCGTTGTGCTTCAGGCTCTGAGGGGCATCGGCCAGGTATCGAAGCTGACAATCGACCATCGTCGTCGGCTGCAACCAGCCGGGCGACGTCACCACATCGCCGCGCCGGACCTCTTCTTTGCTCAGACCGGTCAGATTGATGGCCACCCGGCTGCCCGGAACGGCTTGCTCGATCTTTTCCTTGTGGGTTTGCAATCCCCGAATTCGTGTCTTGATGCCCGAGGGCTGAATTTCGACCTCTTGACCCACTGAAAAGGAACCGTCGCTCAAGGTACCGGTGACCACCGTGCCGAATCCGGGGATGGTGAATACCCGATCCACCGGCAAACGAGGCCGCCCCACGTCGCGCCGCGGCGCATTTTGGGCCAGGTAGCGCTCCAATTCCTCGACCACGGCCCCCAGCCCGTCGCCTGTGCGGGAGGAGCAGCGCACCACCGTCGCCCCTTCCAGCACGGTGCCATCCAAGACCTCCAACAGGTCAGCCTCCACCAGATCCACCCAGTCCTCGTCCTCGGCCATGTCGATCTTGGTCAAGGCCACCACGCCGCCGGGCACGCCCAGCAGGTCGAGAATGGCCAGGTGTTCCCGTGTCTGGGGCATGACCCCTTCGTCGGCGGCGACGACAAAAAGGGCCGCATCAATGCCCCCCACCCCCGCGAGCATGTTCTTGATAAAGTCCTTGTGCCCAGGGACGTCCACGATACCCACCCGCTCTCCGCCCGGCAGAGAGAGCCAGGCAAATCCCAGGTCGATGGTCATCTCGCGCTCTTTTTCTTCTCTGAGCCGGTCGGGATCGATGCCGGTCAGGGCGCGGACCAGCGAAGATTTGCCATGATCCACATGCCCGGCGGTTCCAATTACGCGCACGATGCCTTCCTTGTCCTCAACGGCCGTCAGCCCGCCCCAAAACGAGCCGAGCTGCTATTTCTCTTTTTTGGGCTTTTCTTCCAGCAGGCGGGTCATTTCGCCCATCCAGCGACGCGCTTCCTGGCTCTCGTAGGTCACCATCGCTTCCACAAACTTCCAGGCGGCGTCGACCCAGGTACGCGTTTCGACCTGGCGCTCCTCAATGGTTGCGAATCGATTCAACACGCTCTGGTTGCGCTTTTCCTGCTCGCTCCACTGATGCTCCCAGTGCAAAAGCTCCTTTTTCCACCGCTTTTCGTTGTCCTCGCTCCATTGCTCCATTTGGCGCTTCTGGCGTTCCTCCGCCAGGCGCTGAAGCTCGGACACCTGGGTTTGCTCGCGCTTGATCGCCTCCTGAAAGCGCTCAATGCTTTCCACCACCTGGCGATCCTCCCGGAATGTCTCGGCGAACTCTTGGATTTGCAGCGTGAACTGATCGACTTTTTTAACGTGGGCTTCCATCACTTCGATCCACTCGGACAGGCTGCGTTTGACCGACTCGGCCTCCAGGAGTTGCGCTTCGACAAACTCGCGTTGCGACGTTCGCAATTGCGAGATCAACTGCTTCAGCTCGCCGGTGTCCCGTTCCTGGCGTTGCGAGATGTCCTCCAGCCTTTGGATGCGTGACCCCTGCTGCTCGAGCCGTTTGAGCGCCTCCAGGGTCTCTTGCTGAAGCTGGGCGATCCGCTTGGCGTCCTGTTGGCGGCCATCCTCCAGAAAGGCCAACCCGCGAAGGCGGTTCTCCACCCCCTGCGACAGAGCGGTGACGTCCTGCTGGACGACCAACAAGATGTCGCTCACCCGCTTTTGCTCCGCCTTGCGCAGGGCCAGTTCCTCAGACTGACGCGGCAAGATCTCTAACTCGCGACGAATCTCGTTCAGGCTGCGCGAAACGTTGTCGTTCTCCACGGCCCGCACCCGCGCCGCCTCGCGGCTCTCCTGCTGGCGGCGCTCGTCGGCCTTGGCGAACATTTGCACCACTTCTTCTTTCAACTGATCCAGAGACGTTTCCAGTTGGGCATACTTGAGGAGCTGGTTGCGAAGGC
>Ga0334892_1002010_pt1 | contig 15586 bp, 16 predicted proteins | sample GraSluR3_MG_4_FD_207213 | JGI IMG/M metagenome (GOLD analysis project Ga0334892, IMG submission 207213) | Sludge microbial communities from methane-producing bioreactor in Wageningen University, Netherlands - Granular Sludge_15_04-R3 | ecosystem: Engineered > Bioreactor > Anaerobic >...
CAGCGCCGATGGTACTGCGGTGTGTAACCGTGGGAGAGTAGGTCGCCGCCGGAAACCTTAGAACACCCTAAAGACATACAAACAAGGCGCCACCGTTTCTACCGGGGCGCCTTGTTTGTATTTGGAAGCCCTGCCGGCACTTGCGGCGACGGGCGATGTGAGAGAAGATAGGAAGGGTTTTCAAAAAAAAGGACGGAAAGCTGTTTTGCACGGTAGACACGTCTGGTCGTATAGGGGTGCCTCTTGTCGTCTTGTCAGCTATAATACAACAAGCCTGCCCTTCGGTAACAATGAAACCCGTGATTTGTGATAATGATGTATAAATAAAAATAACTGAAAAGACGCCGGCAAAATCGGTCGAGAGGTGTTTTTATGGCTGAAATGGAAAGAGCACACGAAACCGAAAACCCCGAGTGGGAAAGCATCGGGGAAGACGCGGAGAACGCAGGGACGGACTCCGAAACGGGTCAAAACGGAAACAAGCCTGCGCGCTTCAAGCTGGGCGACATGCTCATCAGCTCGGGGATGATAACCGAGGAGCAGCTCGAGGAGGCCCTGCGGGCCCAGAAAAGGTCCAGGAAACGGATCGGCAAGATCCTGGTGGAAAAAGGCTACCTGACGGAACGGCAGCTGGCCGAGGTGCTGAGCAGGCAGCTCAGGATACCCCTGGTTTCACTCGCCCGGTACAGGCCCATGGGCGAGGCGCTGAGGCTCATCCCCAAAAACGTGGCCACACGCCTCGAACTGCTGCCTTTGGCCGTGGTGGACAAAAACCACCTTATGATCGCCATGGCCGACCCGCTCAACGTGCTCGCCATAGACGAGGTGAAGATGCTCACAGGAATGGAACTTGAAATAGGCCTCACCACCCCTACCGAGATAGAGCGCGAGCTCGAAAAGTTCTACGAGGTCCAGGGGTCCCTCGAGGAAGCCATCGTCGAGATCGTGGAGAGCGGTCCGGGCGAGATGGACCTCGACAGGGAAGAACGGATGGCCGGTGCCGACGACGCCCCGGTGGTGAAACTGGTCAACACCATCCTCGAGCAAGGTGTCAAGGAAGGCGCCTCGGATGTGCACATCGAACCCTACGAAAAGGTCACCCGCGTGCGATTTCGCGTTGACGGCGCGCTTTACGACACGCTCGACTTTCCCAAAAAGCTTCACCCCGCCGTCTCCTCCAGGATCAAGATCATGGCCAACATCGACATCTCCGAAAAAAGACGTCCCCAGGACGGCCGTATCCTCATAAAGGCCGCCAACAAGAAGATAGACCTCCGTGTTTCCACCCTTCCGACCATATACGGCGAAAAGGTGGTACTGAGGCTTTTGGACCAGGCAAACGCCATGGTGGGGCTCGAAAAGCTGGGGCTCGACCCGGAGGAGCGCGAGGTCCTCGACGGCATGATCCACCAGCCCTACGGGATAATACTCGCGACGGGCCCCACGGGAAGCGGCAAATCGACGACGCTCTATTCCGTCCTCGAGCAGATAAGCAAGCCGGAAGTCAACATCATCACCGTAGAGGACCCTGTGGAGTACACAATAGCCGGTATCAACCAGATACAGCTCAATGAGAAAGCGGGGCTCACCTTCGGCGAGGCCCTGCGCTCCATACTCAGGCAGGACCCGGACAAGATAATGGTGGGCGAGATCCGCGACCTGGAGACGGGCCAGCTTGCCGTCAGGGCGGCCCTGACGGGGCACCTTGTGCTTTCGACGCTCCATACCAACGACGCCCCCAGCGCGTCCATCAGGCTTATCGAGATGGGCATAGCGCCCTTTCTCGTCGCATCGTCTTTGATCGGCGTGGTGGCACAGCGCCTGGTAAGGAGACTTTGCGAACATTGCAAGGAGGAGTACGAACTCCCCGAAAGCGTCCTTCTCGACACAGGGCTGCCACCCGGCACCAGGGCCTGGAAACCCGTCGGGTGCGACGTGTGCCGCACCACGGGCTACAGGGGGCGGACGGCCGTCTTCGAGATCATGAAGGTGGACGACGTCATACAGTCGCTCATACTGGAAAACGCCTCGGCTACCAGGATACGCAAGGAGGCCATCTCGCGCGGCATGAGGACGCTACGCCAGTCGGGCCTTAAAAAAGTCTCCGAAGGCGTCACCAGCCTGGAAGAAGTGCTTCAGGTTTCGCTCTAGCTTCAGGCGAAGGCAAAAGGAGGAACGCCGCCCATGGCCGCCGGAATACAGGACATACTTTCAGAAGCGCTCTCAAAAGGCGCCACCGACGTCCACCTTGGAGTCGATGCACCGCCTGTCATACGCATCGACGGAGACCTTCACTACCTCACGGCTCAAAAGCCGCTGGCCTCAGAAGACATAAGGGCCCTGGCCGGAGAAATATTAACCCGCCGACAGATGGAGGACCTGGACGAAAACTGGGAAGTGGACTTCAGCTTTACCTTTACCGCCGACGACGGGTCGAGTTCGCGTTTTCGAGGAAACTGCTTCTACGAGCGGGGGAACCTTTGCATGGCCTTAAGGACCATCCCGACTTCCATAAGGACCATCGGGGACCTGAGGCTTCCTTCTGCGCTGGCCGAGGTGACGACCCGACACAGGGGCCTTTTTCTTGTAACGGGCCCTACGGGAAGCGGTAAAAGCACCACCCTGGCGGCGCTGGTGCAGGAGATAAACCTCACGAGGTCATGCCATATCGTCACCATCGAGGACCCCATAGAATACCTCTACAAGTCTGAAAGTTCCGTGATCCACCAGCGCGAGGTGGGAAACGACACAAAAAGCTTCGCCGAGGCCTTAAAGCGTGTATTGCGCCAGGACCCCGACGTGATACTCATCGGCGAGATGCGCGACCTGGAGACCATAGCCGCGGCGGTTACCGCCGCCGAGACGGGGCACCTGGTGTTCGCCACCCTGCATACCCAAAGCGCGTCCCAGACGGTGGACCGCATCATCGACGTCTTCCCGCCGCACCAGCAGCAGCAGATCAGACAGCAGTTAAGCACCGTCCTCATAGGCGTTTGCACCCAGCAGCTCGTGGCCGTTCCGGGCGGGGGCAGGGTGGTGGCCACGGAGCTTCTTTTCGCCAACCCGGCGGTGCGCAACCTGATCCGCGAGGCCAAGACAAGCCAGATGACGAGCGTAATGCAGACGGGTTCAAGCCTCGGGATGCACACCATGGACCAGGACCTGGCGCGGCTGGTGCGCGAGGGGACCCTCCCCTTCGAGACGGCCAGGTCCAGGTGCCACGACCCCAAGGACCTGGAACGGCTGGTGTTCGAATCTCCCTTTTGACGGGACCGCAAAGTAGTGATATAAAACATCTGGGAGTCGGGCTCTGATGGGCTAAACAAACGCAGGTAAAAAGCAATTTCGTCCTTGCAAATAATGTTTTCAAACTGTATATTTATTTTGATTTACCAAGACATTAAGGCGGAAAAGTCTGGGGGGGAGCCAGGTTGATATACAGGTACCGCGCCCGTAATGCCGACGGCAAGGCCATAAACGGCGTCATGTCCGCCTTCAGCCAGGAGCAGGTGGTGCAGCAGCTGCGAGGCCAGGGGCTTGTTCCCATAGCCATCACCCAGGACCAGGAGGCCGAAAAGGAAAGCCTCCTGGAAAAGATGCAAAAAATCGGCACCGTTCCCCTTAAGGACAAGGCCATCATGTTCCGCCAGCTGGCCACCATGGTTTCGGCGGGAATCACCCTTGGAAGCGCCCTGGACATACTGGCCGAGCAGACCAGAAACAAAAAGCTCGCCTCGGCCGTCCGGCATGTAAAGCGCCAGGTGGACAGCGGCGTCTCGTTGAGCAACGCCATGAGAAGCCGCAAGGAGTTCAACACCCTCATGGTGTCCATCGTAAAGGCCGGAGAGGAAGGCGGCGTGCTGGATACCAGCCTCGACCGGCTGGCCACCTTCCTGGAGCACCAGGACGCCCTTAAAAAGAAGATATACTCCGCTGTCACCTACCCGGCGGTGGTCATGTCCTTTGCCCTGATAGTGGTCTACATACTGGTCACCTTTATCGTCCCCCGTTTCGCCCTGGTATTTAACGACATGGGCGTAGACCTGCCGACGGTCACCACCATAACCTTCAATTTCGCCCTCTGGATGAACGAAAAGTGGTACGTGCTTCTTTTGGGCGTTTTGATCTTTATCGTGGCCGTGGTGGTACTGAACCGCCTCGAAGGGACAAAGCCCTTCATGGACAAGATAAAGCTCAAGTTGCCCATAGTGGGAGGGCTCATGTATGAGGCCATCATGGCCAGGACCAACCGCACCCTATCTTCGCTGGTCGAAGCCGGCGTCCCCATTCTGATGGCCCTGGAGATGACCTCCGGCGTGGCCGACAACGCCGTAGTGGCCTCCGCCTACGACGAGCTCCGCGAGGCCGCCCGGCGCGGCCAGGGGCTCGGCGAGACGGCGGCCAAAAGCTCCGTTTTCCCCATCATGACGGCCCACATGATGACCGTGGGCGAGCAGACCGGGCGCCTCGAGGAGATGCTGGGCAAGGTGGCCGACTGGTTCGAGATGGAGCTCGACGAGAAGATAAAGCGTCTTACCTCCATAATAGAACCCATACTCATCATCTTTGTCGGGGGCATTGTGGCCTTGGTGGCCTCGGCCATATTCCTGCCGATAGTGGGCGCCATCCAGGCCATGCTGTAAATTAAAAAAAAACGTGAGGTGGTGGACCAGAGGGTAAAAATAAAACAAAGCCGAGAGCGGGTATTGACTGGAAAGGCCTTTTGTATCATAGTTTCAAGCAAAGAAAGTTTAAAGTTTTCAAACCAAGAAGGGGGTTTTAAAAGTGAACAGGTGGACAAGAAAGAGAAAGGCGCGGGGCTTTACGCTGGTTGAACTTCTTATCGTCATAGTCATAATAGGCATCCTGGCGGGGTCGATGCTTCTGGTTTTCGGAAGCACCACCGACAGTGCCAAGGCGACGAGAATCATCAGTGAGATGCGCTCTCTGAAGGCGGCAGCAATGATGTATTATGCAGATAACAATGAGTGGCCAGTTGTTGGTGAGAATAGCGAAAACGATCTTGATAAGGATCTTGCGAAATATATGGATCGCGCTGATCCCGCAACAGGAGAATATGCAACCTACGATGTTGTAAGTGCGGATGATTTGACATATGTCGGGACTAATGAGAAAGGTAGCGGAATATGGATTGAAGCAGTAGTCACAGCAGGAGGTACTGTTTCGGATATACTTAGTGGAGGTAAGGGCAAAGAAGCTGGTTTGGCAACAAATGATGAAGACGACACATTTTATATGATTCTTGAATCGACAGAAACAACAACACCATAAACATAGAATTTAGTAGCATTGACAAAAACATGACAGGAAGCTGGATTAATGAACGATCAGATAAGAGGCGAATTTGAATGAGGTGAACGGTGTTTTTCTTGACGCGAAGGTTACACCTTCGCGTCAAGAAAAACATTAAAATGCTAAGATCAGATTTCTAACAAGGAGTTGACGCCTGTGGGGTTATTCGGAAGGGCTGAGCGGAAGGCGGGCCTTTCACTGAGTTCAGGTTCCCTCCGGTACATCGAGCTCGAAGGGCGCGCGGGCGACCTGTCGGTGGCCCGAAGCGGCGAGGTGTCCATAGAGGGGACGGCCATAGAGCAGGAGATGATATCCGATACGAGAAGCCTCGAAGACCACCTCATGACCCTTAAAGGCTTCATCGGCGGAAGCTGGGCCCCGGGCACGGTGCTCGGCATGCCCTCCCGGGAAGTGCTCATGCGTATAGTCGAGATGCCCTCCATGGAAAAAGAAGACGCCCGGGAGGCCCTCAAGTGGGACTTCGAGAAGTACTTCCCCTTTCCCTACAGCGAGGCCGTCTTCGACCTCTCGCCCGTGGACACGCCTGGTGAGAGCGACCCCGGCACGGCCCGGTTTCTGGTGGCGGCGGCGAGGCTCAGGGTGGTGGAGAACCTGCTCGATATCGCTAAGCGGGCCGGTCTTGTCGTAGGCGCCATAGAGCCCCTGAACGTGCCCCTTTACCGCTGCGTAAAGGGCCCGATGGCGCAAGGCCCCATTACGGGGACGATGGTGGTTTACGTGGGGAGGACGAGCTCCCAGATCATAGTCGGCTTCGGCGACAACGGCATATTGTACCGCACGCTGCTGGTGGGCGGGAAGGAACGTCCCGGGTCCGACGGACCCTTTGCCGCGGTGTCCCGGGAGGTGGCCTCCACCTTTACCTACCTTGCAAGCCAGTTCAGGGAGCTTCGAGTCGACGAGGTCGTCCTTTGCGGCGACTACGCCGGCGACCGCGAGCTGACCGAAAGTGTCTCGGAGGTGTCGGCCGCGCCGGTTTTGGTATCCGACCCGTGGAGCGCCTGGGGCATAAAGGGCGCGCCCGAGGAGCGCGAAGGATGGGAGCCCACGCTCGGGCTCGCTGTGAGGGACCTGGCATGAAAGTCAAGCTCGATCTCAGACCGGCCTATTACAAGGAAATTGCGGAAAAGAAGGTGGACTGGGCGCGCATCGTCGCCTCGGTCCTGGTGCTTTCATTCCTTTTGGTTTCGGGGTTTACCTTCGGCTACGGCCTGGTGGTATCCCGCTCCCTGAAAAGCGAGCGGATCTCTCTTCAAAACCGCATTGAAAGGCTTCAGATGCAAAACGTGAGCCTGGGAAAGGAGCTGGACCGCCTCAAGGCCGTGGAAGAAGACTACCGCAGCGCCCTGGGGATCCTGCAGCAGGAGCTTCCGTCTCTTGAGTTTCTTGCCGTCCTTGAAAACGCCCTGCCTCGGACGGTCTGGCTCGAAACGGCTTTGGTGCAAAAGGGAAGGGTGGCCATGTCCGGCAACGCCTTTACCGAAAACGACGTGGTGGACTTTGGAAGGTCGCTCATGGAAGCCCCCGTGGTACGGGCCGTGGGCTTTCCCGTCACCAGCAGGGTCACCCGCGAGGGTGAAAGCCTCATACGGTTTGATCTCGACGTAGGGATAAAAGACATCATGGAACTTCACGCCGAATCCCCCGTGGAGGAGGCGATGACAAGATGAAGCTTCCCGGAAAACGGGCGGTGCTTTCACTCCTTTTGTTTCTGGTTTTCGTCCTCCTGATAGGCGGGGAAGTCCTTTTTTCAAGGGCCATCATCAGGGAGCGCAGGGCCATCGACGACCTCAGGAAGCGCGAGGCCGTCCTCGAAGGCAACATCCGCGACAAGACGCGCCTCATAAGCGCATATAACGAGACCCTGGCGGCCATCGAGCGGTACGAGGTAAACCTTCCCACCAACGAGGTGGCCTTTTTTTCCGCCGTGGAGCGCGAGCTGGCCAGAAACGGCGTGCAGGTAAACAGCATAAAGCCCGCCAAGGCGGGCAAGGGCTACCGCGGAGTGCAGGTGGATTTCGTCGGCCCCTATTACTCGGTGCTTAACGTGATGGCCGACTGGCGGAGCATGGGCGTGGCCGTGAGGATGGCGTCCCTTTCGCTTGCCAGGGACAGCCAAAGCGGGATGGTAAAAGGCACCGTGGTGCTCGAGACGGTACTTGCCGGAGAGGGGGCGTAACCATGGCGGCAGAAGACGGATGGTTCGCCGCGGCGGGAGAACTCTGGGACGACCTGGTCCACAGCGACAAGGTCCCCCGCCTGTTTCGCGTGCTTGTCGTGATTCTGCTCCTGGCGGGGATAGTCTGGTCGGCTTACCTCCTCAAGCAGATGCTCGAGCTTGTGCGGGAGACGAGCGTGCCCGAGATCACCCTTTCCAGGCAGGTCGACCAGGAAATAGAACGCCTCTCGGGCGTGGTGGAAAGCTTTGAAAGCGCCGTAATGGCCAGGGCCGGAAGCGCACAGCTTTCGGTGCTTGCAGCCAACATTTCAAGAAGGCCCTTCGTTCCTTCACCCCCGCCGACGAAAGCCTTCGACGAGGCGGCGGCCGCAGCCGCGATGAAAGAACCGGTGGAGCCCCCGCCTTTTGTCATGGTAAAGGCCGTGCTGGTCAAGGGAAAAGACGCCGTCGCCGTGCTGGACGTTGAGGGGATAGGCCGGGGGATCGTTGTTAAAAAAGGCGGGACCTTCGCCGGAGGCAAGGGACGGGTAACGGGGATTACCGCAGAGAAGGTGGTGTTTACATGGGCCGGCCAGAGCGTCGAAACGGCAGTCGGAATGTAGTAAAAGGCGGCACGGTGGGCAGGATCAGGGGCCCTGTGTTTTTGTTCTTGATGGCTTTTATGATTTTCGGTCTGGTTTTTGATCCGGGAGCGTTTTCTTCGGCCAGGGCGGCCGAACGCCCGGAGCCCGGCCTTACGGAAACGGGCCCGACCATTACGGGCCTGACCGTGCAGCAGGCAGGGGGAAGGCTCGCCCTGGTGGAAGTAAAGGGAAGGTCCCTCCCGGCTCCGGAGATTCTCGCAACCGACACGGACAGGCTCATTTTGCTCTTTGCCGGCACGGTGCTTCCTTCCGGTTTCTGGGAGAAGGTCTACAACGTGCCGCTGGTGGATAAAATCGAGCTCAGCCAGGAGGCTTCGGGTGTCAGGCTGACTGTCTTCGGCAACATGCCCCTTCATCTTGCAAACGTCATCGGCGAGGCTCCGGCGAACAGGCTGCAGCTTCATGTGGCGGTGCCGTCGGAAGAGCCGGTGGAACGGGTGATGGATCTGGTGGATACCAGGGGAGGGTCGAAGTACGACCCCATGAGGATATCCGAACCCGTATCGGTAGAGCTCAGGGACTCGGACCTCAGGGACGTCTTCCGCATGCTGGGCGCCATGATGAACCTCAACGTGCTGGTGGACCCGTCGGTTCCGCCCGAACCGGTGACGATAACGCTGAGAGACGTTCCTCTCAACGATGCCTTCCGTTACCTGATGCGGATGTATGACGTGACCTACGCCGTGATGGGAAAGACGGTGATTTTCGGCAAGGAGGCAAACCTCGCGCGTACCCTGGGCACCCAGTCGACAAAAAGCTTCCATATAGCCTATGCCGACCCCAAGCAGATACCGGCGCTTCTTCAAAGCATCACGGGCGTAACCACCTTTGTGGTGGACGAGCGCCTCAGGACCGTTTACGTAACCGCCTCGGAGGCGCAGCTTTACGAAGTTGAAAAGACCCTGGACAGGATCGACCATCCCGGCCGGCAGGTTCTGCTCCAGGCGAGGATCATAGAGGTGAGCGACGACGGAAAGGACGAGGTCGAGGCGCTTGTTAACGCCGTTTACGACTCCTGGTGGATGGCCTTCGGGGCATCGGGCGGTCGTATAGGCTACTATGACGACAACGTAAACAACGAGGACACGCCCTACGACCCCTCGGTGGACCCGGAAGACAGGCCCTTGACTCCCCCGGGCGAGCTTGAATTTCCAGACCTCTCCTCGGGAGTGCTCAGGGTTTTGGACACTGGCCTGCGCGCTTTGGAGAGCAAGTCCCTCGCCAACGTACTTGCGAGCCCGTCGGTGGTGACCGTCGACGGCATGCCCGCGGAGGTGAAGCTGACCCAAAACTACATCTACCAGACGGGGCTCGACGACAGCGGCAACCCGATCTTCGAGACCGAAGAGGCGGGACCGACATTGAGCTTTACACCCATCATAGGGCGGGCCAACGTGGTGACCATAGACATGGACGTTTCGACGGGGCAGATACTTGAATTCAGGCGGAGCGGCCAGTCCGAGGTCCCCGTGACAAGCTCCAGGGACGTAACCACCACCGTAAGGGTGAGAAACGGCGAGCCTTTCGTCGTCGGCGGGCTTTTCAGCGAGCAGACCTCCAGGTCGGTGGTAAAGGTCCCGATCATAAGCGAGATACCCCTTTTGGGCGAACTCTTCAAGATCAGAAGCGAAAGCAAGGTAAACACCGAAGTGGTTATCGTCGTAGTGCCCTATATCCTGGAGATACCGACCGAGCCCGTACGGGCTTCAAGATAGGTCTTGAAAAACGGGCCGGGTGCGAAAAAATCGCCCGGCCCGTTTCCACAATAGCCCTTCGTCGTGTAGAATACACCTGTGTCATTCATGAAAAAATCGGGAGGATCGTACATGGCAACGGTAGTTGATACGGGCAACTTTCACTCGGGCATGAAAATCCGCTGGCAGGACGGGATATGGGAGGTAGTGGAGTGCCAGCACCACAAGATGGGGCGCGGAGGCGCCATCGTAAGGACGAAGCTCAAAAACCTGGAGTCGGGTTCGATCATCGAGAATTCCTTCCGGTCGGGGGAGCGCTTCGAGCGAGTGATCTTCGAAGAAAAGCCGGCGCAGTTTCTGTACCAGGAGGGCGAAAACTACGTTTTCATGGACCTGGGCAACTACGACCAGATCTACCTCCACAAGGACATCCTGGGAAACGCCGTATCCTATCTTACGGACAACCTGGAGGTAAACATCGAGATATTCGAGGGCCGCGTCATGGGCATCGAACTGCCCAAGAGCGTAGCCCTTACGGTGGTGGAGACTCAGCCAGGCTACAAGGGCGACACTGTCTCGGGAGGCGGGAAACCCGCCACGCTGGAAACGGGGCTCACCATTACGGTGCCGATGTTCGTAGATGTGGGCGACGTGATTCTCGTCGATACGAGGACCAACGAATATATAGAGAGGGCGAAACAATAGCCCCGGGGAGGGTGCCATGAAGGCTCGGGAACGGATCGCGTATCTGGATGGGCTCATAGACGGTCTGAACCCCGTCGACGAGGACCAGCGAAGGATCTACGAGGGCATCATCCAGTCCATGAAGGCGCTCGCCGACGAGATCGACGAGCAGGCGAAGCTCATCGGTGAACAGCAGGAATTCATCGAGGAGATAGCCGACTGGACTGAACAGCTTGAGGCCGACCTGGCCGAACTGGAAGAAGGCCCGTGGTACACTGAAGGCGACGAGGAGCCCGGGGACGAAGAGGAAGGAGAAGGCTTCGGCTCCGCAACCTGCCCGGAATGTGGTCACCTTTTCTTTTTCGACCCCGATGCCTATGAGGACGGCGACGCCGTCGAGTGTCCGGGGTGCGGGTTTTGCATGATTTGGCCCCATGACGTGGCGGAAATACCGTGAAAGGAGGAGCAGGTCAGGATGAGTGCTTCGAAGAACAAGCCTGAAGAGGCGAATGTCGGACCCGAGGGCGAGGAGGAACAGAAACTGCAGAAACCGCAGGGGCCCGAGCAGGAGGAAAAGAAAGAACCCCGGCAGGAACCGGAAGAGACCTTAGGCAACGAAATCGAGACTGCCGGCGGGACGGTCCGGATCGCCGAGGAAGTCATAGCACAGATAGCGACCCAGGCCCTGCTCAGCGTGGAGGGCGTCCAGCCCGCGAGTCCGGGGATTGTGGCCAATCTCAGGTTGGGCAAAAAGACCTCAGGCGGTGTGAGGATCTCCCTCGATGAGGGAAATCCGCCTTCCGTTACCGTCGAGGCCTATGTCACGGTCCAGTACGGGATCAGGATTCCCGACGTGGCGTGGGATGTTCAGGAGTCGATCAAAAAGAAACTCGAAGAATACACCGGTTACAACGTAAAATCCGTCAACGTCTACGTACAGGGCGTCTTCTTCGAAAAGGAACGGGCGGAGGAAAAAGAAGCGGCCACCGGACAGGATACCGAAGCGGGAGAACCGGACCAGGGCTGATCCCGGAACATCGCCGGGCCGGTTCCGGGGGGACCGGCCCTTCTTTTTGCGGGGTGTTGCAGATGTATTTTTACTGGAAGACTGGACCTGAAGGCGAATTGTGGATTTCCCGCGCCGCACTCAAAGACTGTCTCAGGGATGCCCTCTGGCCTGATATGGAATGCGTGGACGTGTCCTTTACGGGCTCGGATTCGGAGCTGACCGTCGCAATCGCCACCAGAAACCCCGAAGACGAAAATGACCGGGACCTTCTGGCAAGGGACCTGGAGGCGGCCGTGCGCCCCCTCGGGATAGAGACGGTCCGTGTGAGCTGGGCACGACAACCATCCCTCAAGGAACGTCCTACCTTTAAAAACGCCCTGGCCTGGGCCTTGTCGAACCCCATAGCCTGGGGTCTTGCAGTGGGCGGCCTCGCGGCCGTCATTCAGCTCGGGGCCGGCGGCATCCTCATAGCCGTACTTTGGGGACTTTTGGGTTTTCTGGTTTCATCGCTCTTTTTGCTCGAGCGGGGCAGAAATCTGGTCGATTGGGTGTTGCGGCGGTTTCGCAAAAAAAGCTAAAGCCGGAGTGTGCATTTCTTGAAAAAGGGTTTATTGCCGCAGAAGCGGCGCAGGTCGCGTGAAATCGCCCTGCAGGTGCTTTATTCGCTGGATTTAAGACAGGACGCCTCTGTGGAAGAAGCCATAGGGCTTTTCCCCTTTTCGGAGGAGGACCCCGAGGTGGTCCGGTACGCGCAGGAGCTTATAAGGGGTGTTACGGAACGAAGCGTGGAAATCGACCGCCTGCTCAGGCGCCACATCACAGGGTGGCGCCCCGAACGCATGGTCGTCGTCGACAGGGTGGCCATAAGGCTGGCCCTTTACGAGGGCGTCGTCATGGGCAACATCCCCCTGGCGGTGGCTATTTCAGAGGCGGTGGAGCTGGCGAAGCGCTTCGGTACGGAGGATTCGGGGCGCTTCGTCAACGGGGTTTTAGGCAGGATCGTCAGGAGGCTTGAAAGTGATTCCCACGCTTGATGTCGACGGATTGACGCAGCGTGTGTCGGAGCTTCTGGAATCGGACGACCTGCTGCGCTCCGTAAGGGTACGAGGTGAGATACTGGATTTCAAAAGACACACCTCGGGACACGTCTACTTTACCCTCACCGGCAGGGAAAGCCGTGTTTCCTGCGTGCTCTTTCGTTCCGACGCGGAGCGGATTCCACGGTGGCCCCGAAAGGGCGACGAGGTCTACGCCGAGGGGCGGGTGGGCGTTTATGGAGCCCGGGGGACCTACCAGCTTTACGCGAGGAAACTGCTTCCACTCGGGCAGGGAGCAAAGTCCCGCGCCAGGGAGGAGCTCAGGCTTCGCCTCGAGGCCGAAGGGCTCTTCGACCCGAGGCTGAAGCGACCCCTTCCCGATTTTCCCCTGCGGGCCGCCGTGGTGACCTCTCCCACGGGAGCCGCCATCAGGGACGTGATAAAGGTATCGGCGTCGCGGTTTCCCCAATGTGAGCTTGTCGTCGTTCCGGCCCAGGTGCAGGGCGCCGACGCACCGGCGCAGATAGCCGTTGCCCTGCAGAGGCTGCGATACCTCGATGGGGTCTCGGTGGCTCTTTTGGTGCGCGGCGGTGGGAGCAGGGACGACCTTAACCCCTTCGACGACGAGGACGTGGTCCGCGCCGTCAGGTTGTGTCCCGTGCCCGTGGTCACCGGGCTCGGGCACGAAATAGACACGACGCTGGCCGACCTTGCTTCCGACGCGTCGGCACCCACGCCTTCGGCGGCGGCCGAGAGGGTGTTCCCCGACGTTAAATCCCTGCTGGAACGCCTGTCCGCCCTCGGGTCTTCTTTGAACGCGGCCATGCTGTACAGGATCGAGCGCCTTGCGGCAGAGCTTTCGTCGCAACAGTCGTCTTTGGTCTCACTCACCAGGGACGCGCATTGCCGGAAGGCACTGGCGCAGGTCGAGGCCCTGGAAAGGGAAATATGCCGGAGCACCCGCCATACGCACACCCTCTGGGAATCGAAGCTCAAGCAAAAAAGCCTTGCCCTGGACGCCCTCTCGCCCCTTCGGGTTCTGGCAAGGGGGTATGCCTCCTGCCTCACCGCCGGAGGCGAGGCGCTTTTAAGCGTGGACCAGCTGGATTTGGATGACCCTTTTTCCGTAGAGCTTTCAGACGGAGAAATTAAAGCGCTGGTGAAGGGCAAAAACCGTTTCGACCGACTGAAAAGGGAGGTAACCGACGTTGCTGCCAAAGACCCTTGCCTGGAATGAACGCGGAGTGCTCGAAATACTGGACCAAAGAAGCCTTCCGGAGGAAGTCCGTTTCCTCGAGTGCTCGTCGCTTGAGGACGTGGCAAGGGCCATAGAGGACATGGCCGTAAGGGGCGCCCCGGCCATCGGAATAGCCGCGGCCTACGGTCTGGTCCTCGCTGAGCCTCAAAGCGCCGAAGAGCTGGAACAGGCCCTTTCGAGGCTGCGCAGGACCCGGCCCACGGCGGTTAACCTCTTCTGGGCCCTCGAGCGGATGAGGCAAAAAGCCGGGCGCGAAGGGTTTTCGAGGGAAGTGCTCCTCGAGGAGGCTGGGGCAATACACCGCGAGGATATCGAAACAAACCGCCGCATCGGCTATTGGGGGCAGGCCCTTCTTCCCGAAAAGGCCCTGGTGATGACCCACTGTAACGCCGGAGCCCTTGCCACCGGCGGCTACGGGACGGCCCTGGGCGTCTTGCGCGCTGCCCGCGAACAGGGCAAAAGCGTATCCGTTTTCGCCTGCGAGACACGGCCGGTGCTGCAGGGTGCGAGGCTTACGGCCTGGGAACTCGCGGAAGACGGCTTCGACGTCACGGTGATCTGCGACGGCGCCGCGGCCATGGTGATGAAGGAATTCAGGCCCGACGCCGTTATCGTGGGAGCCGACCGCATCGCCGCCAACGGGGACACTGCGAACAAGATAGGTACCTACGGGCTGGCCCTGTCCGCCGCAAGTCACGGCATCCCCTTTTGCGTTGCCGCCCCGCTGAGTACCATCGACGTATCCTGCAGTGACGGCGGGGCCATACCGATAGAAAAGCGGGACGAAGACGAAGTGCGGCGGCTTCCGGGCGGCAAATACATCCCCGACGGGGTAAAGGTTTACAACCCGGCTTTCGACGTCACGCCCGCGGAACTCGTTACGGCCCTGGTAACCGAAGAGGGAATATTAAGGAGGCCCTGCGGCCCCGGGATAAGGCGATGCCTCGAAAGGGCCGGTCTGGAGCAAGGCGTAAGGAAAGGAGACGGAAGATGACCGAAAGCCGCATAGCCGACCCGACCCTGGCCGGGCCGGGAATGAACAAGATAGAATGGGCGCTTCAGTTCATGCCCGTTTTGCAAAGTTTCGACGAGGAACACCTTCCATCGAAACCCCTCGAGGGTTTGCGCATAGCCACCTGCCTGCATCTGGAGGCCAAGACCGCCTGTCTTCTTGCGAGCCTCAAACGATTGGGGGCCGAGGTTTCCGCTGCGGGGAGCAACCCCCTGTCGACCCAGGACGACGTCTGCGCGGCCCTGGTCAGGCTCGGGGTCAAAGTCTTCAGCCGCCGGGGAATGACCGACCGGGAGTATTGTGAAAACCTCTCACGGGCGCTTGATATAGGGCCCAACATCGTGATCGACGACGGCGCCGACATGGTCGCCATGCTGCATACCTCAAGACGCGAGCTCCTTCACGACGTCAGGGGCGGCGCCGAGGAGACCACCACGGGCGTCAAGCGGCTTAGGGCCATGGAAAGGGAAGGGAAGCTCGCCTTTGCCGTCATCGCCGTCAACGACGCGGCAAGCAAGTATCTTTTCGACAACCGCTACGGGACCGGACAGTCCGTTATGGACGGTCTCATGCGCACCACCAACTCGCTGGTCGCCGGAAAGAACGTGGTAGTCGCCGGCTACGGCTGGTGCGGCAGGGGTGTCGCCATGAGGGCCTCCGGGATGGGGGCCAGGGTCATCGTCGTGGAGGTGGACCCCCACAGGGCCTTCGAGGCCGTCATGGACGGCCATTCCGTCA